>Ga0123355_10000989_pt1 | contig 39467 bp, 59 predicted proteins | sample TergutEmb28metaG_3_FD_89872 | JGI IMG/M metagenome (GOLD analysis project Ga0123355, IMG submission 89872) | Embiratermes neotenicus P1 segment gut microbial communities from Petit-Saut dam, French Guiana - Emb289 P1 | ecosystem: Host-associated > Arthropoda: Insects > Digestive system > Gut ...
ACACCGCATGAGCCACGGCCAAATGCCCCAGATGGATAGGGTCAAACGTGCCGCCCATTATGGCCAATTTGTCGCAACGTTCCAGGTAGTCTTGTTTGCCCATGCAGCACCTCCATATGTAATTCGCAGAGTTTCCAATAATATAACACTTCTCGCCATAAAAATCAATTTTTCACGCACAGATTGGGACAAGATGGTATCAAGGCTTTTACCTTGACACCCACACGGAAAACCCCGTAAAATCGCAATTTGTTTCGCTGAAAAACTCAACTGGTATGAAATTCTTACCAGTTGAATTTTTCACAAAATTTATTGATTTTAATTCCCCTTCTCGCAACATGTCACACAAAAACAACCTGGACATATACTATACCAAAGATTCTATAGGAATTATCTCAAGGAGGTAGCGACAGTGGCAGCATTTGAACTGCAAGATAATACACTAACAACCCCGGAGCCAGCAACATTACCGCTTGAAGTGGGTTCAGATTGCGACAGAAGAAGGGTAAAAGACGAATGCATAATAGCCTACAAAGTTTACGACAGTTGCCGTAGGCAAAACTGCCTTACGCACAGAGAACTTGGCGCGGCCAGAATAGTAGCAGGCGAAGCCGCAATTCAAGATGGTGGCATCGTTGAAGTCGACCCATGTGCAGCATCCGTAAGCATGGATAAGCTAAACATCAAAAGCATCCAAGTAGTGGATAAACAACCCAGCCCGTTCCGCGCAGGTCATTGGGATGTTGGCATCAGATATGTATTCGAATACCGTCTCACATTCCGCGAAGCCTGCGGAAAAATCATAGAGAAAAAAGACGCCCACAGCATCTTTGACATGAAATCCACATTGTTTGGCTCCACCGGCAACGACTTAGTTGTTGGCACAGACCTGTTCAAAGGCTCTGGCGGCGCAACATTCACAGCCGCGCCATTTATATGGGTAGAAGCCAAAGCCGTTGGCCTGGACGCAAAACTGCATCATTCCCGCCGTGGCCACACAGAAGTCCATGTCACAATCGGCCTGTTTGGCATCTTGAAGCTGTTCCGCCTGGTGCACCTCAATGTACAGTCCAAAGGCTTCTGTATCCCCTGTCGAAACTTGCATCATGTAGCATATCTAAATTCTCCAATCAATGTGTACATGTTCGTCGGTCAGTGTAATTTTTTCTATTAGACTTCCAATAAGCAATCTCTTTTCATTTAAGGAGTCACCGTTAAAGATTTCCTCAACGCTGTCCAATATTGACATAAAATCATTCTTTCTTGTTGCGATATCATTTTCTGGTGCTGAAAGTTGTGTATTTAATATATCCTCTTCTTGCTGCAATGTGCCAATCCGATCGGCTATATCTTCAATAGAAACTTCGCCTACCTGGTATAAGTCAATCAATCTTTTCTTTTCGTTTTTTATGGTTTTTAAGCGCTTATTAATCGCAGGCTTATTTATGGCGGTTTTCTGCTGTCTATCTTTGAAAATATCGTCCATGCGTTCAGGATTATGTTTTAATATTTTAATAGTATCAACTATAAGGCTATCTAACAAGCTAATATGCCAATTTTTATTCTTACATGACGGATCTTTGATAAATCGCTTATCGACCTTTGAACGAGAATAGCATTTATATAGGCCGCGAGCAGATGAATGTCTTGCGCCACATTTGCCACAGTACAGAAAGCTAGTCAACAGTTGACTTGCCCTAAAGGGGCTTTTCTGTACCGCAGTATTCTTGTCCGCTTTTTGGTTGAGTAATGTGTTTGTCTTTTCAAAATCCCCCTTGCTTATTATCGGTTCGTGTACACCATCATATTCGACACCTTTAAACTTCACTTTGCCAATATATACTGTGTTGCGTAGAGCATTCAGTATAGATGAGTGTCCCGGCCAATTTTTATATTTTTCATCCATTTCAATACGTATCGCATTAACGGCTTGTCCCGCCAAAAACCTTTCAAATATTTCACGTACTTGCATGGCTTGGTACTCATTTATAACCAACAAACCATCAATATAGTCATATCCTTTAGGTAGCGGTTTGCCACCATGATACATACCACCACTGGTTCGAGCAATTCTTCCCGTCATAAATCTTTCCGTTATTTGATCTTTCTCCAGTTGGGCGAATACAGACAATATACCTATCATAGCTTTGCCAAGTGATGTTGTTGTATCCAAGTTTTCAGTTACAGAAACAAAATCAATTTTACTTTTGGCAAAATCATCCTCTATTAGCATTAAAGTATCTTTTTGAGAACGCGATAAGCGGTCTAGCTTATATACTACTATTACGTCAAATTTACGCTTCTGCATGTCATCAAGCATTAATTTAAGAGCGGGTCTTTCGATGTTTCCTCCGGAAAATCCGCCATCTCTGTAGACCTCATACACGCTCCAACCTTTAGATGCACAGTAGGCCTTAGTACGCTTTTCTTGTTCTCCGATACTGTAATTCTCTAATTGATTGGCAGTAGAAACGCGCACATAACATGCGGCTCTGCGTGTAATCATTGCGCTCATTATTCACGCCCATCTGTTTTTTTTCGTAATGTAGCATATCCAATAAAAAAATGCAAGCGCAGGCATAGTTGTTCGATGTCTGTACTTGCATTTTAGTCTTTAATTTATTTTTTCGCCCACATGTGTCTTGCCGATAATTAAATCATACATTATTGCAGTATGTTCATTGAGTGGAATATTATAATCTTCAACGCTATCTCTTATTGTACCATCGGCCATTCTATGCGACATGGTGATTTTATCTATATCTATCTCTGACTTTTTAGGATTGCCCAACCTGGTCGCCCCCTTTTTTTACTTCACTTCAATTTATATTACATGAAGTCAACATGTATTACATTTTCGATCCCTCTTAATCACTTTATTTCTTTTTTCTTTCTATATTTCACGGTCACGTCTTTATATTTGCACAGAATCTTATGCATATGGCTTTCGGCGATTTGCACGAATTTCTCCTTATCCTCAAAATCACACTGCATGAGAATCGTATCTTCTCCATGCTCAGTTCTTATAACTTGATATTTCATGTTAATGAGTACCACAGATGCTAATATCTCTATATGTGTCTTGATTTATTTCGTCAATAGTAGCTCCATAAACATCCTCATCAATTGATGTATCTGCGCCGCAAATCTTACATTCGGCCTCATAGTTGCCTACCTTGACACGAATTTCAACTCTCGTGTCTGCGGGGTAACTTGATAATTCTTGAATCAATTCATATACTGTCATTTTCATATCCCAACTTTTCTATACATAAAATATCTTTATTTTCAGGATAGTTTAGTGCATCGTGTAGGTGTTGAAATGCCTGAATGGCTTGTGCCGTTGCTGTTCCAAGTTTAAGCATCGCATTTGACATAGGCTTACATTTTATCATTGGCTTTAATTTGTCGTAGGATTCTTTGTATGAGCCGTATTTATTCATGCATACCTTAGCATATCTCGTTGACTCATTTCTGCCAAACCCATGTGCCATGAGAAGTTTAATAAATCTTTTTCGTGTCATAACTTCATTCGCCCCCAATGGTAATGTATTATGTTATCGGATTCAACCCTAACAGCTTTCACCATCATATAGACTACGGGTCTTTCAGGGATTCTGGTCTGGTTGAGTTTAAGAATATGCTACTTCAATCCCTTGTTTGCATATTCTCCGAAAATATTACTGTTAAATGTCAATAATTGGCTGAAACACTTGTGCTTGGCTGAGTATCTTCTCATCCGGGTTGAGCTGAGAAAGTCCCTGCAACGTGACTTGCAGTAGGTCGAATGATTCTCTCACAGTGCAGTCATTTACGGTCAGACTATTTATAATTTCGTATAAAGCCTTATCGTATCTTTCGTCGTTAGTTAGCTTCATGTGTGGCATAAATTCACCCTACATTCTCCTCGTCCTCTTCACTACCATCCATCATCCACATTTTATCTTTGCCGTTATAATATGCTTTAGGATCAGACTTTAATAGTTCCAATTTTAAAGTTGCATAATTAATCATTTCCTCAAGCCGTTGTGTTTCCCTTTTTACGAAACCATCTAAGACATACACGACTTCCATAGCCCCTCTTTTTGGTTCGTAATCTGTACATAGATAGCACTGGGATGATATATTCCCACCACAAGTACCATCGGCATTTCCATGAGCGTTTCTGTGACACCAACATCCCGAACTATTATCTTCATAGACTCTTTTGTAGACATAATTACATGTAGGAAATCTGTCTCTATATGCCTGTCTTTCTTGAGGGGAATATCTGCTATATTTTTTGCATTTCTCATGGGGTAGTATATTTAACTTGTAATCTATCCAGTCCTGCGGTTCCATCTGATTGTTAAAATGAAATCCACTTGCGAATCTGTTATAAACTAATTCTTGCCCCCCAAGTGGCAGGGAGTTTATATAATCAAATATTTCATTTTCGTATTCGTATTCTTCACAACATTCATCTCTTATGATGTTTAATTCCCACCATTTTGAACTTGTTTTATTGTAACAATCTTGACACAGTTGTATTTTGGTTTTCCACCCATCAAAACCTCCACCATAGCCAAGTTGTCCTATTTCTATTTTCAATACGTTACATTCTGACAAGCACATAACACAAATGTTATCGGTATTCTGAATTGCAATGTTTGTGTTCACAAAATCACGCCTCTCTATACAATCCCGACTTCGCCTTCTCTACCATATTCAACTTCGATAAATCCTCAAAAACTGCATCTTTTATACGATTAAAAGCAAATCACTGGTTTTTTATGGAATCCCTTATATGTTGCAATTGACGCACACAAGAGCATTATGGTACTAATCAAGAAATTGGGGTCGTTAAACATTTCAGACAATTTATTTGCCTCTTCAATAAAACTATCAACTAAAATCTCTCGGTGTTCTTCTTTGGTTTCTGGTTCTGTACCAACAACCATAAAACCGCCAGTTCAGTTTATTGATTAAATAAATAAATCAGCGTTTAATCATAGACTCGATATATAACTTTTAGGTATCGCTACCGACACTGTGCCAAATAATCTTTTTCTGGGCGGAAACCCTTCGTAATCATCATGTACATCAAACATAATAAGATTTTGCTCAAGTAGTTCCTGCGTCAAATGATGTGCTACATCACGTTTGATTGCTTCGATTGGAACTCGCTCCTCTATTTCCACCGATGCTGATGCACGTAGAAGCTCCGTATCTGTGCGTATAATTGTTGGTTGCGGCAGTCTTGGCGGAATATCAACGTTTCCGCCAAGTTTCTTAATTACCCATTTGTTCAATTTATTCACTATATAATCCCTCACATTTTGTCATAATTACATAATCTCCTCGCCAAACTCATACTCGATATAACAATCTTCACAAACCCTTTGGCCTGAGTTGGTTTTGATATATTCACCAGTCATGCGTCTTCCACATTCATCGCACTCAATGGCAAAAGCGTAATCCCCTTCGCAAATTGGGCATCCGTATTTTGTATCGTAGGGTGGAGAATTAAAACCGTGCTTATCTGTATATTTCGTAGGTTCTGTGAAATGAGTGTGGCAATCCTTACAGGTATAATACATAATTACCTCCCACTGTGGCCGAACCCACCATCTCCACGTTCAGTTTCAGACAACTCTTCAACCTCTATGAAGTGAGCCTGAAATACTGCACTAAAAACGGCCTGTGCGATTCTATCGCCTTTTGATATTTTGAATGGTATTTTGCTATGGTTAATTAAAATAACCCCAATTTCTCCTCTATAATCCAATTTGTTATCGTAAAGGCTTTTTATCCTCTACCTCCGGAGCTTTCGCTCATACTACACAGTTGGTCAATTCCAACTCGGTTCAGCATACATTTTCACATATTTCGTGTCGGACACTCGTGGGTAGATTATATTTATTCACTACCTATGCGTTACGGTGGTCAACCAGCCTTTCGCAATCTGGTCACTTACCTCGGTGTTAGCAGCCAAGCCTTCTCCGATTTTGCCCGATTTAAAGATGCCAATTAAATGAATTGTCCTAAAGCATTTCTTTCCCTGTCGATTAAACTATTATGGAATCTAATATGGTCTTCTTTTTTCATAACTTTTAAGTTTTCTACACTATTGTCAAGTCTATTAAAGTTTATATGATGTGCAACATATTTAGGAGACAAATATCTTTTTCCGTTAATTTCAATGCTGTTTTCGCTATCTAACAAATGCTCCTCAGCAATTAATCTATGCTCAAATACAAAGCCATCTGAATTTTTAAATGGATGATCCAACATCCTTATAAGTTTATATCCATAGTAGCTTATTCTCTCATCGGATTTCCAACTGGAATTTAAATTCCCTTTTAATCCAAATTGATGATTATTCTCTCCTGTTGTTGTGTGTTTCTTAGCAATATAGAAGCATTCCTTTGAGCAGTAATTAACTTTACAACGCTTAATTCGATACGGCTTTAAATGAAATCGAATTTTACAAACAGGACACTCACAGTTTAAATTTTGTCCCCTCTTATAATCCGCTGCACATTTTCTTGAACAACAAACAATTTTTGATTTTAATCGACTGGGTGGAGCTTTAAATACCTCATTGCAATATGCACAGGATATTTTTATAATTCATCATTCCTTTAGCATCTATTGTCCCTGGCGAATTAACCACAGATATTCCATAATTCAAAGCCAATCCGCTACGAGGACGTATCTGCATTTCGTATCCGCTAGGGATTTGCACCTTAATTCCTGTTGGTATTAGAGCTCTTTGCCCTTCGTGTAAGATCAAATCCTTATCCAGGCTGGCACATAAATCCATCCCCGCAGAGCCAATGGTTTGATATTTGGGCAATGGCAGGTCTTTGTTTAATCGAACTATCTTAACTTCAATATCTGGTGTCATGATTTTGTTTCCCCTCCCTCAAACTTCTATCTTTGTATAAAGTCCACAAGAGCAGTCCCCTACTGTTTCCTGCTCTAAAAATTCTTTACACATACATTTTGTAGCTTCGTCTTTGATTAATTTGCAGGGACAATATCCATCATTTGCCCTAATCGCATTAAGAATTCTAAGTGCTACGACATCTCGCTTTCGCTTTATTTTCATATATGTGTCATCTACACTTTCATGATATATTGATTTGTACTTGCAAGCCTCACATTGCAACTGTAATGCTGTTCTGATTTTTTAGCCTCGTTATACACCCCAAACTTTATATAGTCTAAATATAGTGATAAGTCTGAATTCGCAAGATGATTAACTCCACAAAACAAACTTCGACTGTTTTGTAGCACCCTGAACCATCGTGAGAAATCATTTCCACTCATATCTGTATAAAGCATTGTTTTCAATCCCAATTGCTTTGCGGTATATAGAAGATTAAGCATTTCTTCCGGTTGCATTGTCCATTCCAACCCTGCTAATATAATTCCCTCATTAAGTGGATTAGACTTGACTTCTGCGATAATATTACTGGCTTCTGTCTCCTGTGTGGGTAGTGATTTTAACGCCCCATTAAAGCAGTTTAGACAGTTTTCCCAACAATCTATTGCGGATATGATAGCCCCAACAAAGGGGCTATCCTCTACACGTTCATGCTCAATTGTCTTATATCTAATTTTCATCTGAATCACCGTACTCCAATTGAATCCTATCCTTAAATTCAGATAACTTACCGATGTTAAAATTGTCTATGCAGCGCAGATATCCAGTAATTCGTTGGTACATTTTAAGTTTTTGTCTGCAGATAGGACATTTTGCCACGGCCTCTTCTATATATCCATGCTCGCCACAATATCTACTTACGGGAGATAGGCTAACATATGGTTGCCTATAGTTCTCGCAAACTGTTTTAATGATATGCTTCGTTTGTTCACCAGTGATAGCAGTATTCATATATATATGAATTACTGTTCCTCCGCTAAACTGAATCTGTAAATCCTCTTGATGGTCAAATGTTTCTTTTATTGACGAAATTTGATTTACTGGGATGTGGCATGAATTTGTATAGTAAACCCCTTTGCCACTTCCTTGAGTGATAATTTCTGGATGATGTTTTTTGTCAAGCAACGCAAACCTATAACAAACTGATTCTGCCGGAGTTGCCTCGTAGTTATAAAGATGACCTGTTTCTTCTTGAAACTTCAAAAGCGCTTCATTGATAAACGCGCCAACCTCTAAAGAGAGAGCCTTTCCTTCTGTGCTTAGAATATCTTTTCCGAGAAAGTTTAGACACATTTCGTTCATGCCTACTATTCCAATTGTTGAAAAATGATTTTTAATAGTTCCAACATAATAGTCGAAAGCTGGCAAAAATCCTGTACCTATAATGTTTTCTTCAAGATTTTTGCGCTTCATTTCAAGACTTTCTTTGGCTATATCTAGTAACTTAAATAGTCTATTAAACAATTCATCTTTTGATTTTGACAAAAAGCCAATCCTGGGGAGGTTGATAGTACATACACCGATAGACCCTGTGGCATCACCTGCACCAAATAGGCCGCCGTTGCGTTTTTGTAGCTGGCTTAGATCAAGGCGAAGCCTACAGCACATAGAACGTACATCGTTTATGTCCAAATCACTGTTGATGAAGTTCGCGAAATACGGTATGCCATATTTGCCCGACATCTCCCATAGAAGTTTATTATTGGGATTATCCCAGTCAAACCTATCATGAATGTTATACGTGGGTATTGGATAACTAAAGAGTTTGCTATCAGAATCGCCTTTAAGCATTATTTCAAAAAATGCCTTGTTAATCATATCTATCTCTTGTTGGCAGGTTCCATAAGTGAAGCTAACCAATTCTCCTCCGACGATAGCGTATTCGTCTAGCAAATCATTAGGGGGTGTCAAATCAAATGTTACGTTCGTAAATGCTGGCTCTGCGCCAGCTCTGCTATTTGAATTGATGGTGTATATGAAATTCTGCATTGATTGATAGACTTGGTTATACGTGAGCTTATCGACCTTTACGAATGGGGCGAGAAGTGTATCAAAACTATTAAAGGCAACCGCGCCCATAATTTCATTCTGGTAAACGGTATCTAAATTTGCGATTTGATTTAATATGCTATCAAAATGCTTTGCTGGTGCTGATACTGGGATGTTTGGAACACCCCCGACTCCTTTTAGCAAAATGTCTTTTAATGAGTATCCACAACAATACAATGTCTTATCACCGCCACCTAAATCGTGTATATGGATGTCACCATTAACATATGCTTGCGCGATTTCTTCTGTATATACATTGCGCAATGTATAGTCCTTTAACACTTCGGCTGCTAAATATTTATTCAAACCGCCAAAACACCAGGGAGAATTGCTGTTTTCTTTAACTCTCCAGTCCTCACCCTTCATGTATCCTTCAACTAATTTTCTACTATTCAATGACATTTGACTTATCTCCTCAATTTTCTGAAATCCATTTTATTGCCTTCGAAAAATCTAAAAGTTCATCATCAATTTCGAGGAACGGCGTACTTACAAGCCCTAAATCAAGCATTGATTGTATGTCGTTGTTTTCTTGATACTTGATTTTCTTATCGTCCAATTTTTCTTTTAGCATATTGCATTTTGGACATTTATTTGAATGTAGGATTATCTTTGCCATTAAATCAGCACACCTCATCTTATAATTAGATTTTTAAATTTTTATATAATATGTTTCCATTTACTCCTATGATAACCGCATTTTTTACACAACATAGATATTCTAATTCCTTGACCTCCAAATTCGCCTTTAGCGAATACTTCATCAAATTCAAATTCATGTTGACAAAAACACTGACGAAAATAATTTATCAGACATCTCATATAATCAACTCTCCCATGTGTAAAGTTATTCTTTGCTCAAGCTCTTCAAGCGTTCTTGTTTGTATTTTAATGTCGAATTGGAAGTCATTTAGGGCATTTTCGCTGGGGTGATTTTTTTGCTCTTCGGTTAAGCCGTTGTCAAAATTCAATCTCTCAACATAAACCGATATAACAGAATATCCGTCTTCTTTCCAGCAATTAATTTCGTTTGGAAATCTAGTGTCTGCAATTAAAACGCAGTCATAGTCATCTTCAAAGACCTTTGCGATTCCCATAACTGTTTCAACCCAATAATCGGGAAATCTTAATCTAACTTTTTCAGTCCCAAGGTGCTGAAGAAGAGTTCGTCCTTGCCCATCCTTACTACCGTCCCAGTCAAGATATTGTTTTGCTAAATATTTAAGAAAGTCAGCGTAATTTGTCACCATTACACGTTTGCCACGGCGTTCGAGAATTGATTTAATTATTTGTGCAGACGTGTCTTTGCCGTGTCGTGCTTTGCCAGAAAGGGTTATTATAGTTTGTTTAGCCATCAAGCCCTCCGTTCTGATTAAGCATAATCAACTCTTCTGCGTATGGAAGCCCCATAACCCAGTCCACAAAACCTTCCGACCATTCCGTTAGTTTATGGCTATTTCTTGCAAAATACATTGCCCTAATATTTTGATATGACATTGTTACTGTGCGTGTTTGCAACCAACCGCAAGGAAGCCACCTAATTAATTCCTTCCAATACTGCTTATCATTAGTCTCAAGATAAAGCGTTCTCAGCTTTTCTAAAAACTGGATGTGTGATTCTAGGTAATACCCCAGACTGTTTTCAAGCGGATGAACATTATCGTCAAATACTTTGACGTTTTCAAAATCGGCCATTTCAAAACATTGATCCGTGATTGGTGTTGACGATAATTTGTGCATTGTACTTGTTGAGTTGGCAACTACCCCCACCCTGTAACAATCAAATTCTTTCCACCAATATAATGGAGCAGTTATGTCAACCGAAACTATGATTTGGCGCATGAATTTTGAGTGGTCTGAGCCAGCCATAATGAGTTTTCGTGCCAATTTCAAATCGTTTTCGCCTATAACAAATTTGTCTACCCACATTACCCCACCCATGAGTGACGGATATGAACGCTCTCCCCTACTGTCTCCTTTATCCCACGATTCCAGTGGGTTTCTCATGCCGCGCAACGCACCCTCAAAGCCATACACTTCTGTGTGCTCAAATTTCATCCGCTTCATCCACCTTTATCAACTGAAATTCTCTAAATATCCAATGAACCTCTTCTTTTCCATCGTGTAATCGCCAAGCAAGTAGAAGTGGTAGCACTTTAGAGGTGTCTATTAACGTAAATATTGAGTCTTTATTTTCTTCAATCCATTCTGCATATTTAGGATTAACACCTTTTTTATAATCTTCATGGGACTTAATTAAATCGACATTTAATTTAACCTTGTCTCCAGGCTTTAGAATCCCTGGCGGCTTTGGTTGCTTTGATAATCTTTTAAGTTTCTTGGCGAAATTTCGTCGATCGTTCCTATTCATAGCGCACCCCGCATTTCAAATTATTGATTTTGTTGAATACTTACTATTATACTTTCACTTCCACCGCCCAAATCACCACCAGAAGCTTTGAGAGAAGCTTTGAGCGTTCCTATGCCTTCTTCATATTTAGCAAAGCCAGTTGGTGTGAAACCACTCCCCGTTACGTTCTCTCTCTGCGAAATGATATCTACATTTTCCGGCAACGATAGGAATTTGCGCCAATCACAAATTGGTTTACCGCCATCTGCTATGAGAACATCTGCAATATTTTGCATGATATATAGAACAACATTCAAAGTCATTCCATTGCCCCACATTTTATACTCTGCCGTGTCGCTGTGTGGAATGTCTGCGCACCAAAAATCAGGAAAGCCCTGAAGCCTAGCACACTCTGTAGGCGTGAGTCGTCTAGTCGTATTCCCGATTCTTACAGGATGAGTGCAATTTAGTGAAAATCCTCCGCCAGGTTTGGCTTGAAGTGTTGCTGATAAATCTTCATTTTCCGTACCCTTTCTGCAATCTACACCGGCAACTTGTTCACTTATGAATGTCTGTTGTTTCATCCCAGGCTGAGCTTGTAACGCCCCAGCGCAATCTTGCAGATCTCTAATCTCATCGCGCTGATTACACGCGAAGGCTACCATAGGAATTGCGCCATGACTTTCGCTTTGCAATGTATCTGCGACATCGTTCGTTTCCATACCTCTATTTGTAAAATCAATAATTTGGTCTTGCGGATTTGATGATTTTGAGTCAAAGGAATATACCAATGGAGAATTTCTACCGCTCGGATTGCTATTGGTGCTAATTGTGTAAGCTGTATCGCTTTCTCGAACTTCACCACTTGCATTTTGTTGTATTGCTTTTGTTTGAACAATGCATAAATCAGCTTCATTACATTGTCCTGCTGGACGACTTAGCCCCGCTCCGCTGGCGCAGAGGGTCCCAGTTACTTGCGGATATGTTACATGTGTTACAATTGAAGGAACAGTGTTGCCACCACTGTTCACAGACTTTAGTGTAGGTGAGACTTCCTCACAATAACCTATACTCCCAGCTTTTGCTCCTTGCCCTGCCATGAAGCCTGCGGTTACTATAAACGGTTGTCCCCTGTCAACGCAGGGAGAGCCATCTGCTCTTGCTACTAATGAACCTACTGAATTTTCAGGGTATTCAACTATTACGCCCACTTCATTTTTGTCAGTTAAAACAGCATCCCTACTCTGTCCGCCGTTGGTATTCGCATTTAACGAATGCCATACACCGTCTTCCGAGTAGATTCTTGCCGACTGAGAGTCCCACGGGTTTAAGCACTTAGCCCCGCCTGCACCATTAGCGCATCCTTCAAAATTTTCGGCAACTCTTTCCCGCGCTTCTCCGCTCTGCGTATAATCCCCAAACATGCTTTCTGGCTTAAATAATATTTCGCTTGCACGTTTGCCATTAAAATCGCAGACAAGGAAGATTCTCTTGCGACGTTGTGGAACTCCGAAATACTGGGAATCCAAGACCCTCCAAGCGATTTGACGTCCAGGCAATTCAACCATTCCAGCTTTTGCCCACCTTCCACCATCAGGCATTGGAATTTCGGTTTTTGCGAACGCTTCAAGCACGGCTCGAAAATCATGTCCTTTATTTGAACTAAATGCTCCGGGTACGTTTTCCCAGACTGCATATCTTGGATATTTGCCATCAGTCGCCTCCCTCATTTCTTCGATTATTCTAATTGCATCCATAAACAGATTTGATCGTGAGCCTTCAAGTCCTGCGCGTTTTCCGGCGACAGACAAATCCTGGCAGTTGTGGACAACAATGCTGTCTGCAATATAACTCTCATCTTCTTCTACGGAAATATTATAAACGCGTTTTATTTCACCCGTTTTTACGACGTTACGGCATTTGTACCATTTATGGTCATTACACTCTATTCCTGTTCTACGTACCCCAGAGTTACATATGGCGATCGTATATGTGTCTTTTTGATTTACGGTTCTTCCCTCAATCACTGTAGTTTTAGGTCTAATGTAATGTGATATTGATGTTGTATACCCTAATGATTCGCATAAAAATCTTAATCCCAGCACCATTTTTTTGCTAATTGTTGTTATCTTCTTCGTTCCATCGTTTACTTGGTGTCCGTCGGATTCGGTTATTCCCAGCAATAATGATCTTCTGTATTCTATAGGGAGTGATATAACCCATGATGGGATCGTTTTATTAATCGCGCCTCTGCCAAAATTTTCAGTAAGCCAACCACATAATAGTTGTGAACCAAAACGAACTCTGGCAGACGTTTTTTCTTTGCCTACGCTATAATAATCAGAAACTTTAGAAACAGTTTTTGCCACTTCAAATTCTTCATCTAAAGAACCGCATATAAAAATCTGTCCATTTCTTTGTCCGTCTGGGCGATTTGCGCGTTTTTCATCTCGAACCCAACCATCTCCCAACCAACGTCCAACGAAATACCAAAAATCCACATTCATCTCTGGCATTGATTTTTGCCTTCCTTCTCGCTGAGATGCTTCGGGAACAGGTAAATTCTCAAACATAAATGGCGTAGCCCACTGCTTTCCGCCCATATCTTTTGCTTCAGTCCATTGCCCTGAGTTTACAATGGTTTTTATATTTCCTCGTTTACCATCTTCAAGATATGGAGAATATTTTTTAACTTCAGCACTATAAATTGGATGCTCCGCCGTTGTCTCTATTGTGATATTTCCTTTTAATTTATATGTTTCTGCCATTTTCCAACCAAAATCTGTTACTTTTCGCCATCTGTTTTTGTGTGTTAATACCATGTCTCCAATTTTAATGTCTTCAATTGGGGCATATCCTTTTTCCGTTAAAATCATTGTTCCTGCTGGAAAACAAGGACTTCCAAATGTTATGATATCAACCGGTTCTATTTCTGCTCCGTTAATTTGTGTAATGTCACCTAAATGCTTCATATTTGGAAATCGTTTAGATGTTACTTGTATAGGGAATTTTTCAATTTCACTTGCAAAAACAGGCTCAATCCCACATAGCACCGCTGCCAGTTCACATGTACCACTTCCAGAAAACAAACTGCCAAGTTTCAATTGATTCCACCTCTTAAATTCTTATATTTATATATGCTATCTTATTTGTGGCAAACCCAATATACAATGACAAATCCCACTGCCGCCGTTTTTAGGATTGCTTGAACACATATCACACGCGCTACTAAGCCAATTATATTCTTCGGGTGGCTGATATGGTATGAATGGTTGGCGTTGTTGAATATTTGTGCCATTGTTTCTGTTTATGATGGAAGCGCACATAGGGCAGTAAAACACGCCATTAATATATGTGCCACCATCTACCTGCTTATCGCAACCCTTGCATGTTTGTCCGAAGTTCGCTGCAGTTGTCGAAAATGTAGTTATTCGCATATTTACCCTCTATTCGATTAAAGTAAGTTACACCCTTTTGCATTAATTTTTTCTTTAAACATAACTGATACCCCTTGTTTTATCCCAGTAGTTCTTCATTTTATATGATGGATCAAATGTTACGTCTTTTCCTAAATAGAATGGTGTCACAAAGTCCATTGCCTGTTGTTCATTATCAAACTCTATTTCAGCGTACATAAATGCCGATGTGAAACCCTCGTCAACAAGGCTGCACTGCAATATAAGTCCATTATCTAGTTTGTATTTTTTATACAATTTTGTAATAAGTGGCTTGCCTATTATTTTTGAAAGTTTATCAAAGGTGTCCTCGCTTATATATGTTTCAACTTCTTCACGGGACAAATCGCCATCACTTTTTACGGTAAGCTTAAAATCAGCGTGTTCACCAAATCTATATGAACGAATACGTACCTCGGGGTTAATGCTTATATACCCTTGGAGGATTTCAGCCGCTCTAACACATTCTATATCCGGGAATTTATCTAACAGAAATTTTCTCTCAATTTCCACAAACACCATCCTATTCTTCTCAGCTATGAAGTTTGGCCTTACGATTAAAGTCGGATTTTATTGAGCCAAGGCCTCATTCGCCAACTTGTAGAAATTTCTATCCACCTCAAAGCCATATGATGGTCTACCCAATTCTCTTGCTGCTCGTAAAGTTGTACCACTTCCGCAACATGGGTCTATCACCACGTCACCCACATCTGTGTGTAATTCAATTAAATGCTTTAATAATGCAATAGGTTTTTGAGTTGGGTGAATTTTCTTAACATCTTTGCCGTCACGAATGTAGTCAAATCCCACACCTTCACTTGCGTCATATTCAAAATAGTTTTTAATCATGTTGCCTACTTCTTTACCATTTTCGATTCGCTTGCCATTGCGGAATTTGGGCAGCTTGTCACGATATAAAATTAAACCATACTCACAAGCCCCAACCACGCGCATATTAACTTTTAAAACTTGTGATGATTGTTTTTTGAAAAATACCAGCGGTATATGCTTCTTAAATCCATATTTCTTGGCAATCTCAATCAGTGGGGCTTGTTGCTGGAACGAGCAAAAGACAATCATACACCCAGCATCACTTTTTGCTTTAGGTTCTTTCTTTATCAGCGTATTGGCAAAATAAAAAAATTCATTAAGGTTAAAGTTCTCGTCTGTGTTAAAAAATTTCTTTCCTGCGAATTCACTTTCTCCATTTTTATTGTCACCATCTTTATACCAAATCGGGCTGCTTGCGAAAGCGTTGTTCCCAAGATTAAAAGGAATGTCAGCAATAACAAGCTGCGCACGGGGTATTGCGTATGGTTTAAAATTTTGAAAGTTGTCATGGTATATGTCACACGTTATTTGATTCATTCACACCTCTTATATTTTTTTATTAAATCTTGTAAATTTATCTCCGCTACCATATTTCAAGAGTGCATCTGGCGTTATAGAAAAGTAATTGTGGGCGAACATAGGATATGCACTTCGGAACTCTTCCATGTACCTCCAACATGCACCCTTCTTTCCACCATCTCTCAAATATTGCTCTACATTTCGCTTGTATTTTTTATAACCCTCATTGCCCATTCCTCTGCACATTGCAAACGTTTCAAAATCAAATTTCTTAAATAAACTTGGCTGATTCGCCCAGCTTGCAATCGTAGAATATAGCCCAGAATAATTGCTTTCATGGCATTTTTCATATCGCATTATATATGGCAACGCTGAATATTTTGCCAATAAGAGACAACGCTTGAATGTATTTTCGATATCTTTTAACCAAAAATCATTATCGTACTTGCCATCTCTATCATATCCGCAAAGAACATAAAATTTAATTCTCTTTTTAAATTTGGGATAGAGTTCAAATATTCGTTTTAATTTTGACTCAACCACATCGCTGTCAGCAATGTCGTCAAAAGCAAATATCCAATCTCCATCATATTTCCATGTCATCATATTGTGTATTTTTTCGTCTGTCAGAAGTCTCTCGTCTAACCCCTGCTTGAATTGAAATTTCTTTCCAGTCAATTTGACCTCTTGGATTATTTCTCGCCAATCCTTGCAAGCGAAAAAATTATCATCAAGAAAACAGAGTTTCGGCCTGTTTTCGTCTATAAACTCTAAAATTGGACTGTGTTTATTGCATGATTTGCTATTTTTATTCACACAAAACTCGCATTTACGGAAGCATCCTCGTGTTAAAAATCCAATACTATAGTCTTGGTAGTAAGTGAATTCTTTTTTCTTAGCTCCTGCGGAAATTCGCTCTTCTACCCACTTTGCGTACAGGCGATAGTCTGGTTTCGTATGCTCCATTCCTTGCGGCAGTGGCGGAGCCTTATCATAGTGGAATCCTGTTCCACCACATTTCACGTTCGGCAGTTCAGCTATACCATTTGGTATTGGCGTTTTAGTGAACACTTTTGCAATAAATACTTTGTCAAAATCACTTAAATTCTCATAATCTGTTTTTAAGATTACATTATCTCCGTTTTGCTGGTGCCAAGCAGAGAGTTTCATAAGAGCGAGATTTGGAAATCGGTGTTTTGTTTTACCAATGATTTCAGCATCAATTATCGCTACATTCAATTAACCACTCCTTGCTTATATATTGTTTTATGGTTGTTTTGCGTTTTCAATCCGCTCTTTTGCAATATTGAAATATTTTCCATCTAGTTCAATACCTATAAAATCACGATTCAGATTTTTACATGCGACTCCTGTTGTGCCCGAACCCATGCAATTATCCAGCACTAAGTCACCTTCGTTTGTATATGTTTTAATTAGATATTCAAACAATGCAACTGGTTTTTGCGTTGGATGCAGAGAAGAGTTTTGTGTGTTTGTCGAAAAAACCTGAATACTTCTTGGGTATCTTTCTGTGCTGTCGTATGTGGTATACCCATGTTCCCTATAAACTTCCGTCATATCACAATTAATTTTATGTTTCGCTGTGCTAACTTTTCGTTGATGCCCAAACGTCTTTTGTGGATTATAGATACATTGTTTTTTTGTAGAAAACACTTATAAGTTCATGATTTCTCATAGGTTGCCTTTTTGCGTTCAAGAATCCAGTGCCTTTAACCTTATCCCAAATCCAATCATATTTATATAATTTTAGATTGCTTAATCTTAACATACTGCTAAATGGTTCCGTACCTGTTAATACAATTGCACCGTTGTCTTTAATTAAGAACTCATATCGCCCCCATAATTCATCAAAAGGGATTATCGTATCCCATCTGCATTGCGTAGTCCCGTAAGGCAAATCGCATAGAATCATATCGACTTTAATGCCTTCAGATATAAGCGTATCAATCTCTTTCAAGCAGTCTCCATGCATTAATCTCAAATAACAATCACCCCCTATTGCGCATTAAACGCAACATCAATCTAATATTTCTTTTATTTCCCCAATGGTGATTGAATGATTGTGGATTTGTATCTCTAACCGCTTGTATTTTTAAATTTACAAGCTCGCAATCGTTTTTCCAGCGTACGCCACAACCCTCACAGATATTTGGGATTTCACCATCGATAAACACATATGAACAGTGCGTGCAAACCGCCCCTTCCATCCACTTTCTTCTTTCCCTTTTTTCAAAAACAATATATCACCCTCAATAAACAATTATATAGTCAAAAAGCCGTCCAGATCTTACAATAAGTCCATCTCCGAACGGAGTTGGCTCAACGTCAAATATTCTCTCCCAAAAGAGGAATTTATTTTTTCGTTTCAATGTCCACACTGTCAACGTGTCATAATACCTTGGGCTTATCCTTGATTTAATCCACTGTAGCAATTCGTCTCTTTTCAACTATTCATCCTCCATATATTATGGTTTGCGATATAATAATCTTTATAATTCTATCTAACTATGTCAACGAACGTATACTCACCATTTCTACGTCTTGTTCCCCTAACAACCAATATTTCATCGCCAACTTCAACAAACCTAAAGTTTGCCCTGCTCCCCCCTATCACAACCAACGATAATCCGTTCACCGCACTCCAGTGTGGCTATAAAGTACGTAAAGGTAGAGGTCATCCCCACTGATTCAATGCTTTCAACCGATGCAACAACTTCGTATCCTGGTGGGGTCGCGTGATAATCCAACAAGGCAAAAATAAAAATCACAATAAACAACATGCCTATAAGCTTCAAATTTTCCTCATCCTATATCTATAAATTGAATGTTACATTAAAATAGCTTTTATCTTTGTTTAATTTCGTTTACCTTTGCCAATATCATTGGCTCCACTTCATTAATAAGCCTATCTATGTCATCAATAGGAATCCTTCCGTGTGCTAAACGTATATCACGTACATCCAATAATGACCGCCGCAATCTCTCTAATTGAGAAATACCACTTGCATCACTAAGAGGCGGTTCAATTGTTGCGATTGCAATTGGCGAAAACCTTATTTCGTAGTCTGGCGGATTGTATAATCGCCTAGCAAGGCCTCTATCTATTTTGTGCATTTGTTCACCCACTTTGTAGCATACCATTCTCCCCATCTTGCACCAAGGAGATTTTGCCCGTATATACTCTTCTGTCCATGTATTCGTTAATTAAATCTATCCTTCTGAAATTTCTACAAACGCCTGACAGTCAATGGATTGGAAATTATCTTCTCGAACTAATTGCCTTCCGCAAAATGGACAGAAATTAATCTGAATCCACTCACTAAAGGGGTGAATCCTGAGTTCATTTATTGCCTGTCTGTACGCAACTACCATATTCCAGCCACACTCTAGTGACAATTCAAAGTTGTTATTGCAACCGCTACAATCTTCACAGTTATTAGACACCATATATTCGCAAACATTATCATCAACATACTCACTTCTTACATCCACGTTAAATGTAGGCGAATCTGGATTTCTGCAAAATTTACACATTAGAACCTCGCTTTTATGGAATTTGCTTTTCAGTTTCACGTTTTTGTTACTCCAGAATTTCTTGAATTGCTTTTCTATGCACTCCCAAAAACCATAGGGTACGTCCTAGGGTTCTTCACAATTAAGCAATTTATCAAGCTGAAAGTCCTCTGGAAAAACGAAAAGAGTTGCGGCTCACGAAATGAGCTTGCCGTGCAAATCGGTATATAAAGCAAAGGTTTTACCCTTTGCTTTATATATACTGCGCCCTTTTGAGATGGGTTGTGCGGACAATGCATTACCGACAAATCACATATGGAATACCAGCGACCATTACTTGCGCCGACGCTGAAACATAGAGCATTTAACAGTTGTTTTGCATCGTCTAATTTCGTCCGTAGCATACCTCCATTGTATTTTCACATTAAATCTACCATTAATATTGCTCGGAATTAAGTTCATGCAGTGAAGGGCAGAGTCTTCCGATAACACTCTGTAAACTTGTATATTTTCTGTTTGTGGTTGGGATTGTCTTGAACCCCCACCACTCTGAACCGTCATATTCGCAACGTTCAAGCCACCAGTTGTCACCGACCACGACTAGATCTGCTGCCACTTCTTGCGAACCATATCCGTCGTTATAATCCACATTAGCAACTTTTACAAAGTCGTCCCACCCAATCATATACTCTGCGTTACCAACCCAATAAACATCACTTCCCGTCTTGCCATGTTGGACAAGAGTGTCTATTGTTTCTTTCAGTAAATTTCGCAACAAACATCACCCTTTTCTCTACATATTTGAAGTTTATCTACAACACCTGGCACCTCTATGAGTCCCCAGGTCTATTCTTGATATTGTGTCTAAATTAACAACCGAAAACGATGTCATATCTGCTCCATATACTCTTATTACACCGTCCATGGCACTTACTTTATCCATGTAGATTTCAGGCATGAAGCCAATTCCAACTTGCAATGAACTAACTGGAACGCTGACTTTCACAAAGCCGTTTGGAGCGTAACTGCCTCACAACCCCTTCGGCATTAGTACGGCCAACAATGAATAGCGAAACAATAATAATGGGAATTGCGGATAGTACAACGACAGTTACGAGCAGTATTTTTCTTATCATACGACTCTCCGTTTCTTTACAAAAACCACATTGAATACAATTTTAAACCGGTGGAACCTGGGGATTCCCAGTCTTAACCGATCTGGGAATCCCCAGGTTCTTCTATTCCTCTATCAAACTATTAAGTCTTTTTAAAACTGTGTTGTTCTTTTCTTTAGTTGCGCCTAGAGATTGCCCAGCTTTTGAAAGTTCGGCCTCTTGTCTGGCTATGTTGTTAATTGCGTTGTCGATTCTGCTGTTTACCTTGTTTAGCCTTTTAATTGTCCTGGTTATAATACTTAGTGCGCTAAGCGATTCTCTTTCCAACATCCTTAGTAATACTCTTTGAAATTTCAACATGTTATTGCTCCTCCTTATATCTGTCTATATATGTTGTGTAATTTTTCTTGCCAACTGTTATTTCGTATTCATCCTCAAACTTACACACGATAACAAAAGTGTCTCCGCTTGACATAAATTGATATGTGCCGAAATCCTCGCAACCATTTTCTAGTTTTTTAAGACACTCTTTCACCCATATTGTTGTACGTTCATCGGAAATTTTCTTGCCTTGTGAGAAATCATGAAAACTTTCTGGGAATGAAATGTTGTTGATCGTCACGCTATCCATTTCTTCAATTGCTATATTTCTATTGCACCTTGGGCATGTTACGTATAGCATCATACCGTCATTCCAGATATCGCTACTCCCATACTCCAAAGTCGCGCCACAATCACACTTGATTTGTGGCAAGTCTTCTAATATTCTCATTTGTCCACACCCACTTCGTCATCTGGTGGCATTTTAAAACATCTGTATTCATCATAATTAACATCATCATTCAACTCCATTGTAAACCAATCATTCAGCCTATCCATAACAAGCTGGCTTTTTTCGTCAGTCGAATACATCCCCAGAGGAAGACTCCCAATGCCTGATTCGCGTATGATGCAAGCCAGAACTTCTGATTTGACATCACTGCCTGCATCGGTGGTTGCGAGACAATGAATATGTTCCGCCACCATAATCTCGCCGTTTTGAGTTATAATTGTTCTTATGTCAAATCCTCCTTTCTTTATAATTTGATTTAATGCTCATCGCAGCTAACCACAATAACTGCATTATTGCTCAATATAATTTCTTTGATAGTTGTGTCATAGAAGTCCAAATAATCCTGTAAAGAGTCATATTCAAATGTTAGGGCGCCAACGCACACATCGCAATCAATATAGAAATGTGTCTCATCCATGCTTTGTCTTTTTGTAATTGCCAATCCATCAAGCGATAATCCTTGGCAATAGCATTTCACAAATTCATTGAGTTTCTGAAAACCATCTGTTTGCGTGAACGTCTCAATCACATCAACATCTTCACCGACCCTATGCCCAACTTCTGTAATAGCAATCATTGTCAATAGAAAGGATAACTTATCAGTTTGTGTTGTCAACGCTCTCACTTCGTCAAAATCCCCGAAGCTGCAAATCGCAAAACCATTGTCATCTAGTGGAATCTCGAAGCTGGATAGATGCCTACAGCTACCAAGCAATAAATTCATCACAAAACCTCCTGGTTATGTTGTGTTACGGTTAATCTACCTTATCCCTATGATAAATAATTCGCTGGGTATTCCCCACATCTTTCACAGGCGTAATAACCGCCCACCATTCGTCTCCATTTATGGAATCCTAGTTGGCATCTCCATATTCGGAGTTCATATATAAAATCTTCTATCCAATCTCTCATAACATCACCCCCCATTAAATTCCAGTTTAATCTATCACTTCTCGAATTATCGCATATTCGGCAGTACCATCTTTGCCAGCAGTCGCCAACAGGCTACCTGTGATATTTAATCGTAACTCCGCAGTTGTTTCAGAAAAATTTCTGGAATGGCCAGATGACACCCGTCTTGTCGTTGAGAATACTTCACCGAAGTCTCCGCTCTCAAAGTGAATAGAAGGTATGTCACATATTCTTGTAGTGCCGCCATCTTTTGTCGTTATTTTTATCGAACAAACACAGCCATCCTTTCCATTATTATTGATTATTTCAATCGACTGCAATCCCCTTAGGTCAAATACAGTGTTCGTTGATTCACTCATGTTTTTCCTCAATTCTTTGATTAAGTGTTCATTTATTTACGCATTTAATCTACTTTTTGCACTACCTGTCGTACATTACAATCCCACCCATTACCGCAACGTTCGTACATCTGCCGCTATTAACCATAATTATATCTTTACATTTACTTAATATATTTTGCGGCACCCCATGGTCTTCTACCCATAACAAATACACACATCTATCCTAAATTTCACTGAATAATTCATCTGCTATGCCATATTCCAAACATTGATTAGCATTCAAATACCATTCAGTTTTTGAGTTCCTATTATCATCAATTTGATCTTGCGTGATTTTTGTTCTGCTCACGAGCAGCTCATCTAGCCTTCTATCCACATCTTTTCTGTGAGCAAGCACGATTTCAAGATCAGGAACCGTTCCGTATCCTCCGCCTTTGCTGGTATGAATTAGTGTGAAAGCATTTTCTCCAACATATCGTTTATGTCCGCTTGCAAAAATATAAAGCCCTGCGCTCATACCTTTCCCCACTATATATGTGTGAATCGGTGTTTTGCTCTTTTGGATTATGTCAATTAGAGCTAATGCATCATATGCATACCCTCCAGAACTATTTATCCAAAGTTTAACGGGCGATTTTTTGTCTTGCAACTTTTCCTTATCCTCTTCGTTAAATTGGAAGATAGATGAAATCACCGAAGATACGCTTTTTGAGTTTATATCATCGCTCAATATAATATTTCTATTGCTTTTCCATACATTATTTTCAGAATTCAACTTTACTCTCCTTTAAATTAATCGCTTAAAGCAGGTTTTGTTAGATTGAAACCGCTATTTTTAGGTCGAATCTGGCCATCCTAGCTTTCGTTGCTATATCTATTCCTCCGCACACTGTAAGTTCCCCGACCCATAAACAGGTCTCACGCACTATATTCATTACCTTAATGTTGGGCATGTTGGAGAAGAGACATTTATGTTTTGCATTTAACGCCTCAATGCTTGGCAGAATACATTTCGCAAACGACCCAATCTTGCCTCGCATTTCTTTGACTGAAGATGCAATTCCGGAAATCTCCATTTCCATATTGCCATCAGATACTTTTGCATTATCTATCTTGTACCCAGCACTCACTATAATAAATTTCTTAGACAAACTGATATCGCTTGTGATATCCGACAGTCGTACATGGTAGCCTGTTGGATTAAGAGGTTCAACTCCCTTAAAAAGAAGTTCTTCAAACGCCAACTTGCGCAATTCATTTAACTCGGCTTCACTATAGACATTGCCCTCCATAGCTTCTCGTCCGAGACTCTTTATATACTTCAAACATTTGATTTCGCGCTCTACGAGAAGTTCTGGTGTACTCTTCCCAAGAATTATATCCTTCCAGGTACTGACAATAGGTGAATCCATAAATACCCCCTGCTTTATCTACAATAATTTTCACATGATTAAATCCTATTGATGTTCGGCTTTTCGTTTTTAATTTCAAACAGCTTAACCACCATAATTCCATCGAAGAAGGCGACTGAGTAATGGTCATAGATTTCTGCGTCAATATACACTCTCATATCTAATTCATTGCTGTAGCCCGAAAACTCGTCTTCATACTTGCCTTTGATATTGATATAGAAATCTTTTGTTTTATTTACAAACTCTTCCTCTATTCTTGTATTGCCCGGATTTAACCCTATTGCTTGATACAACATAGTCTTAGTGTTTTCTTTTTCAATTGTATGAATTGGTGTATTGCAAGACCAACCGCTAAAAGCTATCTGTGTACCAGAAAGCCACGTTGAATTATCATAAGCTCCGTTGGTTTTTATTATATCTGCTCGAATTGTTCCTGCTGCTGTATCTATAAATACCTCCATTATTATCATCATTAAATGATTGTTTCATATCGCGTTTCATATCGTACAATGAATTTCTTTTGTAAACGTCCCAACGGTAATTGCCATAGCGTCGTTAGCAAAATATCGTATTGACCATATTCTATAGTTTTTACCGTTGATTTTTATGCCGTCATGTAAGCTATAACGATGCCCTTGCCACGGTTTAATTACGAAGGCAAATGGTTCACCCTCTACTTCAAAGCAGTGTTCTGGTGGAACAGTGATTTCAAAGAAATTGTCATCATTAATTTCAATTTCGCTAACATCACACGACTCTTTAGCACATCTGCATACTTCCGCACCGTGCATCCTACACCTCCTGTTTTCACAAGATTTACAGATTGACTCCATTAGTGTTTTGAATTGATAGCTAGTCATAGGACTCCCGCTCGTCACTTTCATAGTCGTTCCAAACTCCTTTACCTATACAATTGAATTGAACTTTCATCTATTCATTTATTAAATTTTGCGTATCTGCTCACACTCTTTTGTGATAACAGGATTTGCAGCGATTTCTTATTCCACACGGAACACGCACATCTTTGTAATATTCAGACTTTGGTTTATATTGACCACATCGTGTACAACGATATTGTACTACGCCTCTTACAGTGCGTTTCTTCTTGCTGGTATCTTTGAAATATTTGGGCAAGTCAGACCTATCGTTTGAATAATAATCGTCTTGATATTCCAAATACATAGCTTCGTCCCCACTACACAACGGCACAATATTTGCTCCTCTAAGACATAAAAGGTTGGCTCTATTACTCTTGTTGCTCTGCATTTCTTTTACTACACTCCACTAAAGCCTCTTCTTCTGACCCAAATATATCGCATTCATTATGAACCGTCCCACTGCCAATTCCTGTAGAATCTAACATGTATTTGACTCTATAGTTGTTTTCAGTTGCATAACTTACGATACTAATTTTGCCTATTATTCCAGTGCAATCTATATACCAAATTAGAACGGCGGCCGTCTCCATATATGATAAACTTTCTGCCCGTGTTGAAATTTTGACTTGAAATTCACTGATACTCATCTCCAATATCTATTAGGCGGTTTTCTGCACTCATTGCTCTCGCTTTCCAATGATCACGGTCGGAATCCAATACAGAAACCAAACCTTCAAGTCTCTTGATTTCTAGTAATCGATCTCTGGCTTTGTTTTTTAACTTTTGCCGACTTGTTCCGTCGCTATGTTTGTCGTTGGTTGGATTTCTCCAATCAATTACCGTTCCGCAATTCTTACAGCCAGTTAGCTTTCTATATATGGGCGTTATATTGGCAATTTCATTTTTACAAATCGGACAAATGCCATCCTGCGTGTTTCGACCCTCTTCTGGATAGCCCCTTGTATTTAACGGCTTTTCAACGCCCCTCATAATATCCAAATCGCTCATCTGCAACCTCTCCAAATCATAATAAAAGACAGATTTAATTATATAAAAAAATCAGATGGGTGTTTTGTAGTAATGTTTTCTTCAACAATCCTATATCCCGTTATAAGTCTGGGTAGTATTTTCTCAATGGGCTTTGCTTTTATTTGAGAAACATCCAACCCATAACTCCTGAGAGCGTCAAAATAGTATATGCCTACACCACCAACATCAACAGATAGCGGATACTTCTGAATCAAACCATCGTCTGTTCTTTCAAACACTCTATCGGCAATTTCTCTACAACATCGGTCTAGATTTCCCTTTATTGTCGAAACATTATCTCTAAACCAGATGGTGACACCTTCCATGTTTGGGTCAATAATAATCATGCCAGCCTCCTAAACTTTAGTCTTCTATCGAACAGCTAACATCATCCGATATCTTCTCGACGCTATTATAATTTATTATTATCTCTGCTTTGTCATCAGGTTCTGTGGTACATATCCCACAGGCACACCAATGAGGTTTAATCCTATCGCATTGCTTTAATAGTTGCTCCAGTGTAATATCTCTTGGAGCCTCTGCGACAAACGATATATCGCACCCATTTAATATAAATTTTATATTGTCCACTTCAAATCCACCATTTCCATAAATTCGCTCTCGCTTAAAGTCTTAACTCCGAGTTGTTGAGCTTTGCTTAGTTTACTTCCGGCTTTTTCGCCAGCAATCACAAAGTCTGTGTTCTTAGACACGCTGCCAGAAACCTTTGCGCCCAAGCTCTCTAATTTTTCTTGTATACTGGTACGAGTGAAATTCTCAAATGAACCAGTAGCAACCACTGTTTTACCCAAGAATGGATTATCTAAAATGTCTTCAGCAACGCTTTGTTTCTCAAAATTTAAAACAGATGCAACGGGTGCGTACCATTGATAATTAGCATCATTAGCAAAGTAGTTGTGAATTGATTGATTTGCGACATTGCCAAAGTCATCTAATTGAGTGAAATCATATTTGGTATCGACTGCATATTCAAACCTCTCCCAATCTCCATTAAAGAGCTTGCTGATTGCCTTTGATGCGGTTCTCCCGATATTCGGGATTCCCAGGGCAACTAGGAAATTCTCCAGTTTAGTATTTCGACTGCTTTCTATTGCCGCCCACAGCTTGTCATATGAACGTTTACCAAAACCTTCCATGTGGACAATTTCAGTTTCATATTTATTCAAGGAATAGATATCTGCAAAAGTTTTCAGCCACCCCTTTTGCAAAAACTTCTCCAATGTCGCTTCCGAAAGTCCATCAATGTTCATTGCTGACTTGCCAACAAAATGCACAAACTTTGATAGAATTTTCCCACTGCATGAGTCGGAAGCACACACGAGACTCCTCGCTTCTTTGGTTTGGAGAACTGCCGTTTCTCCTCTACAGACTGGGCAGACTTTTGGAAGTTCCAGGGAATTGCTTCGTGTATTATTTTCAATTATCTGTGGGATTATCATGTTGGCTTTTATTACTTGGATTTCGTCACCTATGCCAAGCTGTAATCCTTCAATAATGCTAATATTGTGCAGGCTTGCGCGAGAAACATCTGTACCATCAAGCTCAACTGTGTCAAAGATTGCTACAGGCGTAAGCTGCCCAGTTCGACCCATTGACCACTCAATGCCTCGCAAGGCAGTTATGGCGACCTCATCTTCAAACTTGAATGCGATTGAGTGCAGAGGGTGGTGTGAAGTTGTGCCGAGAGATGCACCGTAGGTCTTATCGTTGAATGTGAACACGAGCCCATCTATTGGCAAGTTCTTTTCTTTTGCAGTGTATTTAAGCATCTCAATAAATTCGCAAATCATTGGTTCTGTACTTTTCGCACTAACACCAAGGAATGGGACAAAAGTAAACCCAAATTCTGCGAGAGTTACGAACTCTAATGCTTTGGTTGAAATATCTGATAATTCTGGACACTCAATAATACTATAGGCATAAAACCACACATGGCGATTCCTGCACTCTCTGTTGTCTAATTGCCTTACTGAACCCGACACCAAATTTCTTGGTGTTTTATACTTGGACTCTTCTGGCAGTTCTCCATTAATCTTCTCAAAATAGTTGAAGTGGATTATGGCCTCACCCAAGACTTTCAAATAGCCTTTGTGCGGTATCGAAAGTGGCAACCCTTTAAATACTCGTGCATTATGGGTTATGTCTTCACCGATATGCCCGTCACCTCTTGTTGATGCTTGAACTAGCCTGCCGTCTTCATAAATCAGCTCCACGGCCAAGCCATCCAATTTTGCCATTGCGACCAAATCTTTGCCTTTTCGGAACTTGATTAAGTCATCCACATTTTTTGTTTTGTCCAAGCCGAGAAGCGGAATTGAATGTTGCACTTTGGCAAGCTTAGATTTAACTTCGTAGCCGACTGTTTGTGTCGGGGAATTGGATAAAACAATCCCTGTTTCAGCTTCAAGTCTTACTAAATCATCGAAAAGTTTATCGTACTCCATGTCGGAGATTAGGTGAGTAGATTCGTTGTAATAAAAATCTCGGCATTTATTTAGATATGACACCAGCTCATGTATCGAGTTGAATTGTTTTATATTGGACACATCAAACACCTTCCTGCTATTAGTTAATTATGTGGGTGAGGATTTTCACCTCACATGTCGCTAATATTTATAAGGGTGAGAGCGTTGGGAGCAACCCCACATCGAGACCACTCTATAAAGCGACTAACACCAAGATCCTACCTAGTCACAATGCTAGTTACCGTCTACATATTCCGGCACCACATAAAATATTGATTTTATAATGAGCAATTACCAAACTAGGTTACAACACCACGTCAGACGGAGGATTTCAGACCTCCCAACCACAGGGCTCATGTGTGGTTGCCAGACTAGGACTGCCGAGGTTTCAATGTTAGTTCAGTCAAATTTACGTTCAACATACAATCTTTTCGTACCTAGATAAATACCAGTTTATATATCCGCCGTACTCTTTGCGCTGTAGCCACTCTTTTTTAATTTTAATTGTGTCAAACTTGCTTAGAGGCTGACGGTCAAAGTCTCTGCTGAAGACCGTTAGTTCCGCTTGCTTGCCTCTACCCACACTTTGAGTTTTAACCCTATATGCCCAAACTCTCGTCTTATCACGAGTTTTCAACTTCTCCACATTTAACACAAATAACTTGTTGATGTCGCTTTGTAGTCCTGTTTTTATGTCTATATATCCAAGATACTCAAGTTGCGTAGTTGCACGCTGCTTTACGGTAAAATCCTCTATATCCATTGACTGAATATAATCTTCCATTTCCTTCATACAAGTCAAAGTGTCTTCGAGTATGAATTTTTTATCAGTTGAACGACTATATTTTGATATTATGAGAATTGTGGTTTCGTCATCTAATTTAGCTTTGGTAATTTGCTTTGCCAGACCTTGCTTGAACAGATTAAACATCTCAACAATTTTCAGAAGTTTGTTACCATTGCCAAATTCGGAGAAAAATTCAAGTTTAATCAGAATATCGAGTTGTCGTGAGTTGATTGAAGTATTGTTGAGTTCGAGTAACAAGTCAATGAATGTGTCGTATTGATTGCTCCGTGGCGCGTATAACTCTTCACTAACAATATCATTTAAGAACTTCACGGAGCCGATGCCTTTGTAAATCACATTATTTTCTTTATCTAGCGCATACGAAGCTTTTGAATGGCGAAATTTTATTGGGCTGATAGAAATTTTTCTAAGCGTAGCATATTCGACTATCTTAGCCGTCTTCTCGTCATCAGCTTTGTAAATATTTAAGCCTGATGATATAAACTCCAGTGGATAATACCAGCGCAGCCATGCGCAGATATATCCTATAAAACTATAGGCGTGACTGTGATTTTTTGAGAAACCGTAAGCCGATGCGTCATCTATGATTTTCAAAAACGCTTCAGCTAATCGTTCTGAAGTCTCTTCCTTTTCACCATACTTATCTTTCATTGTTTGAATGAATCCGCTCTTAATTTGCGGCAAAAATTGCTCCGTTCCCGTTTTCTTCGCGAATCCTCGGCGCACTATATCAGCTTCGCCCTTAGTGAAGCCGCAGAACAGGTGTAAGAAGTCAAGTATCTGCTCTTGATACACCAGATATGACATTGTATCGGCCATCATATCATTCAATGCTCTATGACCATTATCGTTTTGTTCGCCTTCCGCCATTCTACTCCTGAAACTTGTTCCTGCGGGACGAATGGCTGCGGAAATCATAGAGAGAATGTCTATAGGAGAAATATCAGGACTGCACTTTCTAATTTTTTTCAATGTGTCAGGATGAAACGTCTTGCGGTAAGTGTCAAACGCTAGTCCGCTCTCCATTTGGAAAATCATGCACGGATTTTTTCTGATACTATCCCAAACAGATTCATCATTGTAATCAACGGTGGTCGGTGTTATATAATCAATCCCAGCGGCTTCGCAAGTTTTCGCAATCAGCTCCACATTGTCCAGTCCAAGAATATCTAGTTTAACGTAGTTTTGAGAATCAATCTCTTTCATATCAAGTTGCGCAATCGAATAATCAGAGGAAGATGTTGTGAAGGTTCCAATCATTTCCTCAACACTCCCTTGAAATACTACAATTCCACAAGGATGTGAGCCAACGGATACTACGGTGCCATTAAGTTCATCTACATATTTGAATAGATCGGGATATTTTTCACGCATTTTATCTTCTTGTGATTCAATATTGTTGCTTATTTCATTTACAAGCGATAAGTCGAAATTCAACGCCCTTCCAACGTCTCTTATTGCACCCTTCATTGCGACAGTGTTATGCGTGAGTATTTCGCAGCAATTCACATTCTGTAAATCAAACAAGAAGTTTTTAATAATATGACGCTTTGAGGGCTCCCAGTCGCTATCAATATCTGCCAAGGACACCCTCTCGCTTGACATGAAGCGTTCAAAACTTAGATTCCATGTAATCGGGCAAATGTCGGTTATCCTTAACAAGTAAGCTATAAAGCTGCCAGTTACGCTGCCACGACCGGGGCCATAACGAATATTACTATTTCGTCCATATTCTTTAACCATATCTTCCAACAAGAGAAACTGTAATGCATCGTTTTTCTCATAGACATCAAGTTCATAATCAATACGCTCCTGGTAATCTTCTCTGCGGAGATTTCGATATTTTAAACCTTCGTTTATTTTACGCTGGATGACCTCCTTTGGATTGTCTACCAGGTGAGGATATTTGTTAGAATGGTCAAGTTCATATGGAACTACCATATCGGCGATAACATTTGTATTTTGTAATGCTTCAAGATATTTTTGTCGTGGGATTATACCTTGCTTTTCAAACGCTTCTACAACTAAATTGTAATCCTTGAAGGTTAAGTCCCAACCTTCTTCATCTTCAAATTTAATATTCTTAGACTTTTGTAGGACTCCCCTACCCTGCATATCATCTAAGCCATGGGTATCTGTACCCACCGAGAGTCGTAAACCAGTTTGATTATGAAGTTTTAGCAGATATTCGTTGTATCCATTCTGTGCGGGAACATTGTGTGGTTGAATCTCAAGGAAGCATCTATCTCTATTTCTTATCATAAACTCAATGAATTTTGTTTTAACTTCTGGTGCTCCCTTACCGAGTATGCCTCCGATACAGGCGGTTGTGATTATTATATTTTCGGATGTAGCCATAAGTTCATCGAGTGTAATTCTTGGATTGTAGTGAAATCGATTTTCTTCTTTTCGGTTAAAAGATTTTGAAGATAAGCGATTTAATTCTTTGAATCCTTCAAAATTTTTAGCGTACAAACAACAGTGCATGTTGTCTCGTATTTTTTCAGTTAGTGTTGCCGTGACATAGAACTCGCTTCCGTGGATGAATTTTAGCCCTTGCGATTCCGCATATTTCTTTTTGTTGTAGTGACTCCATACCCCGCCATGTTCTGTGATTGCTATAGCGATCATACCAAGCTCTTTTGCGCGATCTATATAATCTTTGTAGGAGGCTACCGAGTCTATGAATCCGCCATTACCATACTGTGTGTGGCAATGAAGCATTGTATAGTTATTATTCATTTAACCCGTCACCTCTTCAATGTCCTGCGGATAGTGTAGCTTATCGGCGTATTCCGTCGTGTCCCATGCATAATTGTGTGCAAACTCTTCGTAACTGGTGTAAAATCTGCGACTTGGCACATCATAGTACATGCCAAATTTCATATTTGCTTTGCCACGGATTCTATCTTTTATGATAGCAACCATAGCATTGTAATTAACTCCCCTTTTTTCTCTATCCTCATCTTCTAATTTTTTAATCGCCAAAAAACGGTGAGCCAGATTTATAATGTTACTACTTCCTGAAGCATCGTATATCCCCACTTCAACACCCCGTTGCATCTTTCTTGGATGGACTACTAACATCACTGCTACATTGTACTTTGTAGCAAGCGCAATTAGTCGGTTCACAACCTCCGTTTGCTTCATTAAAATATTGTTTTCACTAGCATCGAGCCCGAGAGTCATCAGGTTATCAACGATTAGCAGTTTGCAACCATATTTTCTTACAGAGTCCTCCATTGACTGATAAACATCATTAAAATGTTCACTGTAATCGTCCCGATATAAATGCACCTTATTGTTGTAGTAGGAGTCTATAGCCTGCTTAGACTCCAGTGTTGGCCTATGGTACGTCGCACCACTGTCATTTTCATATTCCTTGATATTGTGTCTGCCAGCAAGTATTGAAACTATCCATGCCTTACTCATCCATTCTGGGAGTTCGCGGCTAAATAGCCATGCATTCTTTTCTTGATCTAAGGCATTACAAATTATTTGATAAAGGAAGGACGTTTTCCCGCTGCCGGGTGTACCAGATACAACTGTCAGTGTGCCATAAAAAATTCGCATAAGCTCTTTGTCTAACGTCTTAAATCCCGTTTCAATTCCTTCTATGCTATCTAAATTGACATCTTTTATATCGGACAGATTGCGTACGGATGGTACTGGTGAGTCTTTGGCGTTCATTATCAATTCCATAACGCGCTCTTTGCCATGACGATACAAAACTTCGTTTAGATCGTTTACGCCTTCTGGAATTTCTACAAATAATGTGCGCCAGCTACCTAGTCTGTATATAGCCTCTTTTTGAAATTTTGTGCCAGCGTCATCTCTGTCTGCGCAGATGATAATTTTATCGAACTGCTCCAACCACTCCCAATTTTCAGCAATCCAATGGTGGTTTGTTGCCCCCAATGGTATGCTTACTGTATTGGTGTGTCCAGCTTCAATTGCGGCTAAACAATCTGTTTCGCCTTCGGTAATGAGAAGCGGCGCATTGATATTTACACGGTTCATGTTAAAAAGAATTGGCGAAGTATCAGCACCTTCTTGGCACCAATTTTTATGTTCGCCCTTTTCTACCTTTCGTGCAGGGCGATACTTGACCATTGTTAGCACATCATTTTGGTCATAGTAGTTAAAGGCGCAATTTCCTTTTTCGTCTTCTCGGACATCCATATAATCAATAGTTTCCTTGCTTATACCCCGAAGCCCAAGATATTTATAAACCTTATCTTTATTTGTACAAACAACTTCTTTTGGATATTTATATTGTTTCTTAGTTTTAACCCCTCGTTCTCCAAAGCTGTGTTGTATTCCTACTTTTTCAAATAATTTTTGTACTGCGCCGAGATAAGTTTCTCCAGTTTTCATATAAACATCTATGATGTCTACCGTTGCAGAGCAACCAAAGCAATGGAAAGTGTAGTTTTTTTGGTTAAAAATAAAACTAGGTGTCTGTTCTTCATGAAATGGGCATCTTGCCCTTAAATTTTTTTCCTCAAAATCCTCTAAACCAAGCAATTTTGCCATAATAATTGCATTTTCTTCGCCAAGTTTTTCTTTGGCTTCGTTGATTTTTTCACGTTCAATTAGCACATATGCACCACCTTACACGCCCAAGTATTGATCTGAATCTCGGCAGTTACGACGCTGACCGCAAATCCATTTGCAAAAGAAGCCGTCCACATTTGGCGCAAACTTTTCATCGTTTCGTATACTTTCAATAGTATCAACTGCCCATGCTTTAGCTTCTTCTAATGTTTTTATATTAAAGTCTGTAGCCCAAAATCCACCTTCACGGAAAAAGTTGAAGATGAGTTTTTTTGGGTATTCGCCATACTTTTCATAGACCGGAATTGAATAGAGATATAGTTGTCTAAGAAAATCTCGCATTTCTTCGGTTATAATTTCGTTTAGCCGCCCCTTACATTTCTTTATACAAGTGAAATCTCTTTTTGTGGCGGCTTCAAGAGAATAGTTTTTTTCACATAATTCACATACACACTTGCGTTTGAAGATTGTTTTGGATTTATGGTCTATGATACACAGATTGCCTTCGCTGTCTCTAACTACTAAATCAATAATGCCAACGAATTTATATTTATCACCGAGCATAAATCTTAACTTTTCTTCTATGCCTAAGATTTCTAAATCATCAAACCCCTCGAAATTTTCAAAATATTCGTGACCCTGGTTGAAGTATTTTTCATCCTGATCAACATACTGATTTGGTGGGAATCTCTCTGTTACCGAGTCATAATATCCCTTCCTGTATTCGTCAAGCAGTTCATATACTTCTAATTTTCCATTGGCATAATCCTCTAAGAGTTGATGGTTATAACTCCCGTATTGTGAGAATGCGTTTTCGATATCTGGTTTGCAATCTATATATTGCAAATGAAATCCTTGCGGACATTGCGCATACGAACTTAATCTTGAAAAACTCCATGTAAAATCTTCGATTGCTAATTCAACTGCGAGCACTCTTCACCTCCGAGGTGCATGAATCCGATTGTCCATGCACCACACCGATATAGCTACTATTTATTGATTAAAAGGGGAGATCGTCATCCGACTCCTCATCGGCTGATGGAGGGGTTGGGTTAGACGCTTTTGGAGCATCAGTAGTCACCGACGCCACTCTGGCTTCGTTATCAGCTTTACTTCCGCAAAATTCCGCATTTTCTACGACTACATCTGTTGCGTAACGCTTATTCCCCTCAGTGTCTTCCCATGATCTATTCTGTAGACTTCCTTCAAGTAATATTTCTTGCCCTTTTTTAAAATATTGTCCGATAAAACCTCCGGTTTTACCAAAGGCTACACAATTAAAAAAGTCTGCGTCTGGTTGCCCTTCTCGTTTAAACCGTCTGTTTACGGCTATGCTAAAATTTGCAATATCAACTGGCTCCGCGCCATTACTTTGGCGCATTTCTGGGTCTTTGGTAAGACGACCTTTAAATATCACCCTATTCATTCGCGTACTCCTTTAATTCTTTTAATAGACTTTGTGCGACATCAGTATCTTTGATTGATTTATAATTTGCACTTGTATGATATTTCTTAATAATTGTCGCTATTGCAGGTTTACCGAGTTTTTCACCAGCAGCTTTAGCAACAACATCAATCTGCGCAATCGTTACATCGAGTTCGCCCGTTGACGAAGGTTCTGGCGGCAGTGGGTCTTCTTCAATACCCCTCGGTATCGGTTTTGGTTCAACTTTTGAAGAGTTTGCCCAATCATACAGTGCCTCGCCATCTCGTTCTGTAAGAACTTCATACCGTCCTTCAAATATATGTGTGTTGTCTTTTGTTGCATCGGCAATGTGGCTTTGTTGGTCTATATTGAATGTTACTGTATAATTATACTCAACGTCGTTACGCTGCTTATATCCCAAACCAACCTTTTTAGGCACCTGTTTCCCGTTCTTTTCTTCCATCGTGTACTCATCTTTGCCACGAACTGTATTGAAGATAGCAATTTTTGATTGCAAAACCTCTTCCATGAATGCGTCATGGCGTGGAGTTACTTTTGCCCAGTTGGTATAAGAGTTTCCTGGCATTTTGTTGTGAACATCCAGACAGTAATCCCATTCATGGGTTATACTGTCAATAATTAATACGCCAAAGCCTTCGCTAACAGCGGCTTGAATTGCCTCAATATATTTTTCTGGGGTATATGGAGCTGTGAGTTGCATATCTTCAAACTCAAATTCGTTTGCATAGTATCGTATTCTGCCATTTTCGGTGTCTATCGCAGCGACTTTTGTTCCGGCTTTTCGTGCATACCCTGTGGCTAATCTAAGCGCAGAGTATGTCTTGCCACTTCCGCTGGGGCCAGCAAGTAACACTTTTACCCAAATTTTCTCCCGCACTGCTTTTGAAAACTTCCCTGCCATATAATAAATACTCCTTTATAATTTGATTTAATTAAAAATCTTATCTATCACAGACGTAAGATAATCACCAGTCAAGATAAAGTTCTTATCCTTCATCATTCGCTTTTTCATAGTTTCAATAAAGTTAAGGAAGTAAATTGAATCCACTCCCACCAACTGGTCTTCTAGCACATAAATGTTATTTAAATCAAGTTTGCTGATTTGCCACGCCATTTTTACAAACTGTCCGGCGTTTATCCGCCAACCGCGCTTTATGAATTTCCTAGTCCTTATCAAACTGGCAATAGGATATTTAGAACCACCATATATAAGCTCTTTATTTAAAATAGATTCCAATGCCGCAGGATTTAAAACCACTTGACCTGTTGCAGAATCCCAATAGTTTGTTGTATGCACGAAATCGTAGTTTGAGTGTATTACGTCTGGTTCGCCGTAGAATCGTATAATGAGCTGTATTTTGTTTGATAGAGTTATGGCATTAGTGGATAAGAATATTGGCCTATATTTACCACCATCCTCATCTTGCTCGATAACATCCCCACTAACCTCATCACCGTCTCCGAGTGCATCCAAATATGTGTCGATATCGTATTCGGCATTATCAGCTACGCTGTCGCTATCTTCTGCGATTCCATCCGAGTTGATCATTATCTTAATTCTATCTTCTGGTGTGTTGTTTATCATGCCAGAAACCCGTAGCAATAACTTGTTTTGTGCTTCAATAGCGGGGTCTTCGGATTCGACATACTCCCATTCAGAAACGTCCTTGTAATCTATGTGTGAGTAATCGTGTGCAAAACTATCGAGACGAACTTTGTCTTGTTGCCAACGTGAGATATCGCTTCCGTCCAATACCCACACCTCTGCACTCCCGCCAATTCTATTTTTCTTACCCTTATTGTTTTTATTAAATACGTCGGCGTAGTATTGAGCGACCGCCTTTGTGGTTTCTTTGTTTTTGAAGTAAATATCGAAATCATTAGGCTTTTCGTTCAGCAGCATAGAGGTGATGCAACCACCAGTAACAATTACGTTTTCTTTAAGAAGTTTAACTAGACTTTCGTCTGTAATAGTCGAAATCCATTCGTTAATTTTTTTGGTTATTACAGCGTTAATTGTTTTTCGTTTCAAGAACGTCCTCCTCAAAATCAATATTAAATAAATAAATCATCATTTTATCCTATAATTTCTTTTACCATGATATCCATATTTCTAACTAGCTTTATACAGTTACCATGCGAGGCATGATTTTTCCAAGCCCTATATGATTCCTCGAATACATCTCTATCTAATTTGCCACCCTTAACCAGCAATGCCATTCGTCTAAACTTCTTTTGTGCAGCACGCTTACTTTCATTTTTTAACTTACGAATAGCTTTTCCGCCGCTTGTGATGTAAGTGTGAAACCCACAAAATTTAATTCCGTTTTTGAATGGCATGATTTGTGTTTTACTATTTAGACTTAGACCTAGACTAGCTGTAAAATTATTTATAGCCTCCAGGCATTCTTTCAAATACTGCTTATTGGGATGAATTAAGAAAAAATCATCCATGTATCTACCGTAGTATTCCACTCCCAATTCGCCACATATAAACTTATCCATTCCGTCCAAGTACAACAGGGCAAACGCTTGACTTATCTGATTCCCCAGTGGAATCCCTACTCCATCTGTGCTATCTATAAATTTCTCACACAGCCAGCACACTTCGGAGTCATTTACAAAATATCCAACCATATCTTTTAGCGTATCATGGTCAATACTATAAAAGAATTTGCTTATGTCTGCTTTGAGTATCCAGCAATTTTGACCATATTTACTGTGAGCCAACAGCATTTGCTCTTTAAGTCGATTCAATCCAAATAGTGTACCTTTGCCGATTTGTCCAGCATAGTTGTCTAATATAAAATGCTTAGACAGAAGTGGCATTAATATGTTATCGCATAGACTATGCTGGACAATTTTGTCTTTGAACGAACATGCTTTTATTATTCTTTCCTTTGGATCATAAACAGTAAATTCGTTATACTCAGCAACTGTATATGTTTTATTTATTAATTGCTGTCTTAACTGATATATGCCGTCTAAAGCAGTCGTTTGAAATTTCGCTTTGCTGCCTGTATAACTCTTACCAGGTGCGGATTTCTTATAAGCAACATATAAATTCTTAAAATCCGCAACCTTTTCAAACATGGGAACTCCTTTGTGTTTATCCTTACGGAAGGGTTGTTTGTTCTTTTGATAGTGGGGTACTAATTTCGGTGTTATTCCTACTCTTTTAACCTTCCACCAGAACGGGCGAACACCTTTGTCGTAGTCGCAGTCATTGTAGTTCACGTTGCCATTGGAGTTGACGTAACGCACATAGTGCGAACCTGCAACAAACAACCCGAAAGATTATCTTTTCCTGTCTCGTTCTCGCCATGAAATTGTCATGTATTTAACATCATTGATTTTTTTCTGCCAACATTCCACAGTTTTGCTACCAACGATACCTAAATTCATGGAAATTTCTATATAGCACGAAAGCTTATCACATGAAGTGATTACTTTTGACTGCAATTCTAACCTTACATCCTTTGAGAGATTGAGATTTTGACGGTTCGAGTCTAAAATAAATTCATATATATCCATACAGGTGTTTTGAATGCGTTGTACCAAGATTAGGTGTTTTGCGGGATATCGCTTTCTGTTCGATGTAATTTGCATAGTGTATTGCATGAGATTTATCGCCTTGGTAGCAACCTTCAGTTTAGACTCGCCCATCCTTGCCTCCCAAAGATATTAAGATATAAACGTTTTGGTGCTACGCAACCAAAACATTAGATTGTTCCGCTGCTCACTACGTTCACCGCTTCACTAAGCGACGCAAACGTCGCTTTTCAAGATAAAAAACGGGCGAACACCCAGGCCGCCGTCGCAGCCACCGCAGCCCACGCGGCCACCGGAGCAGACGCAACGCACACAGCGCGAACCATCTCCAGATGGGGTGGAGTCGGGGGTGGATAGCCACCACCATGAGAGGAGGTTGGGGCCTATGACGGAGCGGTATTCGCGGTATCGGTCTATGGTGAGTAGGCT
>Ga0123355_10000991_pt1 | contig 39377 bp, 31 predicted proteins | sample TergutEmb28metaG_3_FD_89872 | JGI IMG/M metagenome (GOLD analysis project Ga0123355, IMG submission 89872) | Embiratermes neotenicus P1 segment gut microbial communities from Petit-Saut dam, French Guiana - Emb289 P1 | ecosystem: Host-associated > Arthropoda: Insects > Digestive system > Gut ...
ATTATACACGAGATGGCAACAATAACTCAATATTACGGCTTTATGCAACATATTTGGTCGCGATGCAAATTATCTATCGCGTAGTTTATAACAACGTGATATAACTCTCGCGGTGCATTTGTTAAATTACAAAAGTTCACAACTTGCTGTTCTGCATCATCAAGGTAATCCCAAAGAATGGTGTCATCTATGATTTGATTGCTCTCTGACTGAAATTGCAGTTTTCTTTTCATTTTTTGCAAGACACTGTCTGGGAGCTTTTTTTTCGGTTCCCTTACATTCCATAGGCCTCTAAACTTTACTAACTGTTTTTCAAATTGCGTCATGTTTTTCTCTCCTTTTGATTTACATATTATTTAGTAAGCATAAAATGCAGGACATCCACCTTTGCATTCGCTGTTTACGTAACAATATAAAACCCCGCACAATTAGGATTTAACCTAGACTGTCGCGGGGATTCCGTGGACGTGAGTTTAGTTGTGGGTATTGCCGTGAACGGTGCATACTGCCAGCACCTTTATAATTCAATCATTTTATCACTATTATTTAATAATGTCAAACAGGTTGAGTTTTTGTGTGAAACATTTGTAGTCGCGTAATATAGGGTTCCGACTATCCGTGCAACTATTGCAAAAAAAACCGCTCAATCCAGTGATTAAGCGGCTTTGCTTGTTGGAGATGAGGGGAGTCGAACCCCTGTCCGAAAACCCATCCATAAGGACCTCTACCATCATAGCCTATTGTTTAATTTCCCTTAGCCAATCGCGAGTAGGCACGCTAGAGGCCTTGGTAGCTTCATAAATCCATCCTTACCGCAAAGCTTTGGCAAGGCAGTTCCTCACATAGTCGACGCCGGCTTGCCGGTATGTGAGACTCCCGGGGCCGACGGCCGCTATCTAAGCAGCGGCGAGTTGATAATTATTGTTGTCGTTTAAATTTAGGTTCGGTTTTGTTAACGCAGGCACCGTCTACGGATGGCTATCCTTATTTTCTAGATCCCCGTCGAAACCAGTACATCCCCTTTACTTTGCAGTTTTGCTACACGGGTATGCAAGACTGCAATAATATGAAGTTATTATATGCCAAAAGATGTGATTTATCAAGGAAAAAAACCTTTATCGGTATCATCAAAACTGGGCAGGTAGGCATTTGCCCTCTTTTAGCAATGTCAGCAGCGTTGGCTCATACGAAAACTCGTCTATGATTCTCTCAATCTCGCCCCATACGGCTGTATTATTATTCTTGATTCGCCGCTTTGCACGTATTAGTAGGTTTTTGGGCGTGTGCTCCATGTCTACAAATTCGATTATCTGTGCTTTGTATCCACAGCATTCTAGTAGGTTGGCCCGTATTGCATCTGTGGTTAGGGCTGCAACTCGTTCTTTTATGATGCCGTAGCGGCTTAGTATGGGTAGGCTCTTGGGTTGCATCTGCTGCCTTAGCTCGTGTTGGCAGCATGGTACGGCATAGATAAGATCCGCTTTCCACTTTATTGCGTTATAAAGGGTATGATCGGTGGCTGTGTCGCAGGCATGTAGGCTAATGACTATGTTAAAGGTGTTGGCTTGCCCCCAGCCCTCTATTGGGGGTATGACTTGGTTGCCAATATCTCCTTGTATGAAGTTAAGATGTTTGTAGCCATATTTAGAAGCAGAGGCAGTGCAGGTTTGTACTACACTTGCATCCATGTCCATCCCGCATATATTAGTCTTTAGCTTGCGCATGTTGGTAAAATAGTGGTACACCAAGAATGTCAGGTACGATTTGCCGCAACCAAAGTCCACAATATTTACTACTTTGCCTTCAGCGATAGCTTTTGGGCCGGTTTCGTCTGCCAACAGCTCTAAGAAGCGGTTAATCTGGTTAAACTTATCGCGCATCCCTGTGGCAATCTTGCCATCCTTGGTAAACACACCCATGTCTGTGAGGGCTGGGATGTTTTCGCCTTCTTTTATTATGTGGTTTTTTTGTCTATCAAAACTGGCGGTTGTGAAGTTTTCTGCGCGGGGTTGGCTTGTGGCTTTCTTGCGCGAAGTCAGGATTTTTCCCTTTTTGCTTACTTTGGCGGAGTATTCATATGTTGTATCCCATGCATGGTATTGCTGGAATTTAACACCCAACAGCTCACCTATTACAGTCCTAAGCTCACTTGCCACAAAGTTACTGTGAAACACCTGCTTCTTTGTATACATGCTTAGTTGGAACTTGTCACCGTTACGTTTTGCTTCGGCGCGGGTATATGCTTTGGGTTCGCCAGCGGGACTGGGACTGGGACTGCTAAGCACTACTTTGTATATATCGCCGCTAAACATCGTGTCTGGTAATATGGGGAGCTTAATGTTTATCATCTTATCTTTTTTCATTAGTATCGCCTCATTCTAAATATACAGGTTTGCTATATTATACAGCAGTTCACCCATTGTAAAACCTTATAATCCGCGATATCATACGAGGTATTGCATTCTTTATATATGAAGCTACGCACGCAGCCCTATTTGTTCCGCCGACGAAGGAGGCATAAGTTAAACCATGACTAAACAACAAGACAAAGCTACACTCATCTTTATGCTGATAGTAGCCATTAGCGGCCTTGCGCTTGGGTTATCTGACAGCGTAATGTCCAATTACTTCCGTGACGCATACGATGTAGATGCTTTCCAGCGCGGGCTTATAGAGTTTCCCCGGGAAATGCCAGGGGTTATAAGCGTACTTATTGTGTCGGGGCTTGCTTTCCTTGGCAATATTAGACTTGCGATAATAGCGCACATACTTAGCATTATAGGGATAATGGTGTTGGGACTTGCCTCGCCGCCGTTTACTGTAATGCTAATTTTTTTGTTTATCAACTCCCTTGGGATGCATATGTTTTTCCCTATCTACGACAGTATGGGTATGTCCCTTGCCAAGAAAGGCGATTTTGGCACGGTAATGGGGCGCTTCAACGGCCTTAGGACTGCGTTTTCTATGATTGCGGCCATTATTGTGTTTTTTGGGTTTAGTAGGGGCTTTTTCTCTTTTACTACGCCGGTAATAACTATTTTTGTGATTTCCGGTGTGTTGTTTACTGTGATTTTACTTTTGCTATTTATCATGGGGCGGCATACGCAAGAGGCCCAGGCTGCTAAGTCACGGTTTGTATTTAATAAAGCCTATACAAAGTTTTATATCCTGGCTTTTCTTTTTGGGGCACGCAAACAAATAATGTATGTATACGGGCCGTGGGTGCTTATAGAGCTTTTGGACTTTAGAGCAGACCGTATGGCGCTACTTATGATTGCCGGGTCTGCAATTGGGATATTTTTTATACCTGCGGTAGGCCGCTGGATTGACCGGTTTGGCACGGGCAAGATCATGATAATAGAAGCGGCTGCTTTCTTGGTAATTTATTTTGGATATGGGGCTATTAGCGTGGGGGTAACCAGCGGCGCGTTGTTTGGTATTACGTCATTTGTGGCGCTTGCGGTGGCGGTTAACCTTGTGGACCGTATGACTATACAGTTTGGCATGGTACGCTCTGTTTATATGCGCTCTATTGCCATTGTGCCAGAGGATGTCACACCTACTTTGGCTTCGGGTATGGCCATCGACCATATTGTTAGCATTGTAAGCGCGATATTTAGTGGGTTTTTGTGGTGGGAGTTTGGCCCGCAATATGTTTTCGTATTTGCGGGGATACTTGCACTCGCCAACATGGTTGTTGCTACACGTATCAGGAAGGACGAAGCAAAATGAAGCTTAACATGCAGCTAGGTGTAGCTTCTGCGGCTGCGCAAATAGAAGGTAGCGGCGTACGCCACACCTGGAGCAACTGGTACGACAAGGGTCATGTAAAAGACGGCTCAAGCCCAGCCCGCGCATGTGACCACTGGCGGCGCTACCGCGAAGACATAGACCTAATGGCAAAAATGGGCATACAAATTTACCGCTTTAGCATAGAATGGGCGCGGATAGAGCCAGAAAACGGCTTCTACGACGGGAGTGTAGCCGTACAATACCGCGAGATGATTATGTACATGAAAGAGAAAGGCATTGAGCCATTGCTTACATTGCATCATTTTACCCATCCTATGTGGTTTGAAGCTATGGGCGGCTTTGCCAACCCAGAAAATATCCCTGTTTATTTAAAGTTTGTGGCCTACGCGGTACGCACATTTGGCGACTTGGTAGACGAATATGTGACAATAGACGAGCCCAATGTCTTTGCGCTGCAAGGTTATTATACGGGCGAGTTCCCCCCTGGCCAAAAAAGCATAAAAGCGGCATTTAAAGTGATGAGCATAATGGCTTGTTGTCACATAAGGGCCTACCAGCTCATACACCAGATGCGGCACGAGATGGGATACACAGGCACAAAAGTTGGCTTTGCCCATCATATGCGCATATTTACCCCCCAAAACCCCAAAAGCACATGGCAAAGCACATGTGCCAAGACAATGGCATGGCTATTCCAAGGCGCGCTGGCAAAGGCATGCTTGACAGGCCGCTTCTCAAAACCATTAAAACGCTATGTAGAAATCAAATCCGGTGAATATGCGGACTTTTTGGCACTCAACTACTTCACCCGTACTGTAGTTACGGGCATAAAATACGGCACAAAAACAGATGTACCTGTTAGTGACTTAGGTAGCGAAATCTACCCAAAGGGCATAGTATCATGCGCCGCAAAACTGCACACAATACTGCCGCGCCCCATCTACATCACAAAGAACGGGACATGCGACAATACAGACAGCTTCCGCAGCCGGTATATATATGACCACCTGCGCGCCCTTATTAAGTCAAAACTGCCAGTAACCCGGTACTACCACTGGTGTTTTACAGATGGTTTTGAGCTGCGTGAAGGCGAAAGCAGCAGGTTTGGGTTGGTATATGTAGACTACGAAACACAAGATCGTACAATAAAAAGCAGCGGTCAGTACTATATGGAGTTAATCGCTTCGTCTGAAATTGCCATTGCGGCCAAAAAATCATAAATTATATATTTTTTTGGCCGCTCTCATTCAGCAATAATATTTAGATAGACTTCCTAATACAAGCACGTGCTTCTTGCAAGTCTGTAAAGTATCCATTGGCAATCATCTGTGCGGCTATATTGCCTATTGCAGTAGCCTCGCTTGGGCCGCTGTGTACGGTTTTACCTGTGTGTTTTGCGGTTAGGTTGTTTAGATACTCTGCGTTGGAGCCGCCACCTACTATATATATAGCATCATAGGCTTGGCCGGTTAGGTCTTCCAACTCACGTGCGGTGTTGCGGTAGCATATGGCCAGGCTGTTGTATATCACCGCTGCCAGTTCGCCAGGGGTGTGCGGCACAGCTTGGCCGGTTTTGGCACATGCGGTTTGTATAGCCAGCACCATACTATCCGGAGCCAGGAAGTTGGAAGCATTTACATCTACAATAGAGTCTATGGGCGAATCTTCGGCCATATCGCAGAGTTGGGCGTAGGTATATTGGTCGCCCAACTCTTTTTTTACGCACTGTATCATCCACAACCCCATGATATTTCTTAGATAGCGGAAGCGGTATCCATAGCCGCCTTCGTTGGTAAAATTCCCGGCTTGGCTGGCGGGAGAGCAGTCTGGGTTGGGACGCTCAACCCCCATCAGCGACCATGTGCCAGAGCTGATATACAGCGGCTTATCTGTATCTGCCGGCACAGCCATGACTGCAGATGCCGTATCATGAGATGCGGGCATTATTACTTTACAGTTGAAGCCTACTTCCTGCTGGATATCTGGTGTAAGCTCGCCCAGTGTTGTACCTGGCGGCACAATCTCGCCAAAGATATGCCTTGGGTACCCACATGCGGCAATAACTTCTTCGTCCCAGGTATGGCTCTTGGCGGTTATCAGCCCGCTGGTGGAGGCTACTGTATACTCTGTGAGTGCCACACCAGAAAGTAGATAGTGCAAATAATCTGGCAAGAACAGCAATTTATGCGCCTGGGCCAACATCTTAGGCGAGTGCTTTTTTACAGCCATTAGCTGATATATTGTGTTAAAAATCATCTTTTGTATGCCTGTACGTGCATACAAATCCTTGTCTGATATGTGGGTGGCTACTTCTTCATACATACCTTCTGTGCGGTTGTCGCGGTAGGCTACTGCCGGGCCAATCATGTTCATGTCCTTATCCAGCAACACAAAGTCTACACCCCATGTGTCTATACCCACGCTTACGGGGTGTTTCCCCAACTCAGCACATTTTTTAAGGCCAGTCACAATTTCATCAAACAAAGCTTTTATGTCCCATGTTAGCTGGTTGTTGTGCTTGGTCATTTCGTTGTGGAAGCGGTGGATTTCTGTTAGCACTAGCCGCCCGTCTTCTAGGTGGCCCAGCATATGCCGCCCACTGGAAGCACCTATGTCTATTGCAAGAAAAAAATCACCTTTTGCTTTAGGGTCTAAGTTGCTCATTACAGCACCAATCTTTCTGGGGCGTTTTTGCGGTTGCAGTATTCGTTCCATACGGCTTGCCAGGGTAGCATTTTTTTCTCCTCCAGCATTAGTAGGCGCTGGGTGAAGTCTAGGTTTTCTTCTGCTTTTTTAATTTGTGCATATGGCTCAAGCAGGGCAACCAGCAGGGCCTTGCGCACGTTGCGCCCGCCTATGGCCCAAGCCATGATACGGTCGATAGAGCCGTCGAAGAAATCCATACCAATGTGTACACGGTCAAGCAAGCCATGACGGATGATTTCGTGAGCTATTGCTAACAGCTCGTCATCCAAAAGTACCACATGGTCGCTATCCCAGCGTACGGGGCGGGAAACATGCAGTAGCAAGTTTTTCACAAACAAAGACACAGCAGAAATCTTGGGCGAGATTACTTCTGTGGGGTGGAAATGCCCCGCATCTAAGCAGAGTGCGATATTGTTCTTTACTGCGTAGCCCATATAAAACTCATGGCTACCAACGGTATAACTCTCTACACCTATGCCAAAGAGCTTGCTTTCTACCGCGTCTATGATATGGGCAGGGTCGAGTTTTTCGCTAAAAATTTCGTCAAGTGCTTTTTCTAGGCGCTTGCGTGGGGTTAGCTGGTCTGCTGGGATATCTTTGTAACCGTCTGGGGCCCATACATTAACTACAGATACTTGTCCTGTTTTTTGGCCAAAGTACTCCCCTACTTTACGGCAACGCTTGCAATGCTCTATCCAAAAGGCTCGTATTGCTGGGTCTGGGTGGGTAAGGGTTAGGCCGTCTGCAGATTTTGGGTGAGAAAATAATGTAGGATTAAAGTCCAGCCCCAGGCCCCGCTCCACGGCCCAGTCTGCCCAAGCAGAAAAATGCGCCGGCGTTATTGCGTCCCGGTCTATGCCTTTTACATCGCCATAGATGGCGTGGAGGTTTATTTTTGCTGCACCAGGGATTAACGCCAAGGCTTTATCTAGGTTTGTACGCAGCTCATCTGCGGTTTTGGCCCGGCCGGGGTGATTTCCTGTGGCCTGTATCCCGCCTGTTAAATCGTCGTTACCTTCAAAACCACGTACATCGTCGCCTTGCCAACAGTGTATAGATATGGGTATGGTGTCTAGGCGGGCAATGGCCGCTTCTGTGTCTACGCCAATGTTTGCGTAGATTTGTTTTGCGCTTGCGTATGCGCTCATGTAAATCACGTCCTTTGTGTTTGTGTGTTGTACTTGCTAGAGTATACCGTATCTGCAGGTATATTTGTAGTTGATTTCTCCGGTTTACGGAGAAGTTTTCTGCTGGACTGTTTCTTATATTTCGTTATACTGCAGTCAACCTATTTTTTCGCCGACGAAGGAGGCATGAATTAAACATGAAAATCTGCATTAACGGAAGCTGGCAATTCCAGCCCATGGCCGTGCCCGAAAATTACGCTCGCGAAACAGGCGAGCCACCACATCTGCCCCGCCCCACACCGCATGGGTGGAGCAATACTCCTATCCGCATACCCTCACCCTGGAACGGCAATACATGGGGCAACGGAAGGGTTGACCGCTCAGATGCTACACAGCGATACCACCCAGACTCTGTATACTACCCAAGCTACCCCCAGGAATGGGACCATGCAGAAATGGGTTGGCTGCGCCGCAGTTTTACCGTGCCAGAGTCATGGCAGGGTATGCGTATTTCTATACTTTTTGAGGCAGTAATGGGGCATGCCCAGGTATTTGTTAACGGTCACAATGTAGGCGAGCATTTCGACGGATATTTGCCCTTCGAGCTTGACATTACACGCGCAATAACAACAGGCGAAAATACATTGGAAGTAGGTGTAAGGCGGCTGCACTTGTATGACAAACAAAGTACTAAATACAAGAAAATGCGTGCACCATATGCTCACGGCTCAAACACCATGGGGCTTGGCGGTATATGGCAAGATGTATGGCTTTTGGCAAAGCCCAAAGTCTTTATTTCGGACGTGTTTGTTAAGCCTTTGCTGGATATAGATACACTGGAAATGGACGTGACCGTTAACAACGATAGCGATACAACAATGAAGGTGACAATAGAAGGTGCAGTGCATTCAGCCAATGGTGTTGTTATGCCACTTACATCAAGGGTATTGCTGCTTAGGCCGCATTCATCTGCCACTATTGTTTGCAAGGACTTGGTAGCTGCGCGGCTAGAAAAATGGTCACCAGATACCCCCAACCTGTATACAGTCAAATGGAATATATCCAACAGCGATTACGAACATACAACACGTTTTGGCTGGCGGCAGTTAAAACTTCTGGGCCAGGAGCTACTACTAAATGGCGAGTCCATCCGCCTTGTGGCAGATATATGCCATCCCTTTGGGCCGCATATTTTTACACGGGCACATATCATAAGCTGGTACAACCTTGTAAAGAGTGTAGGTGGCAATGCCGTACGCTTGCACGCGCAAATTCACCCACGCATATTTTTAGAGATAGCTGATGAAATGGGCATTATGGTGTTGGACGAAACTGCCATCTTTGGCAGTTGCCTGGCTCTCAACTTCGAAGAAGATATTGCATGGCAGCGATACGAAGAACACTTCGAAGGCATGATTTTAAGGGACCGCAACCACCCGTGTGTGTTTGGATGGAGTTTTGGTAACGAATTGTTTGCAATTTTCTTATACGACGATGCTGCCAAGCGCGACCAGGGCGCGATGTATGCACGCATTTTTGAACTGGGCAACCGCGCCCATAAACTTGACCCAACTCGTGAGTTTGTAACCTGCGACGGTGACGAAGACCTGCAAGGCACACTTCCCATATGGAGCAAACACTACGGGCATGGCCTACGAGACTTGCCAACAGGCATTACAAAGCCAATAGTAGTAGGGGAAAATGGCGGCACATACTATGCCAAGCCCAGACAACTGGCAGAGTTTAACGGCGAGCAAGCATACGAAAACTATGCCGGGCGCAATACGGCCCTGGGGATAGATTTATACAACAATATCCGTCACTTCGAAGGTAAACTGGTATATTTCTCGCCAAGCGAGCTGGTATGGTTTGGCCTGCAGCAGCTACCATACGGCTTTAAGGACTTTGACAGGTTGCCAAATCTAACAGACGGCATATTCGTTAATACCTTTAGCGAAGGCCGGCCCGGTATATATATAGAACGCATTCCCCCCTATGTAGGCACACTCAACCCTGGTTTTGACCCAAGTTTACCGGAATATATAGCACTTGATATGTATCATGGCATGAAGGATGCGCTAAAACAGGACCCATCATATGATGTAAAATGGAAGCCGCGCCACAATGCTTTAGAGGCCCCCCGCATACCAGCGCTTAAAGGCGATGTAAAGCTGATAGAAATAACATGCGAAGCAGATTTGGCACAGCTACCGTTAAACGCACAGCTTACAAACCGCCCAGCAACAATGCTAAAGCGCAGTGCCTCCCACCCCTGGGTGGACTGTTTTAGCATAGCGGATATGTACTTTGCAGAATGCGAAGACAAACACGTACTGCATCACGGCCTATGCGGCGAGATTTTACAAAAAGGGACAGTACTACTAACCGCCGGTGATACAGATTGGTCACTGTTTAACAATATCCCAGAATGTGCAAAGTGCGGTGCAATTGCCATGTACGAGCAACATATAAAACCAAGCGGCGCGGCACTTGTGATTTTGCCGTACGAAGGCAACACACTGGTAGTAACCACTATCCGCAAAACCCCAGATACGGCAGCGTTTTACAAACAATTAATGACCAATATGGGACTCGAAGTCCCAGATATTAACGAAGCTAACACGGCCCGGGATACAGCACATGACTTACTTTTACACGGGCCGGTAGATGTAACGGATTAATTTTCTTATGATTCGTTTGACAAATCTTTATTTTTTGTATACCCATTTTTCGATTTAGATCTCCAAAATATAGGTATAGTTACTTTGCGCTTATAGCGAATAACAAATAAACCTAAAGGAGATTGATGTATGAAGCAAGCAAGGATTTTAGTATTTTTAGTGGCGGTAGCGGCCATGTTGTTTTTGGCTGGGTGTGGCGATAACCAGCCCTCACCTACCGAAATTGCAAGTGTCACGGGTAACGAAACACAGGATAACAACACGCAAGATAACCAACAATCCCCAGAAACTTCCCAACCCACAGATGTTGTTGCTCACAACTTACGAATTGTAAACACCACCCATGAAAACACAATAATACATCCTATGGCGCTGCCTTTGGAGGACGCAGCACAAATAGGTGCCAGATATATAATGGACATCTATGGTATAAGCATAGACAACATGTACGTAGAGCTAGAATATGCAAACTGGGAACATATGACAAGAACTCTATGGCAGGGCGCAGTATCTGTTACCAACAGGAATACCCTGGCAAGCAGGGCGCGTATGAACGAACTCAACGATATTATTACACAAAGGTACGATGCCGGCGAAGAATGGGAAGACATAATGCTAGACATGAACGATTTATTTCTAGAAAATAGCTATGTTATGGCCCAGTACTACTTTGTAATAGATGCCGTAACCGGTAAGCGGATAGACATATGGCAAATACTACAAGAACATACCCCAACCATGGACGAATCTATACCCTTACACGAATATATAGAGCAGCATTGGGGTAACGACTGGGATACCGCCTTCGAATACACCCTCCCTCCCCAACAAATTGACGAACTAGGCCAGATAGCAACAGCTTACGCACAAAGGCATTTTTATAACACAACAATTGCCAATATGCATTTCGAAAACGCGTTTGTTGGTTTTATTTATGATGGTGGTGGTTTTAGGCGTGACCCGTCTGCTGCGTTCATTTTTACAGATGAAACAGGACGCGAGGCCCGCGTAGTTATTCATGTTGCAAGCCATGCGGCACAGTCCATAACTACCATGAGCAATGACTTTATCCCATTTGATGCAGTGGATATGGATAGAGAGCGGGTTCAACGCGAGGCACCACGTGATGATGACTAGGATGTAAAGGAAATAAAGTTATAACTCAAACAACAATGCAAAAGCGCCAAACCGGTAACGGTTATGGCGCTTTTTTGTTATGATGCTCTTTATAAGTCTTACTCACCCATGCCAATCTCGATAGCGCGGATATTAAGCGGTATCAAGTCTTGACTCCTTGCTCCGGCAAACCTCTGCTTAAGCACTGTGGTTATATCATCCAGGGTAAACAAGTCCGTCTTTTTCAAAAACCCTGCAAGCATAACCATATTGGCAACGCGCAAGTTGCCTACCTGCCCGGCAATGTCTGTGGCGTTTATTTCTAGTACTTCCACATCGTCACGGTCAACCTTCTGTGTGACAATGGTGGAGTTGACCAGTACCAGCCCGCCAGGCTTTACACGTGGCAAAAACTTATCTACAGACGCGCCATTCATGGCACACAATATATCAATGTCGGACTGTACAATAGGGCTGCCTATTGCCGTGTCCGCCACTATGACCGAACAGTTGGCAGTGCCGCCGCGCATCTCCGGCCCGTAGGACGGCATCCATGTGACTTCTTTGCCTTTATGCATTGCTATCGTTGCAACTATTTCGCCAAGCACAAGCACACCCTGGCCGCCAAACCCCGAAAATACCATCCTGGTCATACCGCCACCCCCTCGTCTTTATACACGCCCAGCGGGAAGTAGGGTATCATCGTCTCCGCAATAAATTTCATAGAGTCTACAGGCGAAAGGTTCCAGCCCACAGGGCAGCCTGCAAGCACTTCAACCATAGAAAAGCCCTTGCCGTTAATCTGGTTTTCAAAGGCTTTTTTTATTGCCCGTTTGGTTTTTGTGATATGGGGTACGTCGTGGGCGCTTACCCGCTCTATATATGTGGCGCTTGGTATTGTTGCCATCATTTCGCTTACTAATATTGGCTTGCCTGTTGTGGCCTCTGCCCGGCCAAAGGGGCTGGTGCTGGTTTTTTGGTCAACAAGCGTTGTAGGAGCCATTTGGCCGCCGGTCATACCGTATATGGCGTTGTTTACGAATATGACTGTGATATTTTCTCCGCGATGGGCCGCGTGGATGATTTCTGCCGTGCCTATAGAGGCTAGGTCCCCGTCGCCTTGGTAGGTAAATACCACCTTGCTTGGCTCTGCACGCTTTATACCCGTGGCGACCGCAGGTGCACGGCCATGGGCAGCTTGGATTGCATCGCAGTTAAAAAACTCGTACGCAAGAACAGAGCAGCCAACCGGGGCTATGGCAATAGATTTTTCTAGTACATCCAGCTCTACCAGAGTCTCGGCAATAAGCTTGTTTATTGTCCCGTGAGTACAACCTGGGCAATATGTCAAAGGGGTATCTGTAAGTCCCCGGCTTTTCTCGTATACAACTCGCCTTGTGGCTTCATTATTAGGATTAGGCACTTAGATTCCCCCTTTCAGGTTGCTGTCTGTCATTTGCTTTTGCCCAGACGCTAGTGGCTTTGCAGGCTTACCCATGATTTCGCGCACTTTGTTGGCAATCTCGCCCGGCTCGAATACTACACCGCCTGTGCGCCCATAAAAATGCACAGGATACTTGCCGTTTACACCAAGCCGCACATCTTCTACCATCTGCCCCATAGAAAGCTCCGCAACCAATATGTGTTTCACGGACTTTGGCAGGTCTTGGAATGTATCATACGGGTACGGCCACAGGGTGATGGGGCGGATAAGCGCCGCGTTTATACCTTCGGCCCGCAGCTCGTCTATTGCGTTGCGCACTATACGCGAAGGCGCGCCGTAGGCTACTATTGCTACGGTATCGCCTTCTTTTACGGTGTTTTCTACTGCTGTTTCGTTTTTTTCTATTTCTTCGTAGACCTTGAAGCGCTGCAGATTCATGGCTTCTAGCACTTCTCCAAACAGGCTAAGGGATGTGATAGTGTTTCTTGGGCGCTTGTCTGCGTTGCCGTTTGTGGCCCAGGGTTTGTCTATGTTGAGCCTGGGGTGGACTTTCATCTCCACTGGCTCCATCATCTGGCCCAACATACCGTCCAGTAAAATTTGCACCGGGGTGCGATATTTGTCTGCAATGTCAAAGGACTCAAATACCATGTCCCATGCCTCTTGCACGGTGGCTGGGGCGTAAACGGGGGTATAATAGTCCCCGTTTCCGCCGCCGCGCGTGGCTTGGAAATAGTCACTTTGGCCTGGCAAAATACCGCCAAGGCCAGGGCCGCAACGGGCCACGTTTGCTATCACGCATGGCAGGTTTGCACCGCATAAATAAGAAATACCTTCTTGCTTTAGCGCAATCCCGGGAGAGGATGATGTTGTCATAGTGCGTACACCAGCCGCTGCCGCGCCGTATACCATGTTAATGGCCCCGACCTCGGACTCGGCTTGGATAAAAACGCCTCCCGCCTTTTCCATCTTAGCAGACATATACTCTGGGATTTCGTTTTGCGGTGTAATTGGGTAGCCAAAAAAAGCCGTGCATCCCGCTTGTATTGCCGCTTCAGATATAGCTTCGTTGCCTTTCATTAGGACCTTCATGTCATCACCCTCTTTCTACTGTTATTATCGAATCTGGGCAAATCTTGGCGCAGATAGCACAGGCGGTACAGTCTGCCATGTTATTGCATACAACAGGGTTGTACCCTTTGGCATTAACACGGGATTTGTCCGGAGCTAATATTTTCTTGGGGCATACGTCTACGCATAGCACACAACCTTTGCACCCTGCTTCATCGAAGATTACTTTATTCACGGCTACCTCCTAGTGAGTATGCTCTTGATATCTTTTACAGCCTTGAGCCGGCCTTCTGCCATAGCATCTGCTGTCTGGAAAGTTAGCTGGCCTGTCTCGTCAGAAATACGCAAGATGTCCCGCATACGGCGGTAAATATATTCTATATCCCGCAGAGCGGCCTCGTGATTGTATCCACCTTCTGCTAGTTCGTAAGATACGTTTATTACGCCGCCTGCATTGGCTAGGTAATCCGGGGCATAGCATATCCCACGCTGTTGCAGGGCTAGACCGTGCACGGTTGGGTTCTTTAACTGGTTGTTTGCGCCACCGCAAATAATTTTGCATTTAAGCACAGGGATTGTATCGTCGTTGACCGTGGCACCCAGTGCACATGGGGCATAGATATCGCAGTCTACGCTATATATATCGTTAATTCCTACAACTGTCACGCCAAAATCCTCTACGCATTTTTGCAGCCGCTCGTCACTTACGTCGGAGACTATAATATTTGCGCCTTCATCGTGCAGGTGCTTACATAGGTAATACCCTACATTTCCCACACCTTGTATTGCCACAGTTTTGCCTTTGAGGGAGATATCACCGTAGATATGCTTGCAACATGCCTGCATGGACTTGTATACACCCAGCGCTGTAAAGGGGGACGGGTCACCGGAGCGGCCTGGTAGGCCTACAACGTTGTTGGTTTCCATATTTACGAATACCATGTCTTGGGTAGATGTGCCTACGTCTTCGGCAGTGATATACCTGCCGCTTAGCCCCTCTATATACCGGCCAAAAGCCCGCCAAAAAGCTTCCCGCTTAATTGGGTCGCGGCGCAGCTCTTTTGGGTCACCTATTATTACGCTTTTGCCGCCGCCAAGCGCTAGGCCAGCCAGGGCGCTTTTGTAGGTCATGCCGCGGGCCAGGCGTAGTACGTCTTCTACAGCTTCTTCTTCGTCGCTGTAGTTCCAGAAGCGCGTGCCGCCTAGTGACGGGCCCAGCACTGTGTTGTGGATGCATGTAATGGCTTTTAGGCCTGTGCTGCCATCGTGAAAAAAGCATAGCTGTTCGAAGCCATACTCCTTCATGTAGCCAAATTTGTCCATTTATATCCTCCTTTTATTTGAATGTGACAGTCCTTAATGTTCGAAATCCTCACATCGTGACCAGCACATTTTTAGTTTGCCTTCATTGTTTTGGGTAACGCCTACATATACTGCATCGTCTTTGTTAGTATTTACATAGTGGTCTAACATTGCCGCAAATGATTGTGTATATTCTTTGCTAGTAAGCTCATTTTTGGGTACCCAATACAGGGTACCCTCGCATGTCTGGCATAAATTTACCTGCGATGTATGGCCAAAATATATATAGTTTTGGCGTATTTCGTTTTTATATCTTCGTAATATTATGTATTTTAGTTCTAGGGACGTAATAGCTGTTTGGGGGATGCCGGTTTCTTCGTATATTTCCCTATAACATGCCTGTATTGGGTTGTTAATCTCGTGTGGCTCTATATGTCCGCCTACGCCACTCCATATATTGGGTGCAATTAGTTTGCTGGCGCTACGCTTGATTAGCAAAACGTTTTCGCCGTTATATAAGAATGCTGTTACAGAGTTGCGAAGATTTACCACTTTAATATCCCCATTCTAAGTACTATATGCTTATAAAAAACCATGCACAAACTCGCAAATTCCTAGTGCTTCTTTTTTGCTTTGTTCATAAGCTTGCTGGTTAGGGAAATGCTCATCGAATGTCCAGCTCTGCCCAAGTGCTGCGTCTATATACATGCTTTTGAATATGTCTGCTTCCGGTATCCCTATGATTGGGGACATTATGGACACCATTTCTTGTATTGCACGCATTTTTTCTATATCGCATGATACTTCGTTCATAAGAAAGCGTGCGGTTTCCATTACCGGGTCGTCTACCACGCCTTTTGGGTCAATTATTGTGTAGCTGCCATGGCTGTTTAATAGCATGTTTTCCTGGTGCATGTCACCATGGAGTAGGCAACTTCTTTTGTATTTTTGTTTAAGCTCATCGTATATGTGCAGGGCTTTGTTTAGATATATTAGCATGTCATCCATGTTACCCATGGCAGTTAGCTTCTTGTGAATATCTGTAAGCCATATATGATAGGTAGGATATTTGCCTTGTTCGCAGTGGATGAAGTGCAAGTCCTTTATCCTATGGGCCATAAGCCACGCCCGCTCTTTATAATCATTCACGGCCCACATTTGCTGGCCTGGTGTTACACGTTCCAAAAGCAGCAAGTCATCTTCTAAGGTGTAGTCCCATAGCTTTACATAGCCATGGCCGTCGTAAGCACGCAAACAATTGATTTCTGTGGCCACTTCTGGCCCTGGGATGCACAGCTTAAGCACACATGCCCCATACAAAGCCGACTCGCACTCAAACAGCAGGTTTACCGTTTCTGTAGGCATGAAACAAAGCTGTGAAAGTTGCCACAGCTTTGCGTATTTTTCCAGTCGCGCTTCTGCTTTTAATATAAATTCATTGGTTTTTTCGTTTCCTAGGTATTTTGTTATGCCGTTTATGGCGCTCTCGCGTATTTGCGCAAGCATTTGATGGTCCATGTATGACTACTCCCCGTTATGGTATATCTCCGAAAACCTTTATCGATAGTATCAAAACCGATATTATTTTATCCTGTAGCGATTATTGTCCTGGAAATGCCCATAAGGTCGGGCGCAGATTCCGTTAATTCTATACAGCTCAGTAATAAATCAAAATCTTTTTCATTCTCCGCACGATGACCAAAAACATTGGCAATGCCATCTACGGCAGTAAGTTCGACATTATCAAACCCGGCCTCTGTCATTTCCGAAGATATCTCGCTTGGGGTATGCCCATACAATAGCGGCAAGGAGGTATAAGCAGGGTGCTTGTTAATACCGGTTTGCAATGCTTCTTTAATAGGCTCTAAGCCCATGTGTTCCATCAAGTGGTTGTACTTCAATGATGAAATCAAGTAGTTATACCGGTTCATAACATTACATATAAAAATACCACCCTTTTTAAGTACCCGAAACGCTTCAACTAAGCACTGCAAACGAGATTCCTTAGACTGAAAATGATACAAAGCTCCCATTAGTAAAACCATATCCATGCTTTCGCTTTCATATGGAAGTTCTCGTGCATCTGCACATGAATAGGAAGCCAAGACAATCCCATTATCGTGGCTTTTTTGTTGTGCAACTTTGATATGACCCGGTACTAAATCCAACAAATGAACCTGATGCCCCATATCGGCCAGCCAAAATGAGTAAGCCCCGGTAGCACCGCATACATCTGCTATTTCCATATTACGGCCTTTGAGATAACGGGCGATTATAGTCTTCGAACGGGCAAACTCAATTGCCTCCCGCCCTTCTCTTTCATCCTCGTTATAACTATTTTCGTAATAATTAATTACAGGATTGTTGTTTTCCATTGCACACCACTTTCAACTTGCGGTTAGCCATAAACCTTAGCTTCTTCTTCCCCTTTAAGCACCCTAATCGCCCCAAGCGCCAGTGCCAACAGCTCATACTCGCCGGGGTAGACATGCACATCTGTGATAAATTTTACGCGCTTTGTAATCTCCTGCGTAAGATATCCCCAATGGGCCAGCCCACCGGTTAGTAAAATAGCATCTACCTCACCGTTTACTGCTGTAGACACCGCACCTATTTCTTTTGATATCTGATAAATCATCGCGTCTATCGCAAGTTTTACTTCCGGCTCGGTTTTAGAGCGTTCTTCTATTTCCATCATGTTGTTTGTGCCAAAGTACGCTACCATGCCGCCGTTGCCGGTTATGGCCGCTTTTACTTCCTTGTGAGTATATTTGCCTGAGAAGCATAAATCCACTAACTCGCCCACGGGCAAGGTGCCGCTTCTTTCGGGGCTAAATGGGCCATCGCCATCCAGGGCGTTGTTGGCATCCAGCACCTGGCCCTTTGCATGTATCCCTACAGATATACCGCCACCCATGTGGGCCACTACTAGGTTCATATCATTGTACTTCTTGCCAGTATCGGCACTATAGCGGCGTGCAATTGCCTTCTGGTTAAGGGCGTGAAAAATAGAACGGCGCTTGAGCCATGGGTGCCCGCTTATGCGTGATATTTCCATAAACTCATCTGTTATTTCTGGGTCTACTATGAATGCCGGTTTGCCTATATGCTTGGCAACCTCGTTGGCTATAAGGCCGCCAAGGTTGGATGCATGCTCGCCTTGGACGCCGTCACGCAGGTCTTGTAGCATAGCTTCGTTGACATTGTATGTGCCGCCAGCGAGCGGCTTAATTAGCCCGCCGCGGCCAACAACCGCATCAAGCTCCGCCAAAGCTATGCCAGAGGCTTCTACCTGCTCCATTATTATTTGTTTACGGAAATCATATTGGTCAGATAACTTATCAAACTTGGCCAGTTCGGATATTTCGTGGCGGATGGTTTTGTCAAGAATGGGTGTTTCATTTTCAAAGATGGCTACCTTGGTTGATGTTGAGCCTGGGTTGATGATTAATAATTTCATTGGTCACATTCCTTTGTTAGACTTTTGCAGAAGCTTCCATAGAAATTTAATTATGAAAGAATCCCAAGTGCGATAGAATTTAATTTGCTTTGGGCAGAGTCAGCCCTTGAGGTTAATATTATTGGGCGCTTTGCGCCAAGTACAACGCCACCGTGCTTGGCATTTGCCAAAAATGCAAGGGCTTTGTATAAGATATTACCCGCTTCTATATCCGGGCACACCAGGATATCCGCGTCACCGCCTACTACACTGTCTATGCCTTTTATCTTCACAGATTCTTTGCAGATGGCGTTGTCTAGGGCCAGTGGGCCGTCTAGATGATACTTGCCCACAAATTCTGCTTCATCAGGGTCAACTTCAAGCTGCGAGTAAATAGAGCCAGTACCTTGCTCTAGCCTAAAACGGTTAAACAATATATTACGTGCAGCAATATTTTCTGCCAGTTCTGTGGCTGGCATTTTAGGGTCTGACTTTTCTTTTGCGGCTAGTAACGCCACTTTGGGCATAGTAATCCCAAGAGCCAGTACCGCTTCTACAGAATTGTTTATTATGTCAATCATAACGTCCAAATCAGGCGCTATATTGATAGCAGCATCTGCAACAAATAGCAGCTTGTGATATGTGGGCAGCTCAAAAACGGCTAGGTGGCTCAATTTCTTGCCGGTACGCATACCGGATTCTTTGTTGAGTACGGCTTTCATTATTATGGATGTATCTACCTGCCCCTTCATTAGGGCCTGCGCCATCCCAAAGGATACAAACTGCACAGCCGTATTACAGGCCGATACTGGGTCCATCTCATTTACCACTTGTGCACGCGAAATATCCGCCTGAGCTTCATCTGCCGCCCTGCGGATTTTTTCTGTATTGCCAACAAGTATGAAGTTTGCCATATCTTTAGCCGCTTCTACTGCCTCTAGCAAATTTGCATCATCTGCGCAAGCTACACACACTGTTAACTTAGCGCCTTGCGATACCTTTTTGTACAAATCTTCTAAGCGTATTATGAGAACTCCCCCTCTCGCGCGACAATTCTAACATATTGTTTGTAGATAACCAACATATTGTAGAAGCAAAGTATATATATTTTTCAAGAGCGTGTAATTGCCATGTGCAATATACACTGTGCGGGAAATATATTGTCAATGCTAGGTACAACATTGTCATAATACATTAGGCTTCTTGTGACCTGCTATTGACATTCAAATTCTAATCCAGTAGAATGCTCTCATAGATTCTACTGGATTAGAGCAAAGGAGGCAGCTCTATGGCCATAAAGCTATTTGACTCGGAGCTCAAAGTCATGGAAATATTGTGGAAAGAAGGCGACACAACAGCCAAACGTATTGCTGAAATCTTGAGTAAGGACATAGGATGGAGCAAAACCACCACATACACAATTATCAAGCGCTGTCTCGAAAAAGGCGCAATACAGCGGCGCGCCCCTAACTGGGTCTGCCACCCCCTTGTAACAATAGAAGAAGCCCGTGAATATGAAACTTCCGAGCTTATTAACAAAATGTATGACGGTGCGGCAGACCAACTTATTGCTTCTCTTTTAGGGGGAAAGATTCTTTCAAAAGAAGAAATCGAGCGGTTAAAAAAGACCGTCCGGGAAATGGAATGAGGTGGCAAGTGTGAAACATCCGCGAAGCGGATTTTCATACCAACCTATTTGTTCCGCCGACGAAGGAGGCATGAATTAATATATGAATGTTTTGCAAATGAGTATAGCGGCGGCAATCCTTATTTTAGTAATCATTGTTGTGCGTCAGCTTGCCATTCACAAACTCCCCAAGAAAACCTTTATGATTCTTTGGGGTGTAGTATTGCTTCGTTTATTAATTCCGTTTTCATTTAACATATCAATTCCAATACAATCAAATGAAGAAGCAATAACTGGCAACACTATGGTTTCAGTTGTAGAAATGACGGGTGCGCTAAACACAGATGAAGTATATCGCATACTACCCCGCACAGACATCTTCGAAGCAGTTAATACATTTAACGCTATGCTACCCGATATTCCAGAAAGCATTGCCCCAGTTTTCCCTGTAACTACGATATGGGTTCTTGGAATGTTGGCGGTTGCATTGTTTATTCTTGTTACGCATTTTCGTTTCAGTAGGGAGTACAAGGCATCTTTACCCGTTGATAATTTTTATATCAACAAGTGGCTAAACGAACAAAAGGGAGTACGTCATATACAAGCCCGGCAATCGGACAAGATAACTGCGCCATTAACTTATGGAATATTAAAACCAGTAATACTATTCCCCAAAACAACCGACTGGCAAGATATAGTGAGGCTGCGATATATATTCATACATGAAATGACGCATATTAAACGATTCGACATTTTAAGAAAATGGTTGTTAGTCATAGTTTTATGCGTTCATTGGTTTAATCCTTTAGTATGGGCAATGTATATCCTTGCTAATCGCGACATTGAGTTGTCTTGTGACGAAGCTGTGGTAAGGGCTATGGGTGAATCAACAAAATCATCCTATGCTATGGCACTCATAGGATTAGAAGAACGCAGAAGCATTTTTGCACCCTTATGTACCAGCTTTTCAAAAAACTTACTTGAAGAAAGGATTATTTCTATTATGAAAATAAAGAAACGCTCTATTGTGAGCATAGCTTTAGCCGCTGTTTTAGTGACGGTATTAACAATTGGAGCATTAACCGTTTTTGCCTCTAACACCACGGATGACATGGCTACCGGTTCGTATGATGAATATGCTGAAGCAGTTGTACCAGCAGCTATAGAAGATACCAATGTCACAGATGATGAAGTGCCAATCATAAATGAACCCGGCAATTGGGATGAATGGTTGGAGTGGTTTAATTCGTTAACGCCAGAACAACAGGCATATGTAAGTGTGCGCCCCCCACAGGAATATGTTGAGCCAGTACATGAATATCCCATCAATGAAAACCCAATTGAACCACGGAACCCTTACAGGATTGCCACTTCAATTGAGGAAGTCTGGGCCATTATCGCACTGCAAGACGGGACTATTCCGATAACTAACGTTGATGTGGCGGAAATAAGAAACCGTCAAGTCGATGGCATTATTATTCTTGAGCAATGTTTATACGAAGCTATGGATGTATTGCTTCGAGCATATGCCCAAAGTGGTTTTACCTATGCCACTAGAAACATGGCAACTACACGAGTTGATATGTCGCCTGCTTTTGAGGAAATGCCCGATTATATGAAAGTGCCTATGATTAGAAATGAATTTTTTCGAGTGGCTATAGAAATGGGCTTAGTATATATGCCGCCGGGAACAGGCAGGTATGGAACAGATGAAGAATTTTACCGTACACGTGATGAAGCACTACGTTTGCTTGAATTATATGATTGGATGTTCCCGTCAGATGAAAGTATCCGTGAATCAGCACAGCGTTTGTATGGCGCCCAAGAGTAATTTGTTTGGAAGTTAAAACATCGAAGTAAATGGGGGCGAATAGTCCTTCTCATACAATTCCATAAATTCGTCCCCTGTTAATGTTTCTTTTGCAAACAATTCTTCTGCTATGCCTTTTAGTTTGGCTTCATTGGCCGTAAGCAGGTCTACTGCTTTTTGATAGCAATCTTTTAATATTTGGCTTACTTCTGCATCCAGGTCCGCACCTGTCCTGTCGGAAACGTTTAGCACTGCGCGCCCGTCCAGGTAGCGGTTTTGGATGCTTTCTAGGCCCATCATCCCAAACTTGTCGGACATACCGTACATACTCACCATAGAGCGGGCCATGCGGGTAGCCTGCTCTATATCATTGGATGCACCGGTTGTTTGTATGCCAAAGTGTACTTGCTCTGCTGCACGCCCGGCCATTGCAGCTACTATCTCTGCCAGCATTTCATCTTTGGTGTGCATAAAACGTTCTTCTTCCGGGACGCTTAGCACATATCCCAGCGCGCCTTTTGTACGGGGTATAATGGATATTTTTTCTACTGGCTTTGCGTTTTTTTGCAGGGCGCGTGCTAGGGCATGGCCTATTTCGTGATAGGCCACTATGCGCTTTTCTTTCTCGGTCATTATGCGGTCTTTTTTCTCTTTACCGGCTATAACAACTTCTACCGCTTCCAAAAGGTCTTCCTGATGTACTACTTTGCGGTTCATACGCACGGCCCTAAGTGCCGCTTCGTTAATCATGTTGGCAAGGTCTGCACCTGCGGCTCCTGGGGTGGTCATAGCTATTTTTCTAAGGTCAACATTGCCCATCTTAACCTTTTTGGCGTGGAGTTTTAATATTTCTTCCCGGCCTTTTAGGTCAGGTAATTCTACATTTATGCGGCGGTCAAAGCGTCCCGGCCTTAGTAGGGCCTTGTCCAATATTTCTGGGCGGTTGGTCGCGCCCAATATCAATACACCTTTGGATGAGTCAAAGCCGTCCATTTCCGCTAGTAACTGGTTAAGGGTTTGCTCGCGCTCGTCGTTGGAGTTCATTTGATTGTCGCGGCTTTTTCCTATTGCGTCTATTTCGTCTATGAATATTATACATGGGGCTTGTTGGCTGGCTTGCTTAAACAAATCGCGGACGCGAGATGCACCCACGCCTACAAACATCTCAACAAAGTCCGACCCGCTTAAAGAAAAAAACACAACGCCAGCCTCGCCGGCCATAGCCTTCGCAAACAGGGTTTTGCCTGTGCCAGGCGGGCCTACCAAAAGTGCGCCTTTTGGCTGTTTTGCGCCTATTGCGGTGTACTTGTCGGGATTGTGCAAGAAATCCACCATCTCGGTCAGGCTTTCTTTGGCTTCTTCTTGGCCTGCTACATCGTCGAAGGTTATGCCGGTTTTCTTTTCCATATAAACCTTGGCATTGCTTTGGCCTATGCCCATAATGCCACCCTTACCGCCCAGCATACCACCCATAGACCGCCTTATCAGCATAAACATGCCAAAGATAAATAAAAACGGCAGCAACTGAAAGAAAATAATGGACACCCAGCTCACAGTTGGTATCGCCGCCGAAAACACCACTCCATGATAGTCTAAGCGGGCAAGAAGCTCCGGGTCAGGCATTCTGCCCGTGTATACTACCCGCCCTTGAGGTGCAGCCGGCTCTTGCAAACGCTGGTTGGCATTGCGCATAAGCTGGTCCATAAAATTCCTGGGGGGAGCAGTTTCGGCAGGGTAGTCTTCGGATATGACGGCATCGCTGTCATTTTCTATGCCGTATTCGCTGTTATATTCATCTGCATCACTGGTTGTAACCCTTTCCCCTTCCGGGGCAAGGGTTATTTCTAACCTGTCGGATTGTACTTCTACATCTGTTACATCCCCGGCTTCCAGCAGCTCTATAAACTCGTTATAGGTGATGCGTTCCATCCCGCTACCAGCAATGGCGCTAATAAGCATGTTTAGCATAAACACGATACCTATAGCGATGGCTATCATCATTAGCCCGCTGGGCATCCGCCTTGGCGGCGGTGTGGGTGGGTCGTTGCGGTCGTTTCTGTTATGATTATGATTATTGTTCATTTTTCACCTTCATCTTAGTCAGGGCTTTGGTATTAGCGGTATCTGCCCTTATGCCTCCTTAGACTTCTGCAGAGAAGTCACATTATAGTAGGAAGGGGTATTACTGTACTTGGCTCATCGCTTTGAATGAGCCTACCAGGGCCGCATACAACCCGGTATAAATTGGGTAGTGTCTATCGTAACTTTCGGCAGCGGGCTGGTTGGGGATATATACATCTGTAGCCCGGATTAACTTGTCGCAAGCTTCCTCTACTGTGCCAAAAGCCCCGGCACCCACCATTGCTAATATTGCCGCCCCAAACGCCGGGCCTTCGGTTGCATTTATTTTTTCTACTTTCAAATGCAGTACATCTGCAATAATCTGGCACCATACTGGGCTTTTTGCGCCACCGCCAATGATACGTGCGGCGGTTACGGTATGACCTAAGTCTTTGACCCTGGACAATATATCTCTAAGGCTAAAAGCAACACCTTCCATGACGGCTTGAGTCATATCTGACCGGGTAGTGGTCATGCTCATCCCGGCAAATACACCACGTGCCAACGGGTCGTTGTGGGGAGTACGCTCGCCGGATAGATATGGCAGGTAGTACACATTGTTTTTGCCTATATTATTGGCCATTGCTGCCTGTTCTTTTTCATAATCGCTTGTTTCAAGGATGCCTTCATACCACCATTTTGCAGAGCCCGCAGCCGCCAATGTGACACCCATCAAGTGATATTGACCCGTAGCATGGCAAAATGAATGTATCGCAGAAGGCCCGGTATCCACAGCAAAATCATCGGCCGCAACAAACAACACGCCAGATGTCCCAAGCGATACAGAGCATGTCCCAGATTTAACCGTGCCTGTCCCAATAGCGCCTACAGCTTGGTCACCGCCGCCAATAACTACCTTGGCGGCAACAGGCAAGCCAGTTTCGTCAGCAGCCTTGGGAGTGACCGTGCCAATGGCTTGGTACGAATGATAAAGTGCCGGCACTTGTGCTCTTGTTAACCCCATTATTTCCAATAAGGTGTCGGACCAGTCCTTACGGGCTACATCCAACAACAATGTGCCAGAAGCGTCGGAATAATCTGTTGCAAATACGCCGGTTAGTTTATACGCTATATAGTCTTTGGGGAGCATCACCTTGTGTATCTTGTCAAAAAGATGCCGCTCATTGTCCCGCATCCACAGGATTTTGGGCGCGGTGAAGCCAGTCAAAGCTATGTTGGCGGCGTTAGCCAATAGCTTTTCGCGACCTATTACATTGTTTAAGTAATCGCATTGCGCTTGGGTACGCTGATCGTTCCATAGTATTGCTGGGCGCAGCACGTTGTCATGTTCGTCCAGGGCAACCAGGCCATGCATCTGACCGCTAAAGCTTACGGCCGCAATTGGCTCTAGGCCTTGGGTTATTTCTTTAAGGCCGGCGGCTGTCTCGTCCCACCAGTCTTTTGGGTTTTGTTCACTTCGCCCGTCGTTGTACATATATAGTGGATATTCCCGGCTCACGGTACGAATTACCTGCCCGGATTCATTCATTACCAACAATTTTACGGCAGATGTGCCAATGTCGATTCCTATGGTTAGCATGTTATCAACCTTTCTTATGCGTTTTCTTCTTGTCAGATGAGCTTTAGTATATAGGCGAACTATTGAAATTGCAATTCTTGGCATATTAGCGCAGTTTATTTCATTATTGTTTTTACATATTTTTCATAGCTTTCTCTCTCTGCTAAGATCGTGTCCATACGGCTTATAAGGCCGCCTGGTGCCCAATTACGTTTTTTGCTGTAATACTGGGTGACAATTTTAATAAACGCCCACGGGAATATAAGCAACGCATACAAGATGTCATGTGCGCCGGTGGGTAGTGGGTTAATGGTATCGTAGGCTTCTAACATGCGTGTGATATGTATACTTTTACTACTGCGCCCTGCATAACGGCGGATAAGCGCGGCCACATCTGATAGTTGAATGTCAACTGTAGCTTCAGAAAAGTTGATTATATATGTAGCGTTGTTTGTGACTAACAAGTTTTCTTCTTTTAAGGTGTTGTGACATATTGCGTTGTGGTTTATTGCTAGGGTATAAAGCTTATCATAGCTTGTATCTGCAAGGCGGTTTATGCTTTCTTGCATTATTTCGCTATATATAGGGGCGTGCTTGATAAATGCCACATCAAAGTCTGACATTCTTGGGCCGCGCCGGGCTTGTTTACCAGCTATAGTAAGCTCGCTTAGTTGGCGTGTGTATATTTCTGGCATGGATGGCGCGGCTGGAGGTAAGATTTGCGTAACTGTATGCGGTATATCGCGTGCGGCTATATGTAAATGCGCCAGGCACCTAAAAGCTTGAAGTACATCTGCTTCGTTTTCAAAGTCTGTTTCACGGCGCTGGTGGGGATATTTGACCATAACATAGGCTTCACGGCCTAGTCGTATGTAGGGCTGGCCTGTTGTGATTGGTTGGAAACGGTCCGTCCAAGGGAAACCTTTTGCTGCTATGTGCTCTTTAATAAAGTGCTGTAGGCTAATGGCGGCAGGCGGCTCATGGGTTATGTATATGCTTATTAACTCACCTGCCTTTTCATATATATAGCGGCCTTTTTCTTTTTTTATACGACGGCTTTGGATACCAAAGGCTTCTTGTACAATGGGGCTTAGTTTTTCCATATAGCTCTCACTCCTTTATTTCACTATATGTATGTCTTGCGAAAATTATAGCAATCGTACTTTAAAACAGTCCAACCTGAACCGAAAACAGCGTATGTTTCTACGCTTTCCCATATGGGCAATGGTTGGCAGGTTGGACTGATTTTAATTACTTCGCTATAGTTGCTACTTTTTCACGGTTACTGTGATATGAGGTATCACATCTATTTTTGTAAAAATTTCGTCCCAAGTGGCCACATGGCGCTGATACATGGAGTATTGCTTCTTTCTCATAATTTCCAGCCAGTTGTAGCCGTCAAGGGCAAAGTCATGTTGCATTTTGTGAGCTGTTTTGAGTATTTCATCCTTTACCGCGTCTTCAAGTTTGTGCTGTACATGTTCGCGGAAATTGGGACGCGACAATAAAGCACTCCCGCTTGCTAGTTCGTCTATGCGACCAGTTAACTCTACATATATATGAGCTTGTAGGTTGTTTTCATTTTCTGCAAAGCGTATTTTGGCTTTATGCTTCTCCACCTTGAAGGGGACGGGTTGTTCCCCTACTTCTGCCGTTATAACCGCACCTTGGCCTGCGTCAGATACATGCCAAAGGTACCCGCGTAGTTCATCTTCGTTAAGCTTGCCTATTTTGCGACTATTTTTTAGCACTACTGCACCAGATAAATCCAATTCATCTTCTTTTACTTGCATGGATGGTATTAGTACGCTGTTTGTGTATTTTATTTGGGTTGTTAACATCTCCAAGTTCAATAGGAAGCTTGTGCCGCCTATTTTGCGTTTGTCTTTGTAAATTGCCGTAACATACTGGCCCGGCAACGCTTCGCCGGGAGGGTTGGCGGCCAATATATCTGCCGCCTTGGTACATGATGCAAGTATGTGCATCTGCCTTGCAATTTGTGGGTGGCTGTCCATTGCGCCAAGCGCGCCGCGTACCAGGTCAGATTCTTCTAACAACGCATCACCCAAGACCAACAGCTTTGCCTGGCCAAAGTACAACTGTGTGTTGGTATCGGCGTTAATTTGTTTTATTGCTTCTGTGATTGTTTGGCCAGAGGCTTTTTTTAGATGCTGAGGTTCGTCTTCGCTTTCGCCTTCCCCACCATCCAAAGCCGCTGGAAGTGATAGTGTCACGGTATAGCGCTCGTTTTCATTACTAGCTTTGTCTATGCCTATGGCTACTACAAAGGCCCGGTCTTCTATTTCTACTTTATCGTAGCAGCCAGTTAGCCCTCCCAAAGAAATTGCTGCAAATATTAGTAGTGCAAGATGTTTCTTGCCACGTAGTTTAGACGCTAATATTAAGATTATTGGAAGCACCACAAGAAAAAATACTCCAGCTGTGAGGTATACAAAGTCCATTTTATTATAGATATCTGCTTCGTCCCACGGCATCATAGCTACTACAAACACTGCGGCGGCAGAAATTATTACGCCTATCTGCCATATGCGGTTTTTTCGGCTTGGCGGATGAGATTGTGCATGGGTATCATTGTTGTGTGTGGTTTTTTTCCTACGCATACAATCTTTTATTAGTACACCACCAAAGAACACAAGTGCGTTAACAAGTGCAAATGTCGTTATAATCCAAAAACTAAACACCAGCGCTTCTTGCCGCTCTATGAACGCGCCGGGCAGGGTTAACATATCCATCATTGCAAGCACAGGCCAAGGGCGGTCTACAACCCCGCGCCCAAAGCTGGCCAAGGTTAGTACAGTAATAATCGTGATTATTATCCCTGCCACCCCCAGCGCCGACACTACAGCTTTACGCATTTTTTTCTCTGGATGGACATAGGGTGATACCAACAACAAACATTCTAGCCCGGTAAAAAGAAATCCAAGCCTTAGCGTACCGTTTAACATTGTTTGCGGGGGTGTTGTAAGAACAGGCTGCAGGTTACTCCAATCTGTATCCATTAATGCAAGCACTAGTAATAGAGCAAACGGTATTATCATCAGCATTAACAAGACTTCTGCAACACGCGCACGGGTTTCTATACCTTTTATGGCTGCATATGTGGCTAGGATAAGCATAGTAGCACCGGTAACCGGTATTGGTGTATGCCTAAGCAACACTTCATGCACAACCAGCAAGAACGCTCTAAGCTCCAACCCTGCAGAAAATACCAGCTTTGCCCAAAGCACAATGCCCAAGAAATACGCCACCGGGCGCGTAAGGAAATGGCCGGTACTTTCTATAAATGTATTTGTAGGGCGAAGCCGTGCGGCGGTTGCCACCAACGCACCTATTAGCATTGCTAGGACCATAAGCCCAAGCACCATCATCCAACCATCACTACCTGCATACTCGGCAACACGGCGCGGCAGTACAATAACGCCGGTCCCCATTGCACTTATGATAATAAGAGCCTGTAATTGGCGAAGGGAAATCTTTTCGTTAATGGATAACATGCGCACCTCTTTTAGAAGCTGTAATCATATTTTATTGGTATAAATTACTTGTATCTACTAGTCTGCTTTGGATTTGCAAAGAACGGCCGCTTTTTGAGCATAAATAATGGGAAACGGAAAAGGCTGTCTTTTAAGTCTTCACCCTTGCTAAGCTCGGAAGCTGCAAAGGGCATGAGATAAGGAAAGCCAAAACTCCTAAGGGAGGCCATATGAATCAACGCAAGCAACAACCCAACCCACAGCCCCAAAAATCCAAGCCCTGCCGCCAAAAGAAGCACACCATACTTAATAATCCTAAAACCATAAACCAGCGACACATTGGGGATAGCAAACGTAGCAATCCCGTTAAGCGCTACAATAATTACTACAATGGGGCTCACAAGTCCCGCTTCTACGGCTGCCTGCCCAATGATAAGCCCCCCAACAATACCAATAGTACCGCCAGATGCAGTTTTGAGTCGTATCCCCGCTTCACGCAGCATTTCAAACGCCGCATCCAGCAGCAGTATCTCTATAACCGCGGGGAAAGGCACCGCCAGACTAGCCTCGGCCAGCTTAGTCACCATAGATAGCGGTATCATAGAGGGGTGATACAAAGCAATAGCTACATAAAGTGCCGGCAAGGCCACCGCAATAAACGCGCCAATAAAACGTAACAAGCGCGTAATTGACATTACCTGCCACCGGCTGTAATAATCTTCTGACGCTTGAAAAAAACAATTAAGGGAAACGGGTACCAGTAGCACGAAAGGAGAATTATCAACAATAATAGCAATGCGCCCCTCCAAAATAGAGGACGCGGCTTTGTCGGGTCGCTCGGTTAATTGAACTTGCGGGAAGGGGCTTATCCAGCTTTCTTCTATTAGCTGCTCTACACAGCCGCTGTCCATTATGCCATCTATATTTATCAGTTCTAGCCTACGCTCTACTTCTTGCAGCACTTCCGGGCGCACTATTCCTTCTACATACATAAGTGCAATATCAGTCTGGCTTCTTACGCCAATACGGCTTTGCTTTACTTTTAGCCCCGTATCCCGGATGCGCCGCCTTATAAGCGCGGTATTAAAACGCATAACCTCGCTAAAGGCCTCACGGGGGCCCTGTACCACCACTTCCGTCTCGGCAGATTGGATACCCCTATTGGGGAACCCACGGGTGGCTACAATTATGACCTTTGACGAGCCTTCTATAAACACAGCGGTATCTCCCGCCATAATAAAATAGAGGATATCGTCCATCTTGTCCGACTCGCTTAAGTCACTGGTGGCAATGGCACGGTCTTTTAACATTGTATAAAGGTCATGATGGCCTTCGTTTTCGTTAATAGTAGCCCAGTCCATTTCAAAAAACCGCCTGATGATGGTCATATCAAACAAGTCCCGGCCTGTCATAGCGTCCATATAAGCGAGGTAGATGCTTGGGGCGTCTTCGCCGCCAATTGGGATTTTGCGGCTTATAAAATCTTGGCTGTCCTTAAAAAGGGCTTCCAAAAGCCGTTTATTCTCGTCTATACTTGTACTAGGAGAAGGGGGGTATGGTTTGCTTTTGCTGTCATAAATGACATGCTCTGTTTTTTTGTCTGTAATCATGTATATATTTTGCGGCAAAATGGCAGAATTATTCGCATAAGTTATGCACCAACACCTGTGTAACAATTGTAACATCTTCTAAATTAATCATTCATTTTTGTCAAATTCTCCAATGACAAAGGTAGGTGAGTGCGGTAATATTACAATCATGTTACAGAATCTATTACACCTTATTTAAGGAGGCCAATAATGGCAGGCTTAGAGCTAAAAAACATTGTTAAGAAGTTCCCAAACGGCGTTGTGGCAGTAAACGATTTTAACCTCAACGTAGCAGACAAGGAATTTATCATTTTCGTAGGCCCATCTGGCTGCGGTAAAACCACAACCTTGCGTATGATCGCCGGTTTGGAAGAAATCTCAGAAGGTGAGCTATACATAGGCGATAAGCTTATGAATGATGTAGCCCCAAAAGATCGCGACATCGCCATGGTATTCCAAAACTACGCCCTGTACCCTCATATGAGCGTGTACGACAATATGGCGTTTGGTCTTAAACTAAGAAAGACCCCAAAAGCTGAAATCCAAAAGCGTGTACATGAAGCGGCCCGCATCCTGGATATCGAGCACTTGCTAGATCGTAAGCCCAAAGCTTTGTCTGGTGGTCAGCGCCAACGTGTAGCCATGGGCCGCGCCATAGTGCGTGAACCCAAAGTATTCTTGATGGACGAACCGCTATCCAACCTGGATGCTAAGCTACGTGTACAAATGCGTACCGAAATTACAAAGCTTCACCAAAAATTACAAACAACCTTCATCTATGTAACACATGACCAAACAGAAGCTATGACACTTGGTACCCGCATCGTTGTTATGAAAGACGGCGTAGCCATGCAGGTAGACAGCCCAGTAAACTTGTACAACAAACCCCAAAACCTTTTTGTTGCCAGCTTCATAGGCTCACCCCAGATGAACTTGGTAGAAGTACAAGTAGAAAAACGCGACAATGACATCTATCTCCTGTTTGGCGAAAGCCCAATCAAACTACCCGAAGGCAAAGCAAAAGCACTGGTAGACGGCGGCTATATAGACAAGACCGTTATCATGGGCATTAGGCCAGAAGACCTTCACGATGAAGAAGCTTTCTTAGCATCTTCACCCGACTCTGTCATCGAGCCGGAAGTAGAAGTAACCGAGCTATTGGGTGCAGAAGTTTACTTGTACCTGCTATGTGCAGGCCAGCAGCTTACAGCCCGCGTAAACCCACGCAGCACCGCCAAGACCAACGATATTATCAAGATGGCTTTGGACGTGCAGCGCATTCATGTTTTCGATAAAGACACAGAGCAAGTTATTACTAACTAATTTGCAACAAAGTTTAAGGGCCGATATTCATTTGAATATCGGCCCTTTTTGCGTCACCACATCTTAGTATTATTAATACTTACCTGGTTATACTTTATTCACTATCTGCTTCGCTAATGGCAGCGTCAGATTCCGCAACATCATTGTCAGTCTCAGCCTTGGCAGCATCCTGGACAGAGGTACCTGCTTGGATATTTTCGCCCTTGCGCCATGCCATAAACATCCTAAAGTAGTAGATACCATTAGAGCCAATAGCAAGTGCCGCAATGATTACGGCAATAGCATTAAGGAAATATATGTGATTATAGATATTAAATACACGGTTAACAACAAACGAAAGTCGCATTACGTTTTGGCCTTTGAGCACATTGCCAATGGTAAGCCCCACAAGCGTAGCGGCGATAGACCATTCTACAAAAAGGTTAGTGTGCGGCACTTGCATGATGTGTACCATAATAATAGTAGATGCAATAATACCAGCAGAGAATATAATGGCGGCAACGTTGTAATATGTGCGGGGCACATGAATGCCACGTTTGACGCGCCAGTCGAAGAAAAAGAATACATAGTTACGGACAGATGCCTGCATAAAGAGCGATGCCAATACCCAGTTTTGCAAAGGTGCAGCAGACAAAGCAAGGAAAAACGTACCAAAGCCCAGCAGGAGCATAACGCGCAACTTTTCTTTACATTGGAACGACCATACCATGAAAACAAGTGCAATGAATGCGAAGACTTGGCTCACGATCCACATAGGATTAGATGCCTGTGCGTCGGTTAATACGTATGTATAACCGCCAAACTCCTCACAAAAACGGTATACATAGTGTTCGCTTGTGATACGCTCGAACGCGGTCACAAAAAAATCAATGATAGCTCTCATGGAGAATATCCTTTCTTGGCCGTTTTTTTGCGTTTTATACGCATAAACGGCAACTCGTCATTTTTAACTACTAGTACATGATACAAAAAAAGCGTGACCAATACAATAGCCTTTAAGGTTTGTATCAATGCAAAACCGCCCACAAGCAACTATGCACAGCTAATAAAAATTTCATTGACAGTCACATTTCACCATGCTATATTTCACCAAAGATTTTTCAGAATCTATTTTTTGAAGGAGTGGTTATGATGAATGCTTTAATGACGCTATTGGCATTGTTGCCAATAGTCAGCCTGCTTGTGTGTTTGATCGTAGTCAAGTTTTCGGTGGCTAGGTCGGGGGCCATATCTTTAGCAATTGCCCTTGTGGTTGCCCTTGTATTTTTCGGGCTGCCTATTACACCCATAAATGCCGGGCTACCTGTTTCGGTTGGGAAAGCACTTTGGTTAGCCTTGTTTGTTTCTTTGATTGTATGGTTTGCTATCTTCCTCTATCACCTGGTAGATGATTTCAAGGCAATAGATGTAATAAACAAGAACTTGACTGTCTTTATAGAAGACAAGTTTGTATCATTTTTACTTCTGGCATGGATGTTTGCCGGACTACTGCAAGGTATGGCAGGGTTTGGTGTACCGGCTGTTATTGTTACCCCCATACTTATTGCTCTAGGGTTTAACAAGGTTAAGTCACTGGCGGCGGCACTGTTGGGCCACTCATGGGCTGTTACATTTGGCTCTTTGGGGGCCGCTTTTTTTGTAATCCAAGGTATTACCGGTGTTGACTATACAGAGCTGGCTCATGCCATGTTTATTTTCAACACAGCCGCACACCTTTTGACAGGTATAGGTGTATGCTTTATCTACGATGGGCTTAAAGGCATAAAGAAGGGTATCTCATACGTGCTGCCTGTGTCTTTGGTTATGACGGGCGTACAGTTTGTAGTTATATATATTATAGGCGCATACCCTGTTGCTGGCTTGTTACCGGCGCTAGTGGGGTTACTAACATTGTTCTTGCTGTACAAACTCAGGTCTCGTGGCCAAAAATCAGAGAAAAAGAGCTTATACAGGTCCGAAAAGCTTAACCTGCTACAGGCAATACTGCCATACTTGGTTATTATAATCTTAGCGCTGGCCTTCCAACTGGTACCTGCCAGGGTAAACAATGCCGCAGCTGTATCCTTTAACTTCCCTGCGTATGAAACATCACCCAATATAGATGTGCTCTCACCTCATGAAGTAAGAGCAGAGACCAACTATAACCCCATTAGAGTATTTAGGCACCCTGCAGTGCTGCTACTTTCTGCGGCTTTGACAGCTATACTTGTTTATAAGCAAGCAGGGATATGGGACAGCGCTGTGTTCAAGGGCGTGTTTAAGAAAACGGTCAAAAAAGGTATACCTGCAACCCTTGCACTACTTGCGCTGGGCAATATGTCGCTGATTATGATGGACTCTGGCATGACCGATAATCTTGCCTATGCTACAGCCAACTTAACCGGCGCTGTATATCCGCTGTTTGCACCGTTTATAGGTGTGCTTGGCAGCTTCCTAACCGGGAATAATACTAATGCGAACGTGTTGTTTGGTGCGTTCCAGTATACAATTGCTGCCCGCTTGGATGTTAATACTGCGGTTATGACTGCGGTACAGTCCATGACGGCTGGTGTTGCTGTAAGTATTGGCCCAACCCTGATATTAATGGGTGCATTGGCTTCTGACCAAAAAGGTGTGGAGTCAACTATATTAAAGAAGCTACTGCCTATTGTGCTGCTGATAGCCTTGGCAATGGGTATAGTAAATATGATTGTAATGAATATAATGTAGTCTGCATTTGTCCTAAAAGAATCACAAAAGGCTCGCACATTTTTGTCTTGTGCGAGCCTTTTATATTGCAATTTATAAATTCTTAATCTTTCTTATTTACGGTTGCCATATATAGCTCCATGTAAGCCCTTCTACCTGGTTGCTAACAATGGTTAATATGCCGCTTTCGATTGTATATGTCCATTCTTCTATTCCTATCCCTCCGGAATCTATTAACAGGTTATTCCCGTAGGTGTACCAGTAAATCTCATATCGCAAACCATATAGCCCGCGGGTACCTGTTCCGTCGGGGCGGAAATCATAAATATATGACGGGTTTGCATCCCATGCCCATGTACCTATTAATGGGTGACCAGTAAAATCCACATCGTAGTCATTAATAGGTGTAGGTTCGCCCCCGTAGAACCTATAGTAAACATCACCTGCAACAACGGCGATAATTATTAAATCGGAGTCAATTAAAAACGCATAGGACAGGCTAACATATTGCTCTGGATGGAAGAAATAAACCCATATATCGCTTCCAAAATCTATAATGTCTTGGAAGACAAAGCCGCTCCTTGCTAGCTCCACATCAAAGGCATCTGTTTCAGCTATCCAATGCTGGCTTGGCATCTCATAAATAAATAGGTATTCATAAAAATCGTAAAGGATATCCCCGGAAGAGAGCCCTAAATCGGCAGGGGTACCACTAAAATAAAATGCACCATGCCGGCTAACAGACATAAATGTAGGTATAAACGGGAAGCGCGAGTAAGTAACAGCCTCCCCATGTGCAGGTTGGTGCGGTGTAAATGTACGACCTACCGGGAGTTGGTTGATATCCTCGCCTGGCCTTGGCAAAACCACACGGTTGATGGGGATAGCAAATTGTACGCTGGTCCTTATTGTGTGCATTGCCGCATTAACCCCAATTACATGGCCCCTGTCGTTGAGTAGCGGCCCACCGCTGTTTCCGCCATAGATTGCGGCGGTGCTTTGGAACATCCCGGCAATGGAATAAATATTAAAATTAATGGGCTCGTACGCAATCCGTGAAATCATGCCAGGTGTAAATGTTATTGGGTCCCAGTCTGGCCCGCCTATGGCAAAAACATTTTCCCCTACCCTAGTTGCGTCCGAGTCGCCCATAGTTACATAATAAAAACTTGTACCGCGCCCGTCTACTTGTATAACTGCTATGTCATTTGCTATGTCATATGAATAGTATCCCGTAATGTCAAATTCCCTGCCATCGTACAAGATTGCTACGCTGGAAATCATGCCGTCCATGACATGATGGTTGGTTACGGCAATCCCAGACGAATCTACGAAGAACCCGCTTCCCGTCCAATGATAACCATCAACGCATATGCCTCTTATTATGATTACAGCGTCCCTATTATTTGCAAATATTTGTGCCCCCGAAAGTACTTCTGTGTCTGTAGGTTGTGTAACTGCTGGGGTTGGGGTCGCGGCTGTGTAGGCTTCGTAGGCTTCGGCTACAATATTTGTGCCGCTATTTATAGTTTCTGAGCTATCTCGAAGTATGCTTACTACAACTCCAACCACAATAAGTATAAGAAAAAAGGCCCCAACGACACTAAGAATTTTAATAGCCGGGCTTGTACCGTGCCTTGGAAGTGGATATGTAGGTTTATATGAATATCCTGGCGGTGTGGCATGTCTTTTTGGTGGTGTGGAGTATTGGTGTGATGTGGGATATTGGTGTGATGGTTGGCCATGTTGCAAAGGAGTATGGGATTGCGGAGTATATTGTTGATGAGAGGTGGGTTGAGGTTGCTGTGGGGTATGCCCGTGAGGGGGCGAAGTTTGTAAGGGAGTATATCCCCCTTGGGGTTGAGGTTGAGATTGAGATTGCGGTTGAAAATGCGATTGCGGTTGAGGTGGTGCATATCTCCCGTATGGCGAGGTATATGTCTGTTGAGGGTAATCTTGTGGTGGTGGTGCTTGCCTTACTTGCATATGCGGCAATGTTATTGTTCCGCATTCTGTACAAAACTTTGACCCTTCTCTTAAATCAATTCCACACTTTGTACATCTCATATGCGCCCTTCTTTCTGGGTTATTATCGTTGTTACAATCCCATTTGTTATACAGTATTTTGTCAAAACCCGCAAGTACGGCTTATACCCAACACAATGCACGGCTTAAACCGCACCACAAACCACAACCTTCCATATAGATATAATGGAGGGATAAGCATGACAAACTATGAACAAACGATACGAAATGAAATATGGGGCCTGGACACACCAGTAAAACTAGAAAGTGGCATAATGGTCCCCGCTGTAAACCTAGACAATGCAGCCACAACTCCGGCATTGTTAAAGGTGATGAAAGAGATAGATAACCAGATGAAGTTATACGGCTCTATTGGGCGCGGCAGGGGACAAAAGTCCGCCCATTCTACAGATTTTTATGTATATGCCCGGGAAGCTATTTTGGAGTTTGTAGGTGCAGAGCATGATAAATATACTGTTTTCTACGCTGCCAATACCACAGATGGTATTAACAAGCTGGCATCTGCGCTAATAAAAAGCAAGAGTGATATGATACTCACCACCCGTATGGAGCATCATGCCAACGACCTACCCTGGCGCGCCATGGGGCGCACTGTATACGCAGAGGTAGACCAAGACGGACGGCTTAAAACAGGTGATATAGAGCGGCTTCTTAGGCAGTACAGGGGCAAAATAAAATATGTTGCCATAACCGCCGCGTCCAACGTAACAGGCTATGTAAACGAGGTGCACCATATAGCCCGGTTGGCCCATATGTACGGTGCAAAAATAATAGTAGACGGGGCGCAAATAGCAGCACATAGGGAAATTGAGATGATGGGCTGTACGCCAGAGGAGGATATAGACTTTTTTGTATTTTCTGCCCACAAGATGTACGCACCATATGGCGGCGGGGCGGTTGTGGGACTCAAAAATGAACTGGATAAACATATCCCGGCATTTTATGGGGGTGGCATGGTAGAGGCAGTGTTTGACAGCCGGGTATGCTATACCCCAGCACCAGACAGTTATGAGGCCGGGTCACCCAACTACCCAGGGCTGGTTAGCATGGTATGCGCCGCTAAAATGCTAAAGCAGTATGGCTTTGACGAAATAACCAGGCACGAGCAGCATCTGTTACAACGCGCAATAACGGGGCTAAAGCAGATACCGGGTGTACAGTTGTACGGCGACAATGACTATATAGGCGACAGGGTAGGCATTGTTGTATTTAACATGTGCAGCATCGCAAGCGAAGACATGGCAGACTACCTTGCCAACAAGCATGGCATAGCGGTACGCCATGGTGCATTTTGTGCTCACCCATATGTACGCCGCCTAACCAAAGAAGCCGAGCATAGCGGCTGCGCCCCACCCAAGGGGATGGTAAGGGCCAGCTTTGGCATATACAACAACGAAGCAGATGTTGACGCGCTAATAGCCGCGGTGGGTGAATTGGGAAACGCATCTACCCCTGCGGCCATAATGCAAGGCCATAGCAGGGTTGCTAAAAAGAAAATGGATTCACATAAGCCATTTGACAGAGGGTAGATATAATCATAAGACAGTCATGAGTTTCTTCATTTTACGTGCCTTACGACGGTTAAATAGCCTATAGACATTAACCGTCATGATAGACACGAAAAATACCGTCCTATAAACCAACCTAAAACTAAAACCATGCCGCCTAATCATGTTTATTTGAAGGGTATAATCTCCCAAGGATTCTTGGAACCAAAAGGTATCATCCCTCATTGTCACATAATAATGAGAACCCCTGCGGTGCGTCACAAAGTTACTAGCCCCTATTACCGAGATTACACCCCCATTTAGGTGTAAGTTGCCTTCGTTTTCAAAACGTATGTACCGCCTGTATCTATTTGTTATTGCACTTTTTATGTACACATAGATTGTACTGCTATTGTCATGCTCTACAACGTAGGCCTTAACTGTGTAATATTCATTAAACTGCGTGGCGCCATTTGTTATCATGCCATCATAGATACGCTGCAACGTTATATTAAAGCGCATAAGGTCAACTATTAAATGAATGGTAATAAAAACTATAATTGCTATTGTTAGCGAATATAAACATTGTTTTATATTCATATTCACACCTTCTTTATATAAATCGCATTATGAAGCTGCCTTTTGTTTCCATTGTACAACTACCTAAAAACATCGGAAATACGGGACTTAATCTGCACTATCTTCATCATAGACGGTTAATAAATCGGAATATGGGATTTTCATGAAATAACTTTGTTGCTTATTTTCACACACAAGATAAAGCATCCGGTTTTCATTATCGTTAAATATATGCGGGTAGAACATCGGAATATCGGGGGCGATTAGTGGCAATTTGGTTTTCCACGTATTCATCCCGTCGTCGCTTACCCATAAGGACAAGCCAAGTCTGTTAGCATGTCCGCCTTCCGGGCTAAAATGCGGATTATGCACTAATATGATATTGTTTTTAATCTTGGCAATCGAAAACTTTGTATCGGGGTTGGGGATTTCGGTAGCGGCCATGGTAGTCCATG
>Ga0123355_10000992_pt1 | contig 39374 bp, 52 predicted proteins | sample TergutEmb28metaG_3_FD_89872 | JGI IMG/M metagenome (GOLD analysis project Ga0123355, IMG submission 89872) | Embiratermes neotenicus P1 segment gut microbial communities from Petit-Saut dam, French Guiana - Emb289 P1 | ecosystem: Host-associated > Arthropoda: Insects > Digestive system > Gut ...
AGAAGATGTGTCAAGTGAAGAGGATAAGTTAGCAATTTTACTAGCCGCAAACTTTGGTAGACAAAAAAATGATGATGCGAAACAGAGAAAAGTTGCAGTGGAGTATGTGAAGTTGAGGGGGAAAAGGCTGGGGGATAATCAACATAAGAGGGTTTCCGATTATCGGAAACCCAAACTATCACAAGAAGACATAGCAAAAGAACTTGGCGTATCAGTTACTGAGTTAAATAGGATGTTAGACATCGAACGCAAACTAACTCCCGAAATTAAAGAACTTCTTGATGGTGGAGCATTTACAAAGACCACGGCTAGTAAAATTCTTGTTAGGTTATCTAAAGAAGAGCAGGTTGAGTTACTTACTACGTTTGGAGCAGACATTATAAAAGGTGCGACACAGAACGATATGAAGCAAAAAAATAACGCCGGTTAATTCCGCCGCTACCTTTATTCTTATATCCTTTTTAATAACTCTCTTTTCTTTCCCGAAAACTCCGTTCTTGAAATTATACCTTCATCTTTCAACCTGGCCAACTCTCTTATTAGATTGAGTATATCTTCAGGTGTCTCAACACTATCGTTCTCTGTGTGTTTTTCATTCATAATATTTTTTATCGGTATCTCGTCTGCCCAAAAAATACTTTTATATAACTCATAATCTGGCAAAACACGCGAAAACCCTTCTGTATTACCATATATCTCACTAATAATCTCATAGTCAACTATGGTCAGTACACCCTTTTCTTTTTCGGTTTTATACAACGCGCTGTATAGCCCCGATTTCCAAACCGTTCTTGGTGTAAGATTTTTCTTGTCATCCGAGTGCTCATCGTTCCATGCTTTGCTTGCGTTATATGGAACTTGATGTATTCGAGCATAATGTATTGGTTTATCGCCATAATCCTTTGTTAAAAATGGTTTAATGAAGTAAGGTGAATCTTCATTGCGCCGTATGCCTTGCCCTCTATATTCTGCCTGTGTTTTTTTTACCATTAATTTACGTATTTGCGGAACAATACTTGTGAATAGCCTTCGCGGAATCTGAATCGTATCTCTAACATAGTCAACGTCCAAATCCCGAATTTGTCTTAGTTCCATCCCTTCCTCTCCTAATATACCCATCCAAATCAAATAAATCGCATATTTATCATAAAAGCAATTAATACCAAATTCTACAATCGTTTCAAGCTCTTCCAAACTTCTAACATACCGTGTCTTAAAGGCTTTCTGCGCAAATACGGCGTCCGTTGACACGGCAGGCCAGTAATTTATTTTGGCATATCCTTTCTCAACCGCCCATTCCACATACCCCTTTAAAGCACTCTTAATGGTACTAACATGCTTGGTTGACTTAGGCTCAATATCCATAAGAAGTTGCGCACATTCATTAAGATCAAAACAAAACACATCTTTCCCGGCTCGCTCTTCGAATTGTCCGATGCGATTTAGTATAGAATAGATATTAGAGTCTGTTTTTACTTCATCCGGCTTTAAAAACTCCATGAAATATTTCTCTTTAATTTCTGCGTTATACAATTATACACACCACCTTATTTCGTCAATTATATCATGCTACGCATCCAATGTCAAACACCTTTCCAATGGCCGATGTTAATTTCTCAACATCTTCGGTGCGTTCACTCAAACGTAAATAATTTTCGGTCATTGCTACACTCGCATGTCCAAGACGAAGAGAAATTGTTTTCAAAGGAACGTCATTATTGAATAATTCGGTTGCACACGTTCTTCTTAGATCATGGGGGGTATAACCATTTAATTGCCCAGTTGGAAGGCCGGCTTTGGTTAAAACACCTTCAAACATGGCGGTAAATGTAGAACTCTTCATATGATCATTTTGAGACGATGGGAACAAAAAGCTGTCATCTAAAATATTATTAACTTCAATATACTTTTTTACCTTATCTAACAATAAATCGCTGCAAACAGGAAGAGATAATATTTCGTTCGTTTTAGTTATCCTTTTTTCAATTCGTCCTAATCGAAAATCAAAGTTACGCGGCTTTAAAGTTATTATATCACTCACCCTTAATCCGCATATCCAACCTATCTCTATCATCAAAGCATTTCTTTCCCCTGCATTGCTATTTAACCCATCAACTTTACGGGTATTGCTAAGAGACGTTTTAATAATCAGCCTTCTGTGTTCAATAGGAATCGATTTTCCCGTTGGAATTTTATGATGCTCAGCTTGGCGGGCACTGCGAAGCGTTACGGCTTTTTTTTGCTTTAAATGGCATTCCGGCCACAATGAATAATCTTCAGATATGATACCTTCTCTATGTAACCATTTAAAATATGAACGCAACCCGATAAGATATTGAGATATACTCGTTCCGCCAATACCTCTATCTTGTGAAGTAAGCCTAAACTCTGTAATATGGCTTGGGCGCACCTGTTCTATTGGTAAAACCCCTATAAAGCGATGAAATCTATGCGCAGCTCCTATATAACTTTTTATCGTACCACTTCCAGCAAGATCACCTCGCAGATAATTTTCAAATTTAGCAATCATTTAATCATACCTCCTTATTATATTTTATACACCTAACAATTTTTGCCACCATTTTTTTGCCCGATATTCTTCAAGGCGTTTTTCGTAACACTCTAAAGCCTCCTCATATTCTTGCCGCATTTTTTCATCAGTTTCAATACGCTCCTGTAATGTTAGTATGCGGTGTAACTCAAAAGGCTTTACAGTATTAAAACGCCCCCAAAGTTCACCGTTTTTCCATCGCAGATCATAATTATAAAGCCAATCTTTTTTATATTTTATATGTATCTTGTAATATATTCCATTCCCACACAACTCAGTAAGAATATCGTCACTCCAATTTAAAGCATCATCCAAACCATATTTACTAATCAATATTTCTCTGAGATCATCTGTTGTCATTACATACGGTTTTTGCGGAAACAACATACTCATCAAATCTTCATTATGCCTTAGACTACCAACAGAAAGTCGCTCGACCAACTCCGTTATATCCCCATCAGAAATATACTCTCCTTGCATACGTATAGCACCGCTTGCACCAATAGGTTTAAATAACATATCACCTTTACCGAGCAGGTTTTCAGCACCGAGTTCTCCAATAGCTATCTTTGATGCAATGCTGTCCCCAACCGCAAACGCGACCTTTGATGGGGTATTGTCTTTAATAAGTGCTGTCACCACATCTTTTGACGGGCGTTGCGTTGCGATAATAAGATGAATCCCCGCAGCCCTACCCTTTTGAGCTATGCGTGCTACAAGCGTTTCTAATGTATTCCCATCTGAATCTATTTTAGTACGCCCTTTATTGGCTACCATCATTAAATCTGCAAACTCGTCTATAATGAATATTATCTTGGACATTTTTTCTGTATGATGTTCGTTGTAAACCTTAATATCACGCATTTTGGCCTCACGAATCTTACCGTACCGTTCATCCATTTCATTCGCAGCCCACGATAACGCTTTAATTGCTGTTTCCGCTTCGGTTAGCACGGGACACAATAAATGCGGAATGCCATCATACGGCGTCAATTCAGTTTGCTTCATGTCCACCATTACAAACTGTACGTCAGACGCTTCTGCTTGCTTTAATATACTTGTGATAAGCGAATTTACAAATATTGACTTACCGCTTCCTGTTGTCCCCGAAACAAGCAAATGAGGCATTGCCGTCATATCAGCATATACTTCTTTCCCATCAACCGTTGTTCCAACCTTAAACCTTGTCGGAGAAGTCATATCAACATCAACCTCCTTTGTTTCGTCCGAAGGAATCTCAATACCAACTACATATGCCTTATTAGGAACAGTAATTATACGAACCGCTCCGGGCTTACCAAATGCAAGGGCGATATCGTGTTCTAACTTTTTAACCTTATTAAATTGTTGCGAAGGTTCAAGTTTAACCTCAAAACGTTCAAAACGTCCGTTACCAATAACATTTATAACATTGCCCTTTACTTTATATGTATCTAATATACCTTGGAGTTTTTCTTTCCTACCCATATTGACATCCATCCTTACCATTTTATCATCTATTACCCGTAAATATACTCAATCAAAATTCGATAAATACTATATTCATATATACCTATTCGATTGGCTTCACATCATTTTCACCGGTTAGATAAGCAAGCAAATCCATTCTACCGCTGTACTGACAATGAAATTTATCTAACCCTAAATATGCAACCGCCCTATATCTGTGGTGTCCGTCCGTTATAAATGGTATTGGTAGTATTCGGCTTGTTCCAGGATATCGGCCATGGTAACATTTATTATCAACCCATATATCCCTTATTTCATAGGGATTATTGATAAAATATATAATTCTTGCTACATGCCATTCATCCGACCGATCAACTATTTTAACCCAATCCGCTACCAATTCTGTATTTCCGTACGGAGTTGGTTCACCAGTAACACCATTTTCTATTGCATATTTAACCATCTCGTCTGTAATCGGATTTTCGTTCCATGCAATATCTTCATAATATTCACTGAAACGTTTAGTTAAAATTATATCTCCATTATATTTACCCATAACTATGCCCCCATTTTATTATACATAATTCAAATTAAAGTTTCAACATATATAAAATAATTGTTCCGTCTACAATCCATTCTTTACAATCGGATTCGCTTTCAAAGAATGTTTTAACTAATATATCAAAATTTGACCACCCAGTTCGTTCTTTAGCCGCTGCGAACGCTAACGATCGTGCTTTATATTCTGCGTTAATATCTCCAAGAAATATTCCTGTAGGTAAATGTATCATTTTTCATTCAACCCTCCGTCATAATCCATATCATCTGTAAAGTTAATCAGGCCATTTGTTTCAAGCGATCCAATATAATGCCACACAATTAAACCTTTATATAAATCATTCATCGCTCATACCTCCAGTTATTTTTAATTACATGGTTAATAGCACTGCATATATCGTCTATTGATTCGTTGTGCGCTCTAATTATAATCAACTTTTCTACTATTTGCTCCAACATATCTCTATCATTTGGAATTTCGTCAACCGATAAACCATATTCATCACCGCACATCTCATTACCATAATCTTCTATATACTCTTCAATATCAAGGCGAGCTTGCATTTTATTACTCATTCTCGATATTTCCCACACTTCACCCCATGTCAGAGACATTACTTGTGAACCTTTTTCTATTGTATACCCCGACAGTGTTTGTGTTATTTTTAACATACTACCACTCCTTCATATTGTTTTACAAACTGTTCAAGATACCAATAAAAACTATCGCTAAGAAAGTCAACGCTGTCATACTCGCAAGTGTGTTGTACAAGCTCCTCAAAGATATTATTAAGCTCAAGTAATACGTCAACCATTTCTTCTGTTCCGCCGGATTCCGCTATATCCTCTGCTTGAATAAACCAGCAATCAAGATAGCAATTCCATTCGCCGCATATTGCATTTTGAAATGAGTTATTCCACAGCACAGTCGCACCCAATTCAAGTTGCTGTTCTCGATATGCTGTGTAGTCATTTTCTATTTTAAGTTGTAATTGTTCTAATTTGCTCATAAGACTATTCCTCCCATTCTGAATGCCTTTCAATTGTAAATTTATGCGTATAATCTTCGTCGTCCCTATCGGAATAGACTAAAACCTCTATCGACTCTTTTAATTCGCTCTTGTTATGCAGATCGAAAACTTGACGAACACACGCTATGTCTTGCATGTTGTTATCGTCCTGTATGGATATACAAATCTCCGGCACGGGATAATCAGAGTTAAATACTTCGACAACCAAAGACGCAAACCCTATGTCTATTTTGATTATTTCGGGCATGTTCATATTATTTCGCCTCCTCATAAGCTAAAATATAATTTCTTATTGCTTTTTTATTCTTGTAACGCTCACTATCAAAGGCATTGAGGATGATAACTTTAGCGTCAAATGCCGCATACAACAAATATAAAAGCTCGTTTTTAATATCGGTGTTATCTTTTTGGATTTCTTTTGCACCCAATACACAACAAACATCTTTATACAACTTATCAAAGATACAAAGCAGCTTATTGTAAAGCTCGCCGTTAAGATTAATAAAATCATCTGTTAGCTTATAACCTTTGATTAAACCCATGCGAAGATATATATAACTATGATTCTTTTTCATGTTTATACGATCTCCTTCCTTTTTTCTTGCTGTCTCATTAACTATTCCTGTTAAATGTTCTATTTGCGTCTACTTTGCCTCACCTCTGCGCAAGCCAATAATTTTTGTTACCGCCATATTCCCACCGCAATCACAAGTCCACAAATACCGCTCTTTTTGGCTGTTTAATTCGGGATTTATTAAATCGTGTAAGTAAGTGTTGCCGCTTTCAGTCGTACTTTCAAATTCATAATCGTTTGTAACCTCTGCCGAGCAATCGTCGCATTTTAACGCAATAACAGATTGTAACGGTATTTCTTTGCTTTGTTCCCATTCTTCAATAATTTTTAATTTACTATTACAGTCCAACAACGCCGCGCAATAAATCGTATTGCTGTCATCGCTGTTGTATTCTTCTAAAAAATCGTCAATCAATATTTCGTCTTCGGTAAGGTAAATCGCAAGCCAATCTGTGCATACCTCAAAACTACCATGTATTTCGTTATCGTCCATGTCATAAGTGTTGATTGATAACTTTGTCATAATTTACCTCCTATGTGGTTTTACTCGTCATTGTCCACTTGACTTACTCAATCATAAATTAATTTCCCAAGTGTAAAGTTACGTTTCTCGTTATTTGAGATACCCGTTACCGATTCTAAAACACAATAGCGCGGATTTTTTGTAACCTCATATAGTGTCATTCTGCCGCCTGTGTTTCGTTTAATCGTTAATTCATTGTTACCGCCTAACAATTCAGTAATAGCGCACAATATGCCATTTTTGCTTTCTTCCATTGCAATCAATTCGTATTTGTCACCAAACCAAAAACAAACTTATTTGACTTCCTCTGCTTCGCCGTCAATCACAAATGAATCTTGACAATATTCTGCGTTCGCGTATTTGTCCGAGCCGTCGGAATAAAAACGCTGTTCGGCCATTTGTTCCGCTTCTTCCTTGCTATTCGCCTCAACTGTCATAAAGTCGATCATTGTCCATGATATAGGAATTTTATATCGTTTCATTGCCAACCTACCTCTCTGTTATTTAAGTATTAACCGATATGTTATATTTTCTCTATCGTTTAATTTCTTCGTAAAACCAGTTCCATCCGGCAAAATATCCATTTCGCTCATCTTAGGAATATCTCCATACACATCTTTGCTGTCTCTATCACGGCAAAATATATAATCTTTGCTGCGCACCCGAAATACGCCGGTATCTCCCTGAATCAACTTACCCTTATACGCTACTTGTCCTCTGACTTTAAAAATCCTATCGTCTTCATAAAGTTCTGATATAGGTATGTTCTGTTCTGCCATAGCGATTAAAATGCTCTGTTTTAACGCTTCGTTTCCGCAAACCGTTCTCATACCTTCATATGTAACAGAAACGCGCTGTTCGTTCATCTTATTTAAAAGTTCTTTTCTTGTGATCGCCATATTATCACGCCCGCCCTTCATTTTTTTTATATTCAAAATTGCAATCGCTGCACAAAACATAATGATCCTCACTATCATTATGCGGCACTTTGTAACAATCTTGGCAAAATGTACACAAAATAATTAACATTGCTTTTAGCCATTTTCTAAAGTTTTTAATATCCATCTATACAATCTCCTCGTAGTATAAAAAATTACTTTCGTGTGCAATAATTCTATCTATTGCCTGATTAAAAGATATATCTCTATCTACTACCCTTATAGCATGTAACGCACAACAATACGGATCTATGTATTTATTATCGTATCTAACAATAGATGACATTATTTTTTTGAACATTAATACATCATATTTATTTTGTAATTTTACAAACCAATTATCATATCTATCGTAAACTAATATAGGTTTGTTTGATAATTTTTCATATGATAAATTGCTTTGATGTTTATATATATACATGAATACAACCTCCTTTTAAGATAATCTTATATATTTTCTTCCTCTTTATCTTTTGAAAATTGTTGCTGGTTTACATTAGTCTTTGGTTGTGTTTTAAACCAATAAATAAAAAACAGTATTAATATAATAGGTAATGCTGGTTTAAATCCTAATATAAATATTGTTAAATAAATAGTAATTCCCATAACTAATTCAATCATTTAATTCCCTCCTTTCACTATTTCGACACGAGACATTTTGCATTTAGAGCAAACAAATTGTCTAATAAGGTTTGTTTTATCGCTATGATATCTCAAAAATACATAATCATGTTTACAAAATAATTGACGCAACATAATCCAGAGAACTTTTACATTTACTTTTTCCATATTCTTACTCCCCCTAATCGATATTCAAAGCCACAAGATAACTATGTGAATAATGCTGTGGCTTATGCTGTGATACTCTACCTGTGACAGGATTGTAAATCAAGCGATGTTCAGCATAATAGCCGTCTTGATAGTTGTCTGTGTCTAATTCGATGGTGGTTTCAGTTATATCCACTTGTAACTTGCCGTCATAGTCAACGCTTGAATTTTTGAATAAGTCTAATGCATCTGGATAATAAATGGATTGTGCAGTTAGCTTTTCCAGAAGAGACTTACTCAAGTCTGCTATCTCTTGCGGTACAGTGTAACCGTGAGTTAGCCTAATACCATTGTCGGGACAATAATACAATGTCGCTGTTTCCCACATATCGCCCCATTTGACATTATGCAAAGTGATATAGCTGCCACCTTTGCCGATGTTGTCAAGGTTGATTTTGTAGCCCCAACCGCCGCCAAGTTCTACAATTTTATCAAGTAAGTTGTGAAGGTTGACAACCTTTGTGCCGTGGTTCTTCATGGCTGTCTTAGTTTTCGCTAATGTTGCCTTAGTTATGTTTGTCATAATATCCAGCTCCTTAGTTTTGAATTTAGCCCATCCCCTAAATTATTAGAAGTAGGATAAAAATTTATAGTCATCAGTCAAGGCTTTCACCTCGTCCAGCGGCACCGCGTGGAGGTTGACTTTTGCCGCCATATATGAAGTTTTCAAGGTGCGGAGTTGCTTTTGTGATACTTTGACTTACTATTTTTACTACCTACACAAGCTGACACTATGATACCGCCGTTTATCGTGGTACAGTCTGCCAAGCATCTATGCTGCGCACCCTATCCGGGCTTGCTTGCGTGTGCTTGTGAGTTGCGCCAAGTCTTATGCTTTTTCTCTATCCGTGTGTTGCCTGTGAATCATTTGGCTTTATCAGACCGAAGCCGCGCCGCACCCTTTAAGATGGTGCTAGTGTCTTTTAAACACATTCGCCGGGTTTTATATGTCATCACGTCCCGCCGTGCCTTCGTACTGTGCATTTGTGTTTCTTTTTTAACTGTCTTTATTATAGCACGAACCCAGGTTTTTGTCAATAGATATTTTGAAAATATTTTATTATTTTTATAATAATTTATTATGTAATGTTGAATAATTATCATCTTAAATATTTAGTTTTATAGATGATAGATACATTTTGTATGTATGTATTTTTTATTTTTTACTTGAAAATTTTTGAAGATATTGCATAATATCTATAAAAATGTGCTACTATTTCCTCTACGTCGCTACACAAATAACAAAAGGTTGCAACGCAAGCCTAGCTTACAACGCACAGCATGGCGGGGGATATTTTTCATTTTTACCGAGCAAAAATGTGGCCGCGCCACTGGCAGCATATAATCATAGTTACATAAGCCAAAAACCCTAATTATAAGCCATTCATAAAACATTATCATAAAAACCCACATATACACTCAATATACCAATAAACCTAGATTATATCATATTTATGGCAAATAAATTAATGTATATTTACCAAACGATATCAATAAACCCTATGAATAGATAAGGATTTACTGTATTTATAGATTGAATATTTGCAAAAATGTTTTAAATATCGTTAAATAAGCAATCCGATAAATTATAGTGATTATGTAAATAAAGTGAATATAATTACACTTTAAACATTTTATATTAATTCCTATTGTATTTTATAGCCTGCCAATAACGGCCATAATAAAAGCGATTGTACAAGATACAAATATGGCCAAATGTAAAATATGACATTTATAAGCCTCATACAATGCATATTTATAACATGTGGTAAAAGGGTTTGCATAGTGTGTAAATAGACGTCATATGAGCTTAAAAGATGGCAAAAACATATATTATTTAATAATCACACTAGTGGCATCAATAAACGCCATGCAATGTGCAAATATTCTGTCTATTATGGGGTGGCAAATTTACGATTTAGGTATTAAATGGCCTATCGTCCAGTCTACGCAGAGGGCTCGCATCGTAATTTGGTGCCAAAACAACACAAAATCACATATTTTAGCGATGCAAAGTAAAAATTCCATACGCCGGCGTATAAATGGCGAGATTTTCGGTAGTTTTTAGATGTGAATCAGTGCAAATACACGGCAATTTAGCTCAATAAAGGTAGTGCACTACACAAAAAGTGTCCTATTGCAAGTATCCACTCAAAAAATTCCATTACACATCTACATTCTGTAGGTATTTATGGTTATTCCTATCGCACATACAATCCACTTATACAATGCACCCATATATGTCAAAAATATTATTATCTTATTTGAAAAATAAAGTTGCTTTTTTTGCGTGTAATTGCATATAATGATATTAGAATGAATTAGGAACACGTATTGTAGATGCAAAATAATAATTAGTTGGATAGCCACGCTCTTGAGACTGAAGAATTTGGGGGTGAAAACTTGGCCGCGTGTCTATATAAGAGTTATTAGCATTTTTAGGGCAGATTCTTCCCGTAAATTAGGGATTCTGTCTTCTAAAAACGCTCATGGATATGTGTTTTAGGTTTATTTATGAACCATTAAATTTTACAATAAATTTACATATAGGAGGATAAATTGGAAAAGAAAATTATTGAAAACGCCGTCTTAATCCCTGATGTTGGGGTTGTTGACAGGGTTGATGGTGAGTTGGTTGGTGTAGAGGGATATTTTATATCCAGCGAAGAAAGAGCTCGTAGAAGCGAACAGTTTCGAAGGACTCAACAAGAATCAATGTTAAAAATACATGAATTGTCGCTCGAAGTTAAAAGGTTAAAAGAATTGCTTGGTGAACCTATTGAGAATCGTGTGGAAAACGAAGATTCTTTTATATGGGGGCGTTTTGAATTAGGGCATGATATGTTTCCGGGCCTTAGTGAACAGGATGTTGCTCGATTGTTGTATTTGTCAACATATATTCAATATAAAACTAATATGATCGTAGATACGAAACGCAAATCGGTTAGCATAAAAAATATTAAGAAATTAATGAATTTAGAAAGGGAGACATATAGGCGTTGGATTGAAAAAATTCAAAAATATAAATATATAAGAGTCGAAGATGACAAGGTGTTTGTTAATTCAAGGATATTTAACAAGGGTAAGTTGTGGTTGAATAAAAATATGAGTGCTGTACGTATATTTGTTGATTCAATTCGTAATCTGTATGATGCATTTGGGTGTAATCACGGTAAGATGGGGGTGCTTTATAGTATGATTCCTTTTATAAACCCACATTTCAATTGTTTATCTGAAAATCTTAAAACAGCAGAAATAGAACTTATGTCCAAAGCTAAGAGAGGCAAACTTGCACAAGAATTGGGTTACTCACCAAGTCACCTGAGAAGATTGGAAAATGATATATTAAATATGCAATTAAAAAAAGATAATACGAATTTAGCTATATTATCTTCGTTACCCGGAAGTAAAACAAATTCCAAAATGTTTATTGTAAACCCTGAAATATATTATGGTGGAGATAATGAGAATTACCAATTAATAAAATCGCTTTTTGAAAATTACGATAATTCAATATGTCTGCTTGATAGTCTTAATACATAGGAGGAAACAGATGCCATCAGAATCACTATATAATCCTAAGGAGATGGGACTGTATATAAAAACAAAATCACTTTCACGCTTGCGAGGACTTTATTGTAGGATACTTAAACCATTTAGTAAAAAACATAAAAGATTATGGAATAGCCAGTGGGTTGAGGTTAAACCACTTGAGAACGTTGAATTATTTGATGATCGAGATAACGAGATGATATATATACGAAAAGAAATTGAAAAAAATAGTGAGGACTGTAAATGAAAATAACAATCAAAGAACAAGTGTATCAAGAGTACGATAAAGAGCAAATACAATATGAGAAAATGGTTTTTGGAAATACCCTACCCAGTCGGCAAATAAAAACAGACGATAAAATGAACCGGGATTATTTAAACTACGAATATTATTTGGACGACGATGAATATTTTGGTTGCACAAGGGGGTGGTTGATTGAGTCTCAGTAAGCAGATTTACCTACATAGTGTGGATACAAGTTCGTTTTATACATTTAATGAGATGGAATTACATAACAAAATCAATGAATTTGCTTTCAAAAAAAATAATAACAAACAAGATTATGATAAAATTTGTTCTAAACAACATTCGGCCTTAAAATCAGAGTTAAAAAGTTTAATAAAATCAAATGTTGGCACAAGATTATTGAATCCTAGTGCATTAAAATCATCGAATATAGTAGCTATGTTTGATAGTAATTCAACAAGGACATTTGGTATGAAGCAAGGGGAATTAACAACTGATATATTTATTGTGAGAGTTTATTTTTTTGACATTCTAAGAGATTTGATAAGAGATGGGTTTATGTTTGGCGGTGAGAAGTATGTATATTTTACATCCAGCGCAGGACAAATACGCACCAAGAAAACCGTTTTTATCAAAGAGGCTTTATGGGCAGAACACCAAAGGTCTATTATGTGTGGGTTGACTATTGATGAAATTAACAAACGCGGCGGAATCAATGCAAATAAGTTTTTAAGTTATTTAGCTCTATGCAATGGAGCTACGGATGATATTTATGAAAGTATTCCGATGTTTAATCTTCATAAAGCAGTTGTCATTGATGATTTTGAATCTTTTGTAACAGGCGAAGTTGATTACATTGACCAGTCAACCTACGATATCACACGTAAAATCATGGATATTCCAGTGAACCATACTGATGGCGCAGGAATGATATTGCCGCGTATAAAAGACAAAAATCTTATGATACGCTTGCCCTGGATTAAAGGCCTACTGAGCCCGTTTCCTTTTGATGAGTTTTGTCGTGAGTATAATTGCAACGGTGACATCGTCGACATTTATGGAAAAATTTATAATATTTTTGATGATGATATCGAGGTAATATTTACAAAAAGCCAATTTAAGGCGTGGAAATATTATGATAGTTGGCAGAATTATGTAGAGCAATTTTATAGGTATCGATGTCGTGCAGGAGTGTGCAACGAAGAGAAAAGTGATGCCCGAAATGCACGGTTTAATTATCAGATGCTTCAAACACTTGTTGATATAAATGATGCGGAGCTTAAACACATTACCCGAAAAGCACGAACTGATATTGAAAACATTTCGAGAGATAGAAAGACAATGTTGAAGGTGTTTGGCGTCACATCTTATAATCATAATAAAAATTACCTTCAACGCGCATTAGAGGTGTACCCTGAAATGCTGGCCGATAATTATTGTAAAGACATCTTAAAGATGATAAAGAAAAAATGCGTTAAAATGGGGTTGTCGGCAAAGTTTGAAGTCCATGGGAAATACACTTTTATTGTACCTGATATGTATGCGTTTTGCGAAAGGCTTTTTTTAGGGCACGAAAATCCGAAGGGGTTGCTGAAAGACGGAGATGTGTTTTGTCGTATGTATCCCGACTCAAGCGAATTGGATTGTCTGCGGAGCCCACATTTATTCGCAGAACATGCTGTTAGACACAATGTCGTAGATGCCGAGAAGAAACGTTGGTTTCAGACGAGGGGTTTGTACACAAGTTCCCACGATTTGATTAGCAAATTGCTTCAATTCGACGTAGATGGCGATATGTCCTTGGTATGCGCTGATGAAACCATTGTTAATGTAGCAAAACGTAATATGAGTGGTATTGTGCCGCTATATTATGAGATGGGTAGCGCCAGTCCGGTCGAGATTGGTAGTGATAATTTATACGAAGGATTGACATTTGCGTTTGCCAATTGCAATATTGGTGCAATAAGCAACGATATTACTAAAGTGTGGAATAGTGAAGATATTAATTTGGATGTGATACGGTTGTTGTGCGTAGAAAATAATTTTCTTATTGATGCGGCCAAAACATTAACGAAGTTGGATAGACCCAATGACACCAATAAAATAATAAATGCGCATATTAAAAACAAACTTCCTGCATTTTTTGTTCATGCAAAAGATAAAAAAAGATATCAAGTAGAAGGCCGTAATGGAAGTGCAGTAAATCGTCTTCCTGCATTTATTCCTAATAAACGGATTGTATTTAAAAAAGGTGTGTTCGATAAGTTTGATTATAAAATGTTGATGTCCAATCGTAAAACATCAATCAACCATGACATTGTTGCTGAGTACCTAAAGTTGAGGATAGATAATAAGTTTAACATTCATTTTGATGATTTAGAACATAGCAATATGCATTACATATATCGTGAAGGTCGTAAAAAATTACTTGGTATATGTGGTGATGTGGATAAAGTTGTGAATTGTTTGGTTAAATATCTATATGGTGTTAAGCAAAGCACACAGAAGGAGTTTTTATGGTTTGCTTTTGGCGAAGAGCTACTTAAAAATCTACAAGAAAATCTCGAAATAAAGTATGGGGTAGATTCTGTTTTGTGCGAAGGGTGCGTCACGAGGATAAGGCGGAAGAATAATAGACAGAAGTTTTGTGATGTGTGTTGGGTTGAAAGAGAGCGGAAATTATGGCGCGAAAATAAAGCTAAAAATAAAAAATTCCAAGTTTAGGAATTTTAAGAATCCCTAAATTATGGGCTTTGTGAGGGGTAGCGTGTTTTAATACGGGCCCAAAAAATACCTTCAAACCCAAGCTGTGAGCAGTATAGACGGGTGTGAAAAGATAATGAGTATAAGGGAAAGAAAGATTAATCTCAAAAAAGGATGGATTAGAAAATGAAAAAATCAAGTTCATTAAGTATTCGGAATGCCACTATAGATATTAACGATATGACTATAACCGAGATTACAAAAGATGATTCGCAAACATATTCATTAGTGGATATCTTGAAAGAATGGGATGGCGTTGATGGTGTGACTCTTGTAATTAAAAGAGAAGTGAGTATAGGTGTCTCAGTCGAAGAGGGCGGTGGCTCTCCTGATTAAACGCAACGTAAATGAAAGTGTGTTGCAATATTATAGCAGATTAAAGCAAGCGGTCTCAGATGGCGCCTTAGATTTAGAGCGTAGTGAGATATATTCTCTGCTTTTTCCCTCCTTGGAACCAGTTAGTGCTGATCACGCACGGAAGAGTCTAAGGGTATTGGATTTATGTTTAGATGTTGACGGCTGTGTTATACCGACAATACTTTCTGATAGCGATGAATCCGGTGTAGGTAAACGAGTTGTTGTTGAGATAAATAAAGATGGATCTCAATCTAGCGGCCGCATAATCTCAATGACGGAGTCTGAAAGTAAGGATGCGGATTTTCTGTTGCGGAAGCACGGATATGATGCGGCCGAATGGGAACTAATATCAGCAAAGTCGTCGATTTGGGATGTACAAAGTAAAGGTGGCGGTACGAACACGCTTTATTCGAGTAAGATAACTGCCAAACCGAAGAAGATTGAATGGACCATTGAAGATATTGATGCTTATTTTGAAACAAAAATATTTAAGTCGGCAAGAGAGTTGACTAATCCAACAAACTACGATAGCAGTGGTGAGATTTTGGAAATCACATTGCCCGACTTACACGCAGGGCTCTACGCATGGCATAAAGAAACAGGTTCAAATTATGATATACATATAACCCGTGAGCGTTTTATGAAATGTTTGAATGATATATTAGAACGATGTAAGGAACGAAAGTTTGAAAAGATAATTTTTGCAACTCTTGGGGATGTACTTCATGTGGATAATGATCAACAAACAACGGGACGGGGAACCTTTCAGCAGGTAGATGGAAGAATAACAAAAGTGTTCGATATAACGCTTGATATGTTGATTGATGCCACGATATTGCTTGGAAATTTTGCTCCTTTGGAAGTTATTTATGTTAGTGGCAACCACGATAGACTTCTTGGATATACGCTTGTTAAAGCGTTGGAAAAGGCGTTCAGAAATGATGACAACATCACATTTGATATTACACCAAACCCTAGAAAATTTCAACGAAATGAAAATGTTCTTATCGGATGGTTACATGGCGATTGCAATAAAAATCATATAACCGAATGGATTCAAACAGAGGCAAGACAAGATTTTGGTAAAAGTAAGTTTGTTGAGATTCATGCTGGACATTTTCATCATCAGCAGGTAATTGAAAAAAGCGGAATGATAGTGCGTTATTTACCAACTATTTGTGCGAGCTCTGCTTGGGAGCACCAACAAGCATATGGGCAAAATATAAAAACTGTAGTAAGTTTTGTTTGGAATAAATGGAATGGACTTCGTGAAATTTGGTATAGTAATATATAATAAATTTAAGGAGATAATAATATGATTTTAATGGATGAATTAAAAGATATGTTAGCAGATAGATTAGAAGATAAATGTGATTGTTGCTACAAACCTTCGTCATCATTTGTGCCAATTATTAAAAATGGTCGTATTGCGGGTGTAGCAGCTCTTCTTGATGAAGATATATGGCAGGTGTTTACTGATAATTCAGATGGTGAACTAGAAGAGATGTTGATTGATTGCGGTTTCCGTGATTTTGGCTTAGATGATTAGATAAAATTAAGATTTCATTGGCATCAATCTTTCGAGGTTGGTGCTTTTTTATGCCAATCTCCTTTTTTATATAGCCCCACACAGTTTTGCTGTGTGGGGCGCACTTTTTATTAATTCGCAATATGAAACATAAGAAATATGGCGGTATTGGATGAACAGCGGGTTCGACTCCTGTGGCCGTTTTAGACTTTAGAAGAGGGGTGTTAGGATGCCGAAAACAAAACAGAATACAACTCATGCACGAACTACTGTTGCAAGCCCAAACAGAATGGTTGAATGTCCGCGTTGTGGCATACAGAGGCAATTTTCGCAAGGATATTTTGCATCTAAACACCCTATGTATTCAAATAATGAAGGGCGTTTATTGGTATGCAAAGACTGTGTAAATAATCAATACGAAATGTATGCGGGGGCGCTTGAAGATAGGGTGCTTGCATTTTTGCTAATGGCGTGTAGAAATGGTTGGTATTTTTGTAGTGACATATTTAAGAAGGTTGATAATGGTGAGAGGTTGGATTTTGGAGCTTATAATCAAGATACCAACAGGAACGGGACTCCTTATATAAATAAATCTTTTGAAGATAGCGTGATGGATGGACGCCTCCATGAGTTTATTACACTAAGAAAAGCGTCAAAAAAAATAATAAATGATACTGATGAATCGTCTGTGATGGTTGAGGATTACGTAAAAAACAAAGAATCAGTAGTTCGCTCTATAGGGTATGATCCATTTGTTCACGATAACGAGAATGATAAAGCGTATTTATATTGGATGCTTGAAAATATGTTAGATGAAGCAACCTTAGAGGATCAATTTAAGTTACCCTGTGTAATTCAAATCGTTAAGAATTTCGGACAAATTGAGAGTTTGAACAAGAAAATAAATGCATTACTTGCAAAACCTACAGGTAATAATAAAGATTTAAAATCAATGATTGATGCCAAAAGCACTCTGCATGCCAGAACTCTTAATTTAGCAAAAGAAAATGGTATTTCGGTAATAAATAGTACCGTTAAGTCAAAGGGTGCCGGAACGTTATCTGGAAAAATTCGAGAAATGCAAGAAATTGGATTGGAAGAAATTCTTGTCAATATGTTTGATATAGAAACAGGTGAGGCCATGAAACAGGTTGCAGAAATGAGCATATCGGCCATATATAACAACCTGCGCCTTGACGAAAATGATTATACGAATATAATTACAGAGCAACGAAAAATGATTGAGCAAAAAGACACGGATATTGCTGAATTAGAAGAGAATAATCGCAAACTGCGAGTTAAAATGGCAAAATATGAAGCCGGTGGTGAGAAATTGTGATGAATCTTTTTGGGGGAGAAAACCGGCGTATACCTCAACACAAAATGGAAGCATATTTAAAATTTTGCGAAGTTGTTGCATGGGGACGCAGAAATCCCGTTCATTTTGTATCTCGATTTTTTGGATTAGATTTATTGGATTATCAGAAATATGTATTTATGGAATCATGGACGAAGCCTTTTGTTATGTGGCTAAAATGCAGAAATGCTGGGAAGACAGTGTTGGGAGCGCCATTTATAATGGCTAAGTCGGTATTAATTCCTAATTTTCAAACCTATCTTCTTGCTGGAGTTGGTTCTCAAAGCAAAGAAATGTTTATGAAAATAGAAAAAGTAGCAAAGCGTGAGCTGGCATCATTTACAGGACTTACTGATGTTTTTATTAATGAGGTAGTTAAGAATCACAGTGATACAGATGGGTTTACGCACAATCCGAATTCATATCAATATAAGCTATTTAATGGCTCTGCTACAAACACATTAAATAGCAGCCCAGACGCTCTTAGAAGTAAGCGTAGTAATCTTAACTTTTATGATGAATCTGGTTTTACACCAGAAGATGTATTCATTAACTCGAAGCCGTTCTTAACACAGAACGCCGACTTCAAGCTAGGTGGCGGGATAGACAACACTCTTTTTCCAAGGGCTTTTCCGAATCAGATGATATTTGCATCATCGGCATCAGGCGAAGATACATATTTTTATCAACAATATCGAGAATTTTCGATGCGTATGTTAATGGGTGATAAGAATTATTTTGTTGCGGATATAAACAGTGACGTGGTTATGAATGCGACTTATAATGGTAAAATCCACACACCTTCTTTATTAACACGGGAAGTAATTGATGAAGAAATGAGGCGCAATCCTCAAAAAGCAATGCGTGAATATAAAAACATCTTTGATACCGACGGTGGTGACGCTCAAGTCATAAAGAGAGCAACAATTGTTAAAAACTCAACATTGCGTCCACCTATTCTTTTTAATAATACGGGTGATAAATTCTTGATGGCGTATGATCCTGCTCGCTCATTTGATAATTCTGTAATGCTTGTTGCTAAGTTACTTTGGGATGAAAAAAAGGGGTATCATTTAGAGTTGTGTAATGCGATTAGCTTCACCGATAAGAATACAAAAAAAAAGACACCTCTGCGGTATCCTGAGCAACGTAAATTGATACGACAATATTTATTGGACTATAATGGCACACAGGCTCCAGAATATGAAAGAATTGAAATGTTGTTAATTGATGCGGGTTCAGGCGGCGGCGGCGTTCAATTCGGAGACGAACTGATGGAGGACTGGGTCGATATTAATGGTGACAAACATAAAGGTATAATCGACATGACGAATCAAAAATCCTCTATTCATAAAACAAAATTTCCCAACGCGGCAAATAAAGTACGCCTCATAGAACCCTATGGTAATATACGTCGCGATTTATTTGAAGCCATGATTGAAATGGTTAGTCACGATCTTGTTACATTTACGGACGCGTACAGCGGAAAATCATCATTGGTGTTTGACAAATTAGAGGATAACGGGAAAAAGGATGAGCGCGGACAGATACAATATGATGTACAGGAAAGTGTCTATAAGTTATCATTTGATGAGCAGATGTCGCTTGTGCAATTAGATTTACTTAAAGAAGAAGTGGTTAATATATATAGGTATGATAATACAACGAGAGGACGAGTGTATTATGGTTTGGCTCCTGATAAAAAGAACACTATGAATGATGACCGGGTTTATTGTTTAAGTATGCTTTGTTGGTATTTACAACAATTGCGCCACAAATCAATAGTACAAAAACCAAAAGCTAAATTTGATAGCAAAAAGATATTTTCGAGTTATCGCAAAGTTAATCCATACGGAAGGTAAAGGAGGTGTGAGAGATGGGTGTAAAAAAAAATAAAATAAATCCGCACACTCAAACCGACGAAGAAATACTGAGGTTGAAATACGAACGAGATTTGGCAGACATTAGAGCTTTAAAAAAATCTGACGAAAAAGAGTTTGAAAATGCGATATCGGGAAAAGAAAGGTTTGATTGGAGTGGAATTACAAGGCTCGTTGCGGGGGATTTGTCACAAGCTGGCTTTTATCAATCACAAAACATTTACGGTGTGACCCCTATGCAAATTATGATGGCTCTTAGAAATCCAACATTTCCTGCCAATTGGAGAATAATGGTAATGCTATCTAATTATTTATATCTGACAAGTGGATATTATAAGCGTATTATAGACCACTTTGCAGATATGTCAACATATAGTTATGATGTAGATGTTTCAATCAAAAGCGAGCCAAAAGATGTTCATCAATTCCGAAAAAAATACGATGAACTGTTATTCTTGTTAGATAAGATGAACCTCCCTCATGAACTTAGTAAGATAATGCAAGTTGTGTTTCGAGAAGGAGCATACTTTGGATATGCATACGAAAATCAAGATGATTTTTTCTTTAACAAACTCGACATGAGCGTGTGTCGAGCTTTCATTTTACAAGATGGTGTATATAATGTTGAAGTTAATTTGGCCATGATAAACGACAGCAATTTTCATTCATTCCCGCCAGAAGCGCAACAAGCATGGAGAGATTACATATATAAAAATAAATCTGTTCCTGGCATTGATAAGATGGCGCCTCCAACCAATTACGCACTTACAGGAATCCCACAAGCAGGAAATCAACTTCCGGCAATGGGAATGTATCCACAAGCATATATACCAATGGCGGGCATATGGTATGAACTTGATCCCAAGAAAGCAATTTGCATTAAAATGAACGAATCTATCAATGCTATTGTGCCATATTTTATATTTTTATTTCAAGATATTTTAGATATTAAAGAGTATAAAGATATACAGCGCACGCATACTGAATTGGAGAATTATCGAATTATTGCACTAAAGATACCTCTCAAAAAAGATGCAAACGAAGTGGACGATTTTGCTGTTAGCGGAGATACTATACTTGATAATATACAAACATCTACATCTGTAACAGATAAAAACATAGCTATTTTTCCAACAGCATTAGACCCTGAAGCAATAACATTTCCACAAAGAAAAGATGATAAAGATACGGTTGCAGCCGCGATTGATAATCTTAATAGTGACGCAGGTGTAGATAGACACTTGTTTAATGGTGGCAACTCTGCAACATTATTGGTGTCCATCGAAAATGATGCAACCATGGTTTATAAATTGTTAAGACAGGTGTCAAGATGGTTAAATAGGCGTCATAAATTGATGGGGTTTGGAAGTAGAAATTACAGGTTTTCAGTAGAATTTTTAGACACCACTGTTCACAACCGAGACAAGCACGTAGACAAGTTGCTCAAGGCTTGTCAGTTTGGTATTCCCTTGAAAACAAAACTTGGAGCGGCCCTAGGTTTGTCCCCTGCAAGATTGATAGGGGAAGACTATCTTGAAAATATAGCATTAAAACTTGGAGAGCGTTGGACGACATTAAAAAGCACTCATACTGGAGATACGGGTATCGGAGATAGGGGAAGACCTTTGATGGAGATCGAGAATTTAACGCCAGCGGGGTTGGAATCGAGGGAGTAAAGAGGTGAGATATGAATGGGTTTATAAAAATAAATGACCCAATACTTGTTGATGGCTTAAAGGAACACGGCTTTACTCCGTTTAGCCAAGAAGAGAGTGTTTGGGTGTATACGAAGAACGATAAAATCCTTGTTTTATTAAACGAACAGTTTAGTGGCGAGGATTTTTTTATTGATAACAAATTGAAGTTTTGAGGTAGCTATGTCTGAGAACTTAACAAGAGGTGTTCCGCCCGTAGGTCAGAGAGATGATAAGCCAGCTCACATTTTTCTTGATCAAGTTGGGCGTCGGTACCCATACAAGGAAAAGGTGAATGGACGCTGGGTTCCAACGGCCAGAGCTTTACGTGCGGCTATTAGTGTAGCAAATATAAATGGCGACACTGAAATATCTAAGCGTGCCTCTGAGCTTTTGGCTAAATTGAATGAAAAAAGTAGTCTTTCGGTATTTGAAAGGGGTTCTAAAACGATGTTAGATAGGTTATTGTATCGCATTGCAGCGGCAGTAAATAAGAATAATAAAGGCGAACTTGATGCGCTCGAAGGATATTCAGAGCTATTAGAGGAGCTAACTGAAGCTATTGGTGCGACTGAAAATGAAGATATTATTGAAATTCTTGAAGAAGGAATTGAAATTGCACGAGAGGTGAGTGCGGACGAACGCAATCATTCAACGAAGTGGAGCGCTTATGCAACAAAATTAGACAAAATTAAGCCGTCCAGCGACGGACTTGCGGCAGCGGTAAGACAGCTAATAAGCGGAGCTGGGGATTAAGCGTGGTTATATAGATGTAACGATATAGCCAGGTGGAGGTGGATAGTTGGAAATAAATAAAAAGATAAATCTTGAATGTAAATTCGATTTAATTGCATCAAATTCAACAAACCCTGACTTCATTGAAGGCAAAGTGTGGGTTATGGCACATGGTAAAAACAGAAATTATTCCGACATTAGGAAATACACCGTTGAGCGTAAGTTATATACCATCAAAAACATTCCTGTAGTTGGTTTTTTTAAAGATGGGGATTTCACTACACACAGCCATAAAGCGATACCATATGGAGTTGTGCCGGGAAATGGTGAAAATGTATTCGCGTGGGAGTCCGTTGACGTTAATGGAGTTGCGACTGAATATTTGACGGCTAGAGCTTTCATATGGAAAGATTACTTGCCTAGCGAACTATTTAGTAGCGATGGAAATCTAATATCAAATTTTGATTACAATCAAAGCATGGAAATTACGGTTAAAGATTATTCTGAAAATGAAGACGGAACAGTGTTAATCAAAGATTTCAACTTTTCGGCACTATGTCTTCTTTCAAAAGAAGTGGAGCCTGCGTTTGAAGAAGCGAGAATTGAAATGTATAGTCTCAATGAATTTGTTGAAAAATTTAACTCAATGATGAGTAAACTGAACATCGACAACGATGTAAAGGAGGAAGATATTTTGCCTATAAAAAAAAATGAGCCAAAGACAGAATTTACATTAACTAATTCTCAACTCGTGGAGGAATTAGCTAAACGTCTTGGCAAGCAAATGTTTAGAGATCGGTGGGGAGACGAACGCGCACGATATTGGTATATAGACCATAAAGACGGCGAAGTTTTCGCCCGTGATAGAAAAGATGATTTTGTAATTTATGGTTTTACATTCACAATGAATGGGGATAGAGTTACAATTGACTTTAATAGTGGGTCTAAGAAAAAAATTGAATATATAGACCGTGAAGAAGACGAATCTGATGACGATGATAGCATACACCGATTTTCTATATCTAAGCAGATTGATGCGGTCGTAAGACACGTATTGTCTACGAAAAAAGAGAGATTTGAAAAGCTAGAGCTTGAAAATACGACACAAGCATCCGAGCTACTGGAGGCTTCAGAGAATTACGCTAAGCTACTTATTGAAAATCAGGCATTAGTAAATGCGAAGGAAGATATTGAAATCAAATATAACGCATTAAATGCCGAAGTTGGCGATTTACAAGACCTTCGTAAATGCGATCTGTTGAATAAGTTTGAAAAATTGATTGGCGATACATCAGAGTTTGTAGAAATAAAAAGCAATTCTGCAATGCATACATATGCTGAAATAGAAGCGAATTTGAGTCTTGTTTTCGCCAATAAAGCATTGGGGATGGGTAATTTCGAGCTGTCGTCTAAAAAACCAGATGGAACCCTCAAAGTTACAGCCATGCAGGATAAAAACGGTTTTGAAAATACAGGCATGTATGGTGGCGCATTAGATAAGTACAAGGCGGCACAATCAATATAAATTATAAGGAGGAAATACAATATGGCAAATCCTAATTTAAACGCAAACCCGCCATGGGCAAAGGGTTACAAATACGGGGTAGTAATTACAGACAATATTCTGTCTAGTCAATGGGGTGGACATTTATTTTCATTAGTAGATGACGAAAATGATGTGGAAAATGGGCACTTTGGTTTTGTTGGAAAAAAACTCGAAGGTGAACGCGAACTATCTGAATTTATTACACCGGACGCCACGAATATAAATGAGAATGCGGCAGTTCTTATTGCGTCACCCGCCGAAATTTTCTGGGGCGCAACGCCGGAACAGTTCCAAGAGTGTTATTTTATTAACAAGGCCGGAACAGCTATGAGAGGGTATCAACTCAAAATGTTCGATGAGTTTTCAATCACAGAATACACGCTCGATACAATTACAGAATACGATCCAGAAACGGGCGCAGGAGGCGCGACGCCAGGCAACTATATAGTTTTACAAGTTGATAGCAATCGCGGCAGAGAGGTTACAACATTAACAGGAGACGAAGCGTTTGTATTGGAAATTATAGATGTTGACAGCTCCCCTGCCCGTCCGTACACAATGATTCTTGGTAAGCGCCCCGCTCGCTTTGTTGGTTTGCGCGTTACCAAGAATTTGGCCTAAGAAAGATTACACGAGGAGGTATTAGTATGAGCAATTTATTATTGAACGATAAAGAGTTTTTTGCTCTGTGCGTCGACACAGCAGACGGAACGGTTAAACAGAAAGACCCTGAAGGTGCGCGTTTTTCAGACGAAGCCATTCGTCAAAGATTTTTTGATTTATTGGAAGTGAGTGACGCCAAGGATAAGTATTATGCGATGCGCTTCCAGATTCATCAAAGAGAAATATTCGCTTTAATTATCGAAACGATTACCGAAATTATGCCGAGTTTTTACAACTCGGAGTTTATGAATGCCTTTGTGGATTTCCGCACATTCAACTTTGGGGAAAAGCCAGTTTTTGAAGTTGACGATATGAATTTGTTTGTTGTATCACGGATCGCTAACGGCACATGGGATACCCGCAGGCAAAAAGCATATGGTAAAACAGATTTCATTCTTGACTATGAAACATATGATATTTATGTATACGACGACTTATTTAGCTTTTTAGCTGGCAGGGTTGATTTTGCAACACTTATTGCTAAAGTTATGCGTTCTATTCAGTTCAAAAAAGAACAAAGAATCCTTCAAGAGTTCTTAGCGTTGCCAGATATGGCAAACCCAGATTTTGTGGAATCTGGCAGCCCAGAACCAAAAAGGATTATAGAACTATGTGAAAGAGTAGCGGGTATGACAGGTGCCGCACCTATTCTGTGTGGTACGAAGTTGGCTTTATATAATATTCTTGACGAAATCAAGGATTATTGGCTTTCACAAAACATGAGAGACGAGATTAATCGTACGGGCGGATTAGCAACATGGAAGGGCTATACTGTAATGCCAATCCCGACATCCATTGAGCCAGGAACTACACAAATTGTTCCGAACAATGATAAAATCCTTGTACTCCCTGCATATGCAACCGCATCTGGAGGACATAGCAAATTTATTAAAGTGGCAAACCTTGGCACTCCTTTGATTCGTCAAATTAACGAGCCACAAAGGAATCAAGACCAAGTACTTGAATATCAAATGCAATATCGTATGGGTGTTGGAGCCGCGGTAAATCATCATTTTGGAGTCCTTGACTTTAGCTAATATATATTCACTAAGTTTAATGAGGAGGGTGCATACAGACACCCTCCAATAAAAAGAGGGAGATTTTGCAATGAATACAAATAAATCCGAATATCAAATTCTCAAGGAAACCGCATCCGGCCTTGGTTTAGAATATGCGCATAACGTAAGCAAAGAAGTTCTTCAAGAAATGATTAGCAAAGTGTTAGCGGACAGTTCTGCGAAAGATGAGGTGGGTAAAGTACAAGTCGATACATCATCTGATTCGGAGACTTCTCCTGTCATTACTTCAGCAAAAGCAATTAAAGACAACGATTTGATAAGGCTAAAATCTACAAGAGGACGTTTAGTATATATCGCCAAAAAAGGCTATCCGATGGCGGAGTGGCGAAACAAAGGTGATGAGTGTAGTATTACGTATTTAGAGCTTATGGAGATGAAATCGCAACAGCCGAAATTCTTAAATTCCCCATGGGTAACTATTGAGGACGAGAGGGTTGTTGAGCGTTTCTCTGAGTACAAAGCATTATACGAAAAGTTTGCGATTGTAAACGATCTTAGTTGGGTTATAACTGGAAATCTTGATACGATTAAAATAAAGTTCAACGATGTGCCGGTATCAATGTATCCACAAATGTTGGCAAAGGTGACAACTCTCGTAATGGATGGGACGTTGGATAGCATCCCCACTATAAAATTTCTTGAAGAAAAATTTAAAACACAATTAATGAGTTTGATTCCTTAGAAAAAAATGATTGGCGGTGGTTAAAATAACAACGTCTTATGATGTTTTGTATGCCGGACTGATGAGTAAAGTGCGAGATTATGAATGGATGTCACTTTCAGACGACGAAATCAAAGGCATTCTTCATGATTATCTGCGTCCCGCTATTGTACGCTTTCCATATTGCCGCCAAAATTTATCCAATAGGACGGACAATAATGATGGAACGGGTCAATTTAATATTGAATTGACCGACACAGAGATTGAAATACTCGTTGACTATATGGTTATTGTTTGGCTTGATAGTAATTTTGTTCGGACAACAGTTGCACTGAAGCAAAGTATGCCGAGTACTGACTATCAAATGTGGTCGCCAGGAAACTGGATTGGTAAATTGGTTGAATTGCATGGGCGTTTGTTAAGAGAGGTCGATACATTAAAAACAGTTTATTCACACGAATCGCAAAGAGCGAATATTGCAGCGGCCGTAAGAAACCCTAATCGACACTCCACTATTACTTCAGTAAGAGGGCGGTGGTGGTAGTTGAATTTTATCGATAAGTATCGTAGCCGATTAATAATTGCAGGCGGTAACGCACGTGACGAAAAAATTATATCCACAAAACAGTTAATAAATCATGTGTTTCGGGACGATCCAAATTATTATGTAGTTCCTATAAGTGGTGTGGATATTGAAGCTCGTATTTATTCGAAAAATACAGGCAACGCTCCATTTGACAACTCGCGCAACAAATTCATTCAGTTTTTAGACCCAAATTATCTTCCTCTACTCGGTTCGTATGTGTTTTGGAACAATCGATATTGGATGATAATTGACGTGGATGACGGCGACACCATTCAAAATACGGGCGTAATTCGAGAATGTAATTATTTCCTTCGTTGGGTTAATGATAGAGGCGATATCATAGAGCGTTGGAGTATATTTCACGATAGGACGCGTTATATTGGAACGCACGGAACGCAACACATGGTTACAGGTAGCATGGTCGCACATATATGGCTCCCAAAAGATGCTGAAACAGAAAGTATTCCGCGTGATTTTAGATTCATAGTTGATAATTTTGAACACGCACAAGCAAAAACACCTGCTACATACCGTGTAACAAGCGCGAATCGCGTTGAGAGAACGAGATTTGGTGGTGGATTGACAGATTTGACCTTTACGGAGTGTACATTTAATCCTCAAACGGATTGTCGCGATGAATTAATAGCTGATTATTTCCCAAGAATGCGAGATTACTCTCTTGATTTGAGTACGCCTCATAATATTGAGGTACAATTGGGTGGCACATTCTCAATTCAGATACTTGCTACGGTAAACGGTGCGGCAACTACAAAAGGTCTGATGTTTATAAGTGAAAATGAAGACATTGCAATAGTAGACCAAGAAGGCGTAGTGTATGGAGTTACAGGAGGCGAAACTACGATAAAAGTGTCGTTTCATTCAAAAATAATTGAGATCGATGTAAGTGTAGTTCTTGCAAAAACACAATATCAGCAAAGCATACACATTAATGGTTCAAATAATCTGAGGCTTAGCGGAGTTTCAAGAAGTTATAGCGCAATATTTTATGATAATTTAGGAAATGAAGTACAGGATATTGCCGCTTGGTCTTTTGAATACAACGGGACTTCAGGCATTCCGGGTTTTATTGAGGTTGTCAGTCACGACCGTGAGTCGAATGTTATAACTATTCGAGCAATTGGAGGCGTGAATGGCATTGGTCAGAGCTTTATTTTGCGTGCAACAAATGCGGCCGGCACTAGCTCGGAGTCAATGGAAATTAATATAGTATCATTTTAATAATATAGAAACGGTGGTGTTTACAATGGGAAGAGTTTTCCTTAGTGTTGGCACAGATAGGTTGTTTAGAAAACTAGACACCACGACTAATGTCGGAGCGGACGTTATTTTTTTATCTCCCCTCCCTTCATTTGCCATAACTGGTACATCTCAGGTTACAGGAGTGGTTGCCGTTAGGGATGGTGATGGCATCCTATTAAACGAAGTTATGGGTGGTGAAATAGGCGCATTAACATCGGTCGGTTCATTTTCATACGGCGCGGATGGTATAGTTCGTTTAGCATTTGAAAAAGGGCGCTTTATAACTACTCAAGATGCGGAGGATTTTGTTGCAAATTATTCTCTCGTTTTTGAATTGCAAGTGTCTGCCTCATATATTCCTAATAGGTATATAGTGAAAACATATGACATGGGGCATCCGGGTGTTGAACGAAAAACCTTTGAGACAATTGTGATTGGTGACGAACAGCTTCTTGGGCTTATGAAGGCAAAGATTGGCACAGCGAATTTGCAAAAAATGAATCCTTTTAGGTTCGAAATATTTGCTGACATAAGGGTGTAGTTAGTGTGAGGTGTTCAAAATGAGTAGTGCTAATATGAATATAATGGCTGTACAAACATTAGATCGTCTTGAAGAAGTGCAAAATCAAATTGCTCAATTATTAGTAAAAAACACCGACCTATTTAAGTTACTTCGTGATGCCAACCCAAATCCATTAGCAGAACAGATAACCGAACAAGACATAGAAGATATGACCATTGAATTTTTGACAAATGGCGAACGAAATTCTAAATGTCGATTATTTTTTGAGCCATTTATACCAGAAGTTCAGGATGGAGTTGTGTCGCAAATACGAATATTCCCATCTGAAATTAGTCCAATCAATGTTTATGAGGCAGATGTGTTTCTTGACATTGAGGTTATTGTACATCAAAGTATTTCCAGAATCATGCAAGGCAGACGAAGAGATCGTATATTATCAGAACTTTTAAAGTCTTTAAATGGACAAGAAGTGAAGATGATACGCCCGTTGATGTTAGTTGATAGGTCTGTGAGGGTTGTGCGGTTTGCCAGCGAATGGTGGGGCTGGATTGGGCGCCTTAAAACAGGTGTCACTGCCCCAGGGAGGTGTTGATGGATGAGAAAATTAGTTTCCTTGATATAATATCAGGGCAATTCGCATTTCAAAAATCCTTAACATTAAATCAACCATATGAATATAAAGGCGTTGCATTTTATCCAGTTGAGTTGGAACGTGTCATCGAATTTAATGCTTGTGTCGAATCGTTGAAGGTGAAGCAGGAACGTACCAATGATAAAAAACTTATGAAGATGCCGTATTTGTGGTTTCTTGTTTATGTGTTTGAAAATAAAGATAATTATGAAAACCAAGAGTTTGGATTGTACATTCCCCTTCTCTTTGCTCTCTTAGAACTTGTCACTCGTCAAAACAACATTGATTTTAGGATTGAACGCAATGAAAAAGGAGATTTCAAAAAATGTATGCTTGTTCTAGATGGAGTCGAGTTTGATTACAAGGAATTTAAAGAAATTCGTAGGATTATATTTGAGCAATCTGCGGTAGAGCATTCCGACGAATTTCTTAACGCCGATGCTGAAAAAGCAATGATTGAAGGGCGTTTATATGAGCAAAAAAAATCGGGCTATATTCCACCAACAATTGAAAACCTGATTGATATATTGGCAATGTACCTACACATGTCGGTTGATGAGTTAATAAGCACTTTTACAATCCGAAGATTTTATAACTTCGTACGATACATGTCTGTGTTTGAAGATTGGAAATTGCTAAAAGGTGGCGAATATAGCGGGATGGTGACTTATAAAAAACCCATACCTCATTGGATTAGTGGGAAAAGTGAACACGACATATTCGCTGACCAGAATACAGATTATAAAAACTCGAATTTATTTAAGATTTAGACCGCCAAATATGGCGGATTTTTTTATTTGGAGGTAGTTACATTATGGATAATGTTATCATGAGGCAGGGTATGCGTTTTTTGAATAACGTGGGTAATTGTACGTTTAATGACAACACTACAGGCTCTGTAATTTTTACAGCAACATATGCAACCGCTTACGCCATTGCAATTGGTATGACCTCACAAGATACACGTGGTGGCGCAGGAAATGCGCTTTTGTATCGTTCATACTCCGACAGAACCGTGGATATTACATTAACGTTACAAGAATGGGACCTTGGATATGTTGCGGCGAGCGTCGGATCAAGAATTGAAACTGGTTTGGCCGAAATATTTGTTATTGAACAGTCGATTGGTCATGTAAATGGAATTGTTACATTAATTCCTGGCAAAGTTGCGATCGGTACCGTAAGTGTTAGGCTTCCAAACAACGCACGTATCGAAGTAACTCCCACAGCTGGCAACACTATTGATTTAACTGCGTTTGGTCTTGAGGATGGCGATTGTGTATTTGTTACGTATCCTTTTAATGTAAACGCAAAGACTGTAACTATTACAGCAGATAGAGCACCGCTTGTTGGTCGTCTTATTATGCAAGGACGTATATCTGATAATATGCGTGGTCCGGTTGGCAACGTGTCGGTGGACATCCCCAGCTTTGCACTAGACGGAAACTTGACAATTAGTATGAACGCAGACGGAACGACATCATCTACAGAGTTGGCGGGTACTGCTCTTGCGGTTGATGGACGTGTTTGTGGTGAAGGTTCTGTTTATGGTTATGTGCGTGAATTTGTAGAAAACGACCCGGAGGTCGGGTTATCCGGCATAGTCGCGTCACCATCTCCTATAGAACTTGTTGTTGCAGATACGCAATTAATTAATGTAGTCGGTTTGCGAGGCGCAATATATAGCAATATTGGAATTTACAATGCGGATTGTGTTTTTGTGAGCGATACACCTGCCGTTGCTACGGTAGACGCTTCTGGTTTGATTACGGGTGTTGATGTTGGTGACGCAGTTATTGAGGTTACTCACACGGCGAGCGGTTTGACTGACGAGATCGATGTAACTGTAGTGTCTGCACCATAACGGTAGATGTGCGGCGGGACAGCCTGTGGGTTTCCTTTGGGATCACCGCCGTAATATAAATTGAAGAGGTGATTTTTAATAGATATCGATAAATATACACACAATATAAATGAGTTTCCGCCTGTTGACGATATGAGAGTCGAAGAAACCGCAGAGGTTGTGGAGGCTCCAAAGAGAGCAAACAGAAACAACAGGCAACCTGAACAACCAAACACACTCATTCATATTGCAAGTGTTGTAAAAAGCACACGCAATGGACGTGTCGGAATACTCTTCGAAGGTTTTGGGATACTTTTGGATTCAAAAAGAAAATATAAAGTTAATGACGAAATCGAAATTCAATTTATAGGTACGATTGGTAAACCAGACTTTCGTTGTTGGGTTGCGGAATAATGCGCTGCAAACACGTGCAATTCCCTATTTCGCTCGAACCAAAACGCAAAAGCGAAGACCCCATATTATGTGTGCGTAAATGCAGAGATAATATAGAGATGGACGCAACTATGATATGCGTCGCACAGAGATGGTGTGAAAAGCGCGGCAAGATGATTCAGCACGAGAGGGTAAAATTGATATGTAAATATTACAAACCACAAGGAGTATAACTGTAGAAATGCGGCTATACTCCTTTTTTTATCGAAATTGTTTGTAATTTGGAGAGGTGAAAATGAGCAAAAGAAATATTACACAACTATGAAAATAGTGGCCATTGATCAATCGACTTCAACATCTGCATTTTCCGTATTTGACAATGGAGAATTTGTGCGATGTGGACTTATAAAATCTAATCCCAAGGAAAAAAATACAATTGATCGAATGATTTATATGCATAATATTATTAGGGAATTAATTGAGACTGAAAATCCCGACTGGGTTGCAATAGAAGGTGTGCAGATGCAGGCAAACAGCAGGGTTTACTCTACTCTTTCGCAATTGCAAGGGATGCTGTTTACTTTATTTTACAATTTAAACGTCGCATTTAGTGTCGTTGCCGTCCCAGAGTGGAAAGCGGCGTTTGGCATTAAAGGTGTTAAAGGTAGGCCTGCTCAAAAAGCTCTAGCAATAAAAATAGTTAAAGATAGATATGGTATAGATGTCACGGAGGACGAGGCCGAAGCTATAGGTATAGCGACATGGTGTTTACAAAACATTAAAGTGAAAGAGGGATGATTGAATGGGTAACTTAACATTTGAAAAATTACAAGAGATGCACAGCAATAAGAGCGCTTGGGTATCTGTTAAAGTTATGAATGATGATAAAACAGATATTTTATTTGAATTTAAAGTTAAAAGATGGCTACCATTTACCGAAATTGCGGAGTTTATTAAAACAGTATGGGGAGCAAAGTTTACAGGAGATATACATGTTCCCGAAACATTCGCGGCATTATATGACGTGAGGCTCGTAAAACAATATACCGATCTTCCGCTTGGCGAGAACGTTCTTGAAAACTATGAGATTATACATAATTTTGGTATTGTTGAATTGGTGCTAGAAGTCATTGGTCAAACCGAACAATATGCATGGGTGCAAGATTGCATTGCAGGACGTCAAAATTATGATATGTCGCAACGTACGGGCATTGATAAGCTCGTAAATTATGTAATCGAATTTGTTGATAACCTCAACGCGGCCACAACATCGGATGAAATTAAAGGTATATTACAAGAATTAAAAGGACTTTCGACAAAACAACTAACGGCCTTAATAGATGCAACAGGTTTAGGTAATTTATTATCAAATCCGAGAGGGTTTTTATCCGATATAGCATTAAGATTGTTTAATGATAGCCAGGAAGATATGCTAACGATTGACGGAGATAATGTTGTAAGTTTGTATGGCGACGGAGTTGAAGTCGATGCCGAAAAAAAATAACAATCTTGATAAAATACTAAAACATATTGAATCATATTTGAGTCGTGTCGTACAAGAAGCCATGGTGGACGAGGTTGCTAAAACTGTACAAGAAGCTCAACAAGATAGTGTGCAAAAAAATGTATACGATGTTTATTCGCCTCGTGCCTACACTCGGAGGGGTGATGGTAGTGGAATTGGAGATGGTGGTGGGTTGGGTGACACAGATAATATGAGGGTAGATTCTCTTGATGGTAAACTGGGTATATCGGTCACAAACATTACACCACCCAATCCTAATTATCCACACGGAAGCGATAGTCGCCCTTACATTGCTCGCGCAGTAGAAGAAGGTCGGGGTTATATGATGCATAATCCAGGGCCGCGACCTTTTATCCAGCCCACTATTGACTCTCTTAAATCGTCGGGTGCTCATATTAGTGCGTTAAAGAAGGCGTTAAAAGATAAAGGATTGAATGTAAAGTAGGCTGTGTAGAGGTGGTGTCGCAATGGGTGAGAAGCGAAAATATATAAGAAGCGTGTACCCGGAAGATATAGAAAAAATAAATTCTCAAAACAAAGATTTACTTGACAAATTCTTAGTAGGTAAAAGAAACCTATCTGATACAACGAGAAATTCGTATAGCGGTGATATTTTAGCATTCCTTGTTTACATATTAAAACACGCCGAGAATAAGCATTTGTTTGATATAGACGTTGAAGAGATGGCCGAAATAATAGATGACTATATATCGTATTGCTCTATTGTGTTAGGTAATTCGGAACGCAGACTGGCGCGACGCACATCGTCTATTAGTTCGCTGTATATTTTCTATAAAAAGCGCCGTAAGGCTAAAGAAAACCCAGTTGAACTTTTGGAGCGAGTCAAAGCTACGTCCGGGCAATATGTTACAGCGCATGTGTTTCTAAGCGCAGAACAAGTTGAAAAAATACGCAGTAGATTGCGAGAAAACTCTAATATACCACTTGAGTTATATTTCGAGTTAGCATTATTTACAATGGCCAGAATTAATGCACTTTGTTCTATTCGGCTGAATCAAGTAGATTTGGAAAAGAAAATTATAGTTGGTGTTGTAGAAAAAGAGGGATATGTAGTAAACCTTTATTTCTCAGATAGAGTAAAGACATTAATTGGAAAGTGGCTTGCAGAGCGTAGTCAAATTGGAATAGAATCGGAACTACTTCTATGCACAAAACGAGGATCGGATATAAAATCTACTATTCAAACCACATATACGCAAACACTTAGTGAATATGCGGGGGTAAAGGGTGTTACAGCTCACTGCTTACGTAGATCGGGGTCTGATTTACGTAAAAAAGCCGGAATGACTTTGGAAGATATTAGTAAACTCCTCAATCACAAAAGTACGGCAGTTACACAGGCACATTATGTTCAGGCCGACTATGAGAAATTACGTGAAGAAGTGGATAGATATGATATTTAAATGAACACAAATTTAATCAGAGGAAAACACAATGTATATTTGTTACGATTGTGATAAAAGATTTGATAACCCAATAAAGTTTACAGAGACTCATGGGCTTGATACTCCGCGATATGAAACATATGAGGGCTGCTCTTTTTGTGGCGGTATGTTTGAGGAATATGTAGCGACAGAAGAATGATATAGGACAACAACCGCTATGAGCGGTATTTTTTTGTATGGAGGTGATTAATATGGCAATTCGTACACGAAACAATCGTATGATAGCGGACAATAGAAGTGATGTCGAGGGCCAAGCGGCGCCCAGAAATAGATTTTCGCCAGGAAACAAGGCGTGGTGTCAAGAAGATGATACATGGTGGAAAGTGAATAACGAGTTTATGTGGCAGGAGATTGCATTTTCGTCAAGCGGCAGCGGTGGTATAGTTAATCCGATAGATTTAATTTCGTCGGATTCGGGCAACACACTTATAACAGGCGGAGATGGCAAATTATTCGTTTCTGCGGCTGGTGGAACAAATGATTATAATTTACTTATAAATCGACCATCAATAAACACTGTAACCCTAGAGGGTGATAGAACTTTCCCAGAATATGCTCTAACAAACATGGAAATAGATACACTTATAAATAACCAAACAATTTAAACCTTAGGGGGAATTTTTATGGCTTACAAATTTTTAGACGATAACGGTTTATTATACTATCACTCAATAGTAAAAACACTTTTGGCAACAAAGCAGGACACACTAACAACTTCGCAGTTGGCAGTTTTGGCAGGCGAGGTATTTACAACTACCCTTCTCAATAAACTCAATGGTATTGAAGCTGGTGCTGAAGTAAATATCATTAACGGCGTGAATGTGAACAATACACCCTTGACTCCTGATTCAAATGGTATAGTTAATGTTGCTGTTCCGACAACTTTTGTGGAAAGTGTCTCAGCGGGGTCGTCTAATGTAATTATTGGTGGAACGGCGGCGAACCCAACTATCGACATTGTTCCTCTTGAAATGCCAGATTTGTTTACATCAACCGGAACGGAAACGGGCTCAATTGGCACAACCTTGACAGGTATGGATTTAACGGCACTGACAGCGGTAATTGCAGGTGCAACCGTTACCGTAGGTGACACAGTAATATTCACGAACGGCGTACAAGCTCAAATTACAAGTATCGACGATGGTGCGGACGAATATGACGCGGTAATAATTAACGTTCCGGTAGCTACATCGTTTCCTGCTATCACAGGCGATCCAATGGACAATACGGCGTTAGCGGCTCTACTAAACGCCAAATTAAATATAGATCAAGGTACAGCAAATGCCGGGATGTGGTTACGTGTTGGTGTAGATGGCAATATCGCTCTTGATACAATTGTAGCAATTACAAATGCTGAGATTGATACGATTGTGGCAGATTAGGAGGCAATTAAATGAGCTTTCTTGACAAGGTTGGCTTAGGATATTTTTGGGAGCAAATAAAAGCCAAAATACCCGATGTCATAGTATTGCAAAGCGATGCGGATAGACTGGCATTAATTAATCCGGTTGAAAAATTTTATTATGTCATAGAGGATGAATCGCTTTGGAGATTTCAAGGTGGCGAATGGGTTTTACTAAACGGAACATCGTTATTTAAACGGGAATCGTTTACGTATGATGGCGAAATTAATACATTTGAATTACAATACACCCCTGACTTTGTGTTTGGGGTGTATGTATTTACACAGCCGACCCTTTGGGATGTTGCCGGTATAACCGCCTTCCCTCCCCTAACCGAAGAGTATACGATTGTTGATAATATATTGACTATCACGCGCACGATGAATGAAGGTGATGAGGTTGTTATCAAATATTCGGTTGGAAACCCTGAAACCGTGTTGGAACACGTCGTTGATGTTAGAGTTGGTGGAGTTAGCGTAGTTGGTAACGACATGGTTGCTAGGATTCCCGATATCATTAACGATTCGGAGATTTCGAGTGGCTATACGTGGTCTTCTGATAATTTAAACGATAAGTTCAATAAAATTACTACATCAGATATTCTCACACAGTGGTTTACATATCAAGACACAAATGTGTTTGTACTAGATAATCCTCCAAAAAACGTATTGAGCGTTTATATTATGAATGCAGACATTTTTACGGCGGTATTTGAGTATCAAGTTGACGGCAACACAGTTATCGTTTCTGAGGCTATGAGTGTTGGGGATACTGTTAGGATTCAGTATTTGGTGGCGGAAGAAGGTATTGTAACTGTAAACAATACGGTGTTAGATAATAAAATTGATATTATCCGTCCTGATAGACCCTATGTTTATGCATCTGGAATACAAGAAAATTTAGCATACACAAGCGATACATTCATAGCACGTTTTAATGTTCCTATTAGTATGACGATTACAGGTGGTCAAATGGGTGTGAATTTAATTCAAGGTATGACTATTGACAATTTTTCTCCGACACAGTCAAAAAATGTGGATTCGAGTTGGTTCAATATTTACGACCACCCTCAGTATGGTCGTTTGTTTCAGTTTGTTGAGGTGTTTGATTGTGCGCTTAATATGGATATACGTTTAAGCGGGACGATTTCTGGCGTTGGATCGGGGCAAACGGGCGACTTTTTGGTTTCGTTAATAAGACCTGATGGCGGGGTAATGATGGTTGCGAGAGATGTTGGTGCTCCAGTGGCCGCAACAACAACAACGTTAAATGCAAAAGGCTTTGTTTATCCGTCGTATATTATTTCACCAACAGACCCGTTTGTAACAGATGGTTTGCGATGGGAATTAAACAATCCAACACAAGCTACAATTACATTGTCAGGAATGATGACATTATTAATTGTTGGGCATAAATGTTAAGGGGGTGAAATATGCAAAACGTTAATTTATATAACAAAGGCAAAGTAGATAGTTTGATGGCTGAAAGCGGAGGCATGGATTTAACAATAATATCCGATCCAACATTATTAGATGGAGTTGAAACTAGTTTGGCTATTGCCGAAGATGATTATATTGAAGTAATTACTGCTGGTTTGGAAGATTGGTATAAGATATCGGACGATATATACACACAACACTTTGATTCGCCTGCGCAATTGGTGCCTATGCAAAATCCTATATTTGATTTAAATTCGTTAGATTTAGATTTGGATATAAATAGTCGTTTTATAATGATAAACCTGACTAATGCATCCCAAGACTTTTGGATAATGCAACTTGCGCGGATTGACGGTTATCCGTTTATGGTTTTAGCAATACCTAATTGGCTGGCCGGCACTCAAACACTTTATGTTTATAGCTTAGAGGATGTGACGATTGACATAGGTATGTCAGTGGAGATACCACGAGGTTGGTCTGTAACTGATAATCCGAATGAGCCAGAATTTACGCCTGTGCCTGATATAAGCATATTAGGTGCATTCAATTTAGTAGATGCCGAGGCTATATTGCCAACGGGAGCAACGATGAGCGTGGATTTTATCAGCGGTTTCTTTACAGCCGAGCAGACTATAACTACAAAGGGTGGATTTTTCATAAATAGAGGCCAAGGGTTGGAAAGACTCTCTGGCGGAAATATTTCGAGGCGAGCGCTTTATTATGGAAAAGATTACAATATAAACGTATCAGGTAGAACACATGACATATTTGTCCCCGCACAACAAGGAACGACGAGCTTTGGTTTTTGGTCGTCTTTATCTCCTAATCAATCTACAAATTGGAATAGTATGAATTGGGGCAACCCATGGATTTCAATGAGTTCTTGGCCGTCACCCGCCTCTTTCGTTAATCTAGACACATCTAATGTGCAATTAAGTATACAATCCGGCGCGTGGCAAACATTAAATGCCGATATTGCTACTTTGAATCCAGATGGGAGTATATCTATTGAATTTAATGGTTTTGTTGCAAATGGCTCTACATGGAATATGGAACTTGAAATACCAGGCATATCAAACGGACAGTTCCGTCAAGGTTGGAATATGGCTATAACTAATATAGGCGGAATCACGGCTTCATTGGGTTCGGTTTCATTGACATTCAATTGGAATGGTGGCATAGAAACACAGCCGCTCGGAACTGATATAGCCATATCTTTTAATAGAGATTTTAGTGCCACCGATGATGTGGTTGCAAGTCTAATTGGTAGCCAGGTGATAGCTGGTGGGTATGGAAGTTATGGGTATGATCCCGATAGTATAATGAGATTTCAACTCCATTTAAGAATTAACATTAACTCTCCCGCAATGATTGAGGGGAGCGATCTTACGATATGGCAAGGAGGGTGGCCTAATTCTGGTCAATGGTATCAAGCCATGCAACTTTGGGAGGGCAACACATTTCATTTCATTATACCGCAAAACTCAAACTTGGGTTCTTTTTATGCTGAAGATTTGTTAGGTTTAGATGATATACAATTACAGGGTGCAACATTGACAGAGGTGGTATGAGAATGAACATCCTAATAGCCGGTGAAACAATTACACATCATTCAAAAGTTCATGGGATGCAAGTATTTAATGTATTTTTATTAAACCTGCTTAAAGAAATGGGGCACAATGTGCATTTTGCCATTACGGATGGTGCGTATAGGAAAATCGAAATCACGAAGAGCAACATAAATGTCCCCGTGTTTAGTTTGCCTATACGGTGCAGTATTGCAAGGGCAAA
>Ga0123355_10000993_pt1 | contig 39366 bp, 31 predicted proteins | sample TergutEmb28metaG_3_FD_89872 | JGI IMG/M metagenome (GOLD analysis project Ga0123355, IMG submission 89872) | Embiratermes neotenicus P1 segment gut microbial communities from Petit-Saut dam, French Guiana - Emb289 P1 | ecosystem: Host-associated > Arthropoda: Insects > Digestive system > Gut ...
TGAGCGAAGTCGAAACGCCCGCAACCCAAACCGAAAAAAAATAAAAAACATGGCAATATTAGCATTCCAAAAACCTGAAAGGGTAATTATGATTAAATCGGACGACAAACAAGGTGTGTTTGAGTTTCGTCCGTTGGAGCCCGGCTACGGAATTACCGTAGGTAACGCACTCCGTCGCATTCTTTTGTCATCGCTCGAAGGATTCGCCATTACTTCAGTAAAAATTGAGGGTGTAACTCACGAATTTACAACGATTAAAGGGGTTTTGGAAGATGTTACAAACATCGTTCTGAATCTTAAGCAAATTCGTTTCAAACAACAGATTGAAGGTATTGACAGTGAAAAAGTGAAAATCGTGATTTCAGGTCAAAATGTGTTCAAAGCAGGCGATATCAACAAATTTCTGAACGGATTTCAAGTTTTGAACCCGAATTTGGAAATTTGCCACATGGAATCCAATGTGCGCTTGGTTGTCGAATTGGACATTAACAAGGGACGCGGCTATGTGCCTTCGGAAGAAAATAAAAATCCGAGTGCACACGTGGATACCATTGCTATGGACTCGATTCATACGCCAATCAAAAATGTTCAATACGATGTAACGAACTTCCGCGTAGAACAAAAAACCGATTACGAAAAACTGACACTGCACATTGATACCGATGGTTCGATTTCGCCTCAAGATGCGTTGAAAGATGCGGCAAAAATTTTGATTCAGCATTTTATGTTGTTCTCAGATGATGATATGACACTTGAAACCGAAGTAGAGGACGTAGCCGAAGTGTTTGACGAGGGTGATTTGCATATGCGTCAACTTTTAAAGACTCGCTTGTCGGACATGGACTTGTCGGTACGTGCCCTGAACTGCTTGAAGGCCGCAGAGGTTGAGACTATCGGCGAATTGGTATCTTTCAACAGAAACGATTTATTGAAATTCCGTAATTTCGGTAAAAAATCGTTGACTGAACTAGAAGAACTGGTAGAAGCAAAAGGCTTGGAATTCGGTATGAATGTAGCCAAGTATAAAATTGATAAAGATTAATTTGTAAAAGATATTTTGAATCATGAGACACGGAAAAAAATTCAATAAACTCAGCAGAACACATTCTCACAGACGCCAAATGCTGGCGAATATGGCTTCTTCGTTGATTATGCACAAACGCATCAAAACAACGTTAGCCAAGGCAAAAGCCTTACGTATTTACGTTGAACCGCTTTTGACGAAGTCAAAAGAAGACACGACGCATTCTCGCCGCGTGGTATTTAGTTATCTTCAAGATAAAAATGCGATAACCGAACTGTTTCGTGAAATTTCACCAAAAATTGCCGATCGTCCAGGTGGATATACGCGCATTTTGAAAATAGGAAAACGTCTTGGTGATAATGCAGATATGGCGATGATCGAACTCGTTGACTACAACGAAGGCATGTTGAAAGAGAAGAAAGCTGCTAAAGCGAAAACTACACGTCGTGCGGGTACTCGTAAAAAAGCGGACGAAACAGCACCAAAAGCTGAAGCGGCACCAAAAAAAGAGGAAACTCCGGTAGAAGAAGCTGTAGAGACTCCTGTTGCGGAGGTTGAAACAATTGTAGAGGAAGTTGTGGAAACTCCTGCTGTAGAAGTTGCAGAAACTACTGAAGAAGCTCCTGTTGAGGAAACTCCAACAGAAGAAGCTGAGGAGAAAACGGAGAAGTAGTTTACCAACTATAAATTCAAAAAATCGGAATCTCACAATAAATTTGCGAGATTTCGGTTTTTTTTGTATCTTGGTACTGTTTTTGCGGGCGGTGTCTTGGGTGGTCACAGCAATTCTAATGGTACGTTTGAATGGAGAGCTGTGTTCGTTAAAAATTTTGATCGGACGGGCTCCCTAAAAATTTACGCTAACCCTAAAATTCAGCCGTCGCGAGGTAAGATGATTGGCTACGGCGTACTGTGTGCCGGTGAAATCTGAAATCCACAAATACGAAATGGTATTGTTCATATCAAATAGGTTGAAAATTTCGGCGCTTAACCAAAGTCTGCCCAAATTAAAGGCTCTGATGTGATAGGACAAACCTAAATCCACTCTCCGATAAGGAGGCAGTCGGAAATTTCCACGATTTTGAAGTGTTTCGAGATTTCTCAATCCTTCGGGTGAACCAAACGGCAAACCGGTACCAAACACGAGATTGAGATGTGCTCTGAGATTATCGCTCCCCCTCAAATGGTCCTGGAAAAATAGATTGAAATTCACTCTTTGGTCTGTTGGTCGAGGAATAAAAGACCCGCCGTTGGTACTTTCCCTTGTCCGCATAATCGACAAACTTAACCACGATTCGGCACCTTCGACCACTTCGCCTGCTAAGCGAAAATCTATACCGGTTGCATAACCTCTACCAATATTTTGTGCCAAATAACGGATGCGGACATTATCAATTTCGAAAGGAATCAAATTACTCAAAGCCTTGTAATACACTTCAGATGTGAGTCTGAACGGACGATTCCAAAGTGTTAAATAATGGTCAACACCCCCAACAAAATGGATGGCACGTTGTGCTCGTATGTCGTGATTTAAATTTCCGTCCAGATCGCGCATTTCTCTATAAAATGGTGGCTGATGAAAAACGCCGGTTGCAAAACGAAACGTCCAGTTTTCTAAATTTCTCGGAGCAAAAGTCAAAGATGCCCGCGGACTAACCAGAAATTCGTTGTTGAAATTCCAGTATGAAAATCGAATGCCTGCAACGACAGCCAATTCCGGCGAAACTTCAAAGTTGGCTTGCAAAAAACCAGTATAACGATTTGTAATCAAATGATGATCCGCACGGAAAACATTCTGCAATAAAGGCGGACGAGAAGGATTGCGAAAAGTATTGTTAAAATCAAGGCTATCAAACGGAATTTGAGGATGGGGTAGGGCGAAACCTATCGAATCTACCATCGTCCATTCGTTGAGATGATCTAAAATATCTTCACGCTGAAACCTTACGCCCCACAATAAAAACACACGTTCTTTCATGAGTCTTCCTTGATAACTTACATTATAAATGATAGCATTCAAGTCATTTCGTGCATGATTCAGAAAAGCACCAACGCCCATTAAATTCGCCGGCTTGCTGTCGTTGCCGATGTCTATTCCACCGAGTCGATAGGCTCCCAAAATATCAAAATATTCACGTTCTACAGTCTGAAATCCTGAAAAAGTGAGGCGATGTTGTAGATTTGGATGAGGTCTGAATGTTGTTGAAAATGCCCCGAAAACGCTGTTAAATCGGCTGATTTCTTGTCCTTGAAAGTGAATAAAAAGTCCAAGTGGATTATCGGAAGTTCCAAATCTTGTTTGTCTTGATGAAGGGATAAATTGGTAGCTATTCAGTGCAATATTTCCTAAAAATTCAAACTCCAAACGTGGATTTGGAAGATACAAAAGATAGGTTTGTACATCTGTAAAAGCCGGTCGATAATCGCCTTGCGTAGGAAGCGTATTTAGCAAATATTGATTAGATTTGTGGCGAGCGCCGATCAGCCCTCTCCATTTTTGGTTTCTTGACGCGGCTTCCAAGTGTGCGGAAGCTCCGAGCAAATCGAGCGAGAGAGAGCCTCCAAATTCGGTTGGGCGCCTGTATCGAACATCTAAAACCGAAGATAGCTTATCGCCGTACATGGCATCAAATCCGCCGGCAGAAAATTGTACCGTAGAAACCAAATTCGGATTGATAAAACTCAGTCCTTCCTGCTCTCCTGAGCGAACTAAAAACGGACGAAAAATTTCGATACCATTTACATAGACTAAATTTTCATCAAAACTTCCACCTCGAACTGAGTATTGCAAACTTAATTCGTTGTTTGAAACCACACCGGGCAAAGTCATGATTAAGGCTTCAATGCTATTGCTTACCGTTGGCAAATATTGTGCGGATATAGTACTGATTATTCTCTGATTAGATAATCTTCCGGCACGAATTTCTGCTCCCTCAATCTCGCGAACCACAATAGTATCCTGTGTTTCAGCCATCGTTAATGAGAAGCACAAAGGACTCAAAAGTATTGCAAAAATATACTGTTTAAGGCTCATAAAAATCCCAATCCCGCACGCGTTGCTGTCTTCTTTCGTCCCGTTGAGCGTTCCAAATTCGCAGGAATTGTGCCCACGCAAGCGGATTTAGCAAATTGTTCGGTTGTTGTTGTCCTGCCCAATACATGCGATCGGCTCTTTGCTGGGTGAGGTGTCTGAAATTCATTTGGGCATCCATAGGCGCGTGTCTTGCACGATCTCTGAGTTCCGACAAAAGCACATTTCTTCGTGCAATATCATAATCATCGGCAGGTATATCCAAATTCAAGAATGCTTCGCGAAATCTTTCTCTGCTGGGCCACGGAAAAATTACAGTAACCGGCAACTCTAAAGTGTCTCTCAGCAAGGTTTGATAAATTGTGTAGCGATTTGCCTGTAAGGTGTCCGGAATTTTTATGGTTTCTGTACGAAAACCTATGCTTGAAAATACCAAATAATCTCCTGCCAAAGTAGTTAATGAGAAAAAACCGTTCATATCTGTCGAAGTACCGCGATGGGTACCTCTAACAGAGATATTTACGTGTGGTATAGGTCGTAAGTTCTCATTATCCAAAATAATCCCCGCTATCTGCACAACCGGCCTTTGTGCAGGGCGTTCCGAAGTTTGTGCAACGGCAGCGCAGCTAAACATTGCTAGAAGCAAGAAACTTGTCAATCGTTTGGATAGGAAAGAAACCATTCTGCAAAGATACGAAAAAAAACGAAATACACAAAAAAAAAACGGCTGCCAAAAAGGCAGCCGTCTGTTTCTCGAGGTGCATTACAAACGAATGAGTCCGTTTTTATCTGCTTCCAACAAACAAGCGTAAACACCTTTTTTATTAATCGAACGCATGGCTTTTGCCGAAACACGCAATGTAATCCACGCATCCTCTTCGGGAACATAGAATTTCTTTGTTTGCAAATTCGGATAAAATTTACGTTTGGTCTTGATATTTGAATGCGAAACATGATTTCCGCTAATGACCTTTTTTCCGGTTAAATCACAAATTCTTGCCATGGCTTTTACTTAATTCTTGTTAAAATTGGAGTGCAAAGATACAAAAAAAAAATGAAACTTCCAAATTTTTTTGAAATTAATTTCCAATCCAGGTTCTTGTTCGGACTTTTTCATCTAAAAACTCGGAGCTCCTTGCATATTTCATAGCTTGGGCTTTTTTCCAGTATTCTACAGCCCGTTCTTTATCTCCGGTTTTCCAAAGAATATCGCCGTACTGTTCAAGAATTACGGCATGTTCATATCCGCCAAATTCTATTGCCAACTCCATAATTATTCTTGCTTCGTCGAACTTGCCTCGTTTGAAAAGTACCCATGCGTGAGTGTCTAAAAATGTAGGATTTGTTGGGTTTCGCTGTACAACAAAAAGCGACATTCGTTCGGCTTCGTCCAAATTTTCTCTGCGTAGTGCTAAAAAATAGGCAAAATTATTCAAAAAAGTATAATTTTCAGGCTCTAATTCCAACGCTTTTCGGAAATTCTTGTCGGATCGTTCATGGTTGCCCAAAAAGTGATAAATAGTTCCTAAATCGCCGTGAATTTGAGCCAACAAACGTGGATTGGATTCTGCTAAAGTTTTTGCTTGCTCGAGAAATTGCATCGCCATTACATAATCTCTTTTGAGATGGTAGCCTGTCCCGATGATGTAGTAAACTAATGGTTGTTCGGGAAAGCGCTCTAATGCAGCTTTTCCGTCTTGCAATAATCCTGTTGCATCCAGTACTATCAGGTTTGTAACCAACAAAGCTTCCCAGACGGGCCATTGAGAGCCATCGATGGCAACTACTTTTCTGTATTTGTCGCGAGCTTCTTCGAAACGGTCGTCGTGCAGCAAGAAATCGGCGTATAAAGCCAGGGCTTTCGGCTCATCGGGATGTGCGGAAAGGATGGCATAAAGCATGTTATAAATGTTTTCTTTTTGTTCGGAAACTTGAAAGAACTGTATCATTATTGCGACTTTGACATCGATATCCAATCTTGGATTTTCGAGCGCCAAAATGAGTTGTGTAAACATGTTTGCTGTGTCGCCACGTGATTGATAATGCTCTACCAGAGCCAAACGTACATAAGGATTGTCCGGATCCAAAGACAAAACTTTTTGAAAATTCTTGTAGGCTTCATCCGGTTGTCCGGTTTGCATATTAAGATCGCCCAAGATCGCCCAAAATCTTGGATTATTCGGAAATTCTTGAGTCAATTTTTCCAATTCGTTTCGGATGCCGTCTTCTTGTCTGAGTGCTTGAAAGATGTTGATTTTCTGCATGGATAGTTCTTCGGAAATACCATGTCGATTTTCGAGTAAACTTAAAATTCGAATAGTCTCCGTAGGCCGCCCAAGCATGAGATTAAGATTTGCCATTTCAAGCAAATACAAATCTTCGTTTCGTGGATCAAGAATTATCAGGCGTTCGTAACTGCTTAAAGCTTGTGCGAGCTTATTGTTGTGCTGATAAATCGCGGCTAAATGCTGGAGATAAAATTTATTGTTTGGCGACAATCTCCAAGCCCGTTCCGCATGAATTTCGGCTTCGCTGAACTGATTCTGCATGAGCCTGATTCTGGAAATCTGAAAATGTGCCGGAGCGTGTTGATTGTCGATGCTCAATACCTCGAAAAAAGTATTTAGTGCATTTACATGATCTTCAATTAGCAATTGCCTCATCCCAACTAAAAACGCTTGGTCGATTATCATTTGAATGTTTTGCGGAAATCTTGAAACTTCGGGAGTTTCCACAATATTCAGATCAATTCTTGGCGACAATACAACTTGCCGGCTTCTACAACTTGCAGCAAACACCACCAACAATGCGATGATGATGAGATTTAGTTTGTATTTCGAAACGATTTTTTGCATAAATTTATTTTCCGGTATGTCCGAATCCGCCTTCGCCGCGTTCGGTTTTTGAAACTTCGGAGACTTCACAAAACACTACGGCTTCATGTTTGGCGATAATCATTTGTGCAATGCGTTCGCCGTGTTTGATTGTGAAATTTTCGTTAGACAAATTGACTAAAATAATTTTGATTTCGCCGCGATAATCCGCATCAATCGTTCCGGGCGAGTTCAAGACCGTTATGCCGTGTTTGGCAGCAAGTCCGCTTCTTGGGCGTACTTGTGCTTCATAGCCGATTGGAAGCTCGAGCCGCAAACCTGTTGGTATCAAAGCCCTTTCAAGAGGTTTAAGAATGATGTCTTCGTTCAAATCTGCTCGCAGATCCATTCCCGCAGAGGCTTTTGTTTCGTATGCCGGCAGCGGATTTTTTGATGTGTTTTGGATGTTGATTTTCACTGTTTAGCAATTTCAAATTTATAAACTCCGAATCATCTCTGTAAACAAAGCCGTCATTTTTTCGGCGGCAGCTCCTGCGGCTTCAACTACATCGTTTTCGTCATTTACAAAATCTTCTGCAAAATCAAAACCTTCGTTGGTAATAACCGACATACCGAACACACGCATGTTTCCGTGACGTGCGACAATCACTTCCGGAACGGTCGACATTCCCGCCGCATCGCCGCCGATAATTCGGAAATACTTATACTCTGCAGGTGTTTCGTAGGTTGGCCCTGTTCCGCCGACATAAACACCTTCTTGCAACGGAATGTTAAGTTTTACAGCAATTTCTTTACATGTTTTGATCAATTCCAAATCGTACGGACGCGTCATATCCGGAAATCTTGGTCCAAATTCTTCTAAATTTTTCCCAATCAGCGGATTCGGCATCAGATTGATGTGGTCTTTGATGATCATTAGATTCCCAACCCTGAACTCAGGATTGATTCCACCTGCAGCATTTGAAACAAATACGGTAGAAATGCCCAACGCATTAAACACACGCATTGGCAGTGTAACCTGCTCCATCGAATACCCTTCGTAAAAATGAAAACGACCTTGCATCGCCAACACATTTTTCCCGCCGAGCTCGCCATAAATCAAGTTGCCTTTATGCCCAACAGCTGTAGATGCCATGAAATTCGGAATTGTAGAATACGGCATCACAATTGGGTTTTGAATGTGTTCTGCCAAGTCGCCTAAGCCACTACCCAAAACGATTGCCACATCGGGAGTTTTTGGAATTTTGGATTGAATGAATACGGCGGATTCTTTGATTTTTTCTGTGTAAGTCATATCGTTTAGTTTTTTGTAATTATTTTCGAGGCTTCGATAGCGTTGTCAATAATGTCTTGTCTGCCTTGAATGGTGCGGTTTTTCATTAGAATTTTCCCGTTGCAAATCATGGTGTCTACTGCTGAACCGTTGGCAGAATAAACCAAATTTGCGATAGTATCGTAGTTTGGTGTGAACGCCGTTTGATTCAAATCTATCAAAATCAAATCTGCCAAACAACCTTCTTTTACAGCACCTGCGTTGATTCCAAATGTTTTTGCGCCGTTGATGGTTGCCATATCCAAAACTTCTTTTCCGGATAAAGCCGTTGGGTCAAAACGCCACGCTTTTTGCATGAATGAAGCGAATTTCATAGCCTCGGTCATATCCAAATTATTGGATGAAGCACAGCCATCAGTTCCCAAACAAACCGTGACGCCTTTTTCTTTCATTTCAACATATTTGAATCGATAGCCGGACGAAATTTTCAAATTCGACTGTGGATTATGTACCACTTTTACGTCGTAGTCCGCCAAAATTTGAATGTCTTCATCATCAACCCAAACCACGTGTGCCAACGATAAATTCGGCGATAAAATGCCTAATTTTTTTAGATATTTTACCGGACTTAATCCGAAATTTTTAATCGAATTTTCGTATTCCGTGCGACTTTCGGCCAAGTGCGTATGCATATTCAGATTATTTGCTTTCGCAAAATCGGCACACCATTTGTAAAGTTCGCCGGATACCGTGTAAATTGCATGAGGTGCGATGGTGTAGCGAACTGTAGAATCAAACGACTGTGCAAGTTTCAAATTTTCTTCCGTCAGACGTTTGGCTAGTTCGGCTTTTTCAGGATCGAAAAAATCAAAAAGCGTATCCGTAATAAATGCACGAAGTCCCATTTCGGAAATGGCTTGATAGACTTGCTTCGGGCGAAAATACATGTCATTGAAGCAAGTTGTCCCCGATTCGATCATTTCCAAACAGGCTAACTTTGTTCCCCAATAAATCGTTTCATCGGTGTGCTTTGCTTCGGCAGGCCAGATCTCTTCATGAAGCCATTTTTCTAACGGCGTGTCTTCGGCAAAACTTCTGAGTAGAGTCATTGCTGCGTGTGAATGCCCATTGATAAAACCCGGAAAAACGGCTTTTTTTGTTCCGTCAATAACCTTATCGGCATTAACCTGCAGACTCTGTCCTATCTGACGGATAAGCATTTCCTCAATAAAAATATCTGTTGGTTTTTCGTCAAGCAGTACGTTGCGAATTAAAATAGTCATGATTTTCGTTTTTGCAAAGATACGAAAAACAGTTAAAATTCACAAGTTTTGAAGATTCATTTTTTTTTTGTATCTTTGCACCTTGAAAAATACAACTTATGGATAGAAATACAATTGTAGGTCTGGTTCTCATGTTTGTGGTGATTGGTGTGTTTAGCTGGTGGTCTGCACCAAGCGCGGAAGAACGCGAACAAATGGTCCGTGAAGCGCAAGAACAACGTATCGCCGCTGAACTGCAACGCGTACAAGATTCGTTGGCATTGGTATATGCCGTAGAGACGGGGCATGCCCCGTCTGCACAGCAGACAAATGAAAGACCGGAAATCGTAAGAGACGAACAAAATCTTTTCTCAAACAGCCTGATCGGTGAAAAACAAACCAAAACACTCGTAACCGATGTGTTTACCGTGGATTTCAGCAGTCTTGGCGGAACAATGTCTCGGGTTAGTTTGAACGACTATCTCGTGTGGACAAGAGATAGAAATATCACGCTGTTCGACCAAGATTGGCATAATTTTTTCATTTCGTTTTTTGTGAACAACCGTCTAATCAACACGAGAGATTATTACTTTGAAATAATATCCAATTTTCAAGACGGGGCAATAATTACAGGCGATCAAACCGCAGAAATTGCCATGAGGTTGTTTCTAAACGATGGCTATGATTTGGATAGATCACGATACGTTGAATTCGTTTACGGCTTCAGAGGAAGTGAATACATGATCGATTTCCAAATCAATTTCGTTGGAATGGACGATCTCATCATGAACCGCGCAAATTTCATTGATTTGCACTGGAATGCTGTTATGCCGAGAAATGAAAAAGCCTCACCCGGAAATGAAGGTAGAAGTTTTGAAAATACGAATACAGGCATTTCTTTCAAGCCAAACAATGCTCGAGTTGATCGTTTAAATATGAATCGCGATAGTCGAGAGGAAATGAACACTCCTGTACGCTGGGTAGCATTCAGACATCATTTCTTTACATCGGTTTTAATCATGAAAGATGACCCGATTGTGAATGCTAATTTAGCGAGTTTTACCAATCCGAACCTTGATAGGGCTAATTATGTTAGAACTCTGGAGGCTTTGATTGGCCTGCCTTACAGGTCAGAGCCGAATCACAGCATCAACATGAAATTATATTTGGGACCCAACAAATTTTCAATTTTAAGTTCTTACAATCTGGATTTGGAACGCTTGATTCCGCTCGGATGGGGATTTTTCTTGATGCAGTGGGTAAACCGTTTTGCCGTGATTCCGGTATTCAACTTTTTGCAAAATATCGGCATTGCGAACTACGGTATAATTATTCTTATTTTAACCGTTCTACTCAAACTTGTTTTGGCTCCGCTTACGCTGAAATCATGGATTTCGGCAGCAAAAATGAAAGTAGTCAGACCCGAAGTTGAAGAACTTAACCAAAAATTTCCAAAACCCGAACAGGCCATGGAAAAGCAAAAGGCGGTTATGGCACTCTATAGAAAAGCCGGCATCAACCAGTTGGCGGGCTGTATTCCAATGTTGCTTCAGTTCCCGATTTTGATTGCGATGTTCCGATTTTTTCCGAGCAGTATAGAATTACGTCAGCAAGGATTTCTTTGGGCAGATGATCTATCAACGTATGATTCTATTATAAATCTGCCTTTCAACATCCCGTTTTACGGAGCTCACATCAGTTTGTTCGCAATTATGATGGCCGTTTCGAATGTGTTTTACACCCGAATGACCATGCGTCAAAATGCGTCAACGATGATGCCCGGAATGAAAACCATGATGTACTTCATGCCGATCATGCTGTTGATGTTTTTGAATAGCTTCTCATCAGCATTGAACTATTACTACTTCGTTTCAACGTGTATGACGTTCTTGATTACTTGGGTAACGGGCAAGTTTATCAACGAGGAGAAAGTTCACCGCATGGTTGCCGAAGCACGCAAAAAGCCGGTTACCAAATCCAAGTGGCAACAACGCCTTGAAGAGGCCGCAAAAAAACAGCAAGAGTTGCAACGAAAGCGGAAAAGATAATCTGAAATTTTTATTTGTAAGAGTAATATTTCAGCATAAGTTCAAGAATCGGATAACCGGATCTTGCAACCAAAAAAATGCCGAAACCGACCAAAACCACAGCAAAAATCATATTGATTTTTCGCAAGAGTACTTCGTTGATTTTGCTTTTCAAACTGTGTGCGCCAAAGGCTTTCAAAATATCTGTAAGTATTACGGTACCCAATGTACACGCAAAGAAAACAGTCAGATAAAAAATATCCGGACCTCCTTTAGGATTGATGTATTGCGAACTAACCAAACCTACAGAAAAAATCCAAAAAAACCAAACCGCCGGATTTGCCAAATTTAACAAGAAACCTCTCAAATAAAACGAATTCAACTTGGAATTTTCGTAGCGTTCGGCATGTTTCTCTATATCTTTTTCTGCTTCGAGTTTAGTTCCACGTTCTTTACATCGGCACAAAAGGGTATGAATGCCCATTCCGATCAACATGCCACCGCCAACTAATCCAATGATATGGCCAATTGCAGGTTTCTCCATAAAAGAAGACACGCCTAAAAACACAATTGCAATCACAAATGCATCGCTTACACAGATTCCCACCGCAAATTGAAACGCACTGCGAAATCCTTTGTCAATGCTGGTTTGCAACAATGCAAAAAATGCGGGGCCCAGCATAATTGCAAGCGTGAGCCCCAAAACAATTCCGGAAAATATGGTTTGTATCAACATTTGTTCTTAAGGTAATTCAGCCAGTGCTCCATTTTTTCACCACGCAATACACGCGGAAATTTGTTTTGCGCACCTTCTTTGCCAATCAAACGCATGTAATCGTAGAAAACTGATGTAGGGAAAATTTCCACCGAAACATCTCGAATGGCTTCCAGACGTTCAGTACGGTAGTCATCGTTCACTTCGCCGAGATATTGATCAATTTTTTCTACGGCGACCGCAGGATCCAAAGGCTCGTCACAAGCCAAAAACCAGCGATGTGCAAACATGTTTCCGTGTTCTTCTCCAATCACGCAGAACTCCGGAATTTCGATATTTTTCGTATCGCTCAATCGTTTTACGGCAACCGTCATGTTATCCACCGAAAGGTGCTCGCCACAAAGGCTGAGGAAAAATTTTGTGCGCCCGGTAATGATGATTTCGTTGTATTCTTTATCCACCAATCGCACAGTGTCGCCAATCAAATAACGATATGCACCGGCACAGGTTGTAATCAAAATGGCGTAGTCTTTTCCTTCCTCAATTTCGTCAATAGTAAGCGTTTGCGGATTAGGTTTTAGGTTGTAACTGTCGTCAAAATTTTCGTTGTTAAACGGTACAAATTCAAAGAAAATACCGTTGTCCAAAACCAATTCCATGCCACGTGCATTCGGACGGCTTTGGTAAGCCAAAAATCCCTCCGAAGCTAAGTAGGTTTCGATAAAAGTAACGGGCTGTCCGAATAATTTGTCCAAACTTTTGCGATACGGCTCAATCGACACACCGCCGTGGCAAAAAATCCGCAAATTAGGCCAAATATCGTGAATGGTTTTAACTTGATAAGTTTCAACAATTTTTTCCATCAAAACTACGAACCATGCAGGTACTCCAACAATTGCCATTAAATCCCAATTCGGGGCATTTTTTACGATTTCGTTCAGCTTCACCTGCCAGTCACGCTCTTTGGAAATACGCTTTCCGGGCTTGTAATAATGTTGAAACCAAAACGGAATCTTTCCCGCCGTGATACCCGACAAATCCCCTTCATAATGGGCTCCATTCTGCTGTAAATTCGTGCTTCCGCCCAACATCAACATTCCTTTTCCAAACATTTTCGCAGGAAAATCGTATTTCGCCAACGAAAAAATCTGACGCATACTGGTTTTTTGAATTTGTTTGTTCATGTCGGGTGTAATCGGAATATACTTGCTCGAAGCCCCCGAAGTTCCCGAACTTAGGGCAAAATACTTGGTTTTTCCGGGCCAACACACATAAGGCTCGTCGGTCAGCGTACGGTGCCACCAAGCCTTATGCAAACTGTCATAATCAAAGGTCGGAACCGAATTTTTGAAAGCAGAAATCAAGTCCTTTTCTTTCAAAATTTTGGGAAATTTATAAGCATCGCCGAAATGCGTATGACTGGCCTTCTGCAAGAGTTTTCGCAGTACTTTTTCTTGTGCTTTTCGAGGATTTTTCACTCGTCCGAAATCAATCAACGAAATTTTTTCTCGTAAGTCTATCGCTGTTTTGATGATAGAGCCCAATACGGGGATTTTTTTAGGTTTTTGGTTAGTAGCCATGAGTCTATAAATTAGGGATGTGCAAATATACAAAAAAAAATGTAATCCAAAACAATTATATGAAAAAAATGGAACTTCACGTCATTGCGAGCGAAGCGAAGCAATCCATTCGTTATAGTGAACCATTGTCATTGCCGTCATTGCGAGCCGTCAGGCGAAGCAATCTATTTTGTTATTCTGGATTGCTTCACTGCTTCGCAGTTCGCAATGACGCTTACCATTCCTTTACTTCTTCCCATAAATCTTTCCACTCCGGATTTAATGTCTCAATCATTTTCAATTTGTTTTTTCGGTTGCCACCTTTTATTCGTTTTTCCTCTGCAATAGCGTCCTCTATTCTATGGAAACCACGATAATACACCAAAATATGGCAATCATATTTTGCGGTGAAGCAGTCTGGGTTATATTTTATTTTGTGTTCATAAATACGACACCTCAAATCGGCAGAAACACCGGTGTATAATGTTCCGTTTCTTTTATTTGCCACTATGTAAACCGCTCCTCCTCGTATCATAATTCTTTTTGTTTTCTGTGGATTGCTTTTCACGTCATTGCGAGCCGTCAGGCGAAGCAATCCACTTACCATTTTTTCTGGATTGCTTCACTGCTCTGCAGTTCGCAATGACGGCTTGTAATTCGGTTGCAAAGTTACGTCAAAAAAACCAAATAAAAAACCTAAAAAGTGTTAAAATTTTGACGAGTAAAAATCAAAAAATTGCTGTGTTTTTGCGGATTTGGAGTTGATTATTTTTGTTCATGGTTTTGCAAAGGTACGGAATTATTTTGGGTTTGGTAAGTTATTAAGTAGCTGTTTTTTGTCGTGCTTAAAAGGCTTAGAAAAACACTGCTTATTTTTTTCTTGCCCATCCTTTTTATAGTATTTTGTATAAAAAAGTCTACCTTTTTCATTTCGATATTTTACAATCAATCTAATATTGTTCAGCTCATTTGGAGCTGGTAGATATTTACTGCCATTATGGCAAGTGCGCTGAAGGGCTACTAAGAAATTTTGAGATTCTTTGGCATCTATGTGGTTATTTTTGGGCAACTTGTTTCTTATCTCTGCTACATTAAATATAAATTCTGTTTTTGTCGCTACTGCTTCGAATATCTCAACATCATAGGCTGTATACTCGGAGTTATTTTTTAGCGTACAATAACATTTCCAAGTAAAAACAGAAGATCCTCCTCTTATGTGAGAGGCATATCCTGGATTTGTAACACTAAGGAATAAACGTGGTCTGATAGAAATGTGCTTATCATACCATGTTTTGGCAACCCATACTACAAATGCCGTTGCTAAGGAAACAATACCAATCAATAATTCGTTATTTTCTATGCTCATATTTTTATCCTAAATTTTGTTCTTTAAACCTAATAATTGAAAGAAGTAGTTTTTGTTTCATGGCTTCTATCTTTCAAAATTTTCTGCAAAGTTACAACTATTTTTTGATATTTTTGAAATTGTGAACAACTTTTTTAGAGCGGTCAAATTTTGTCAATTTTAACATTTTTTAAGGAAATCTGCTTGGTGGAATGAAAAAAATGTTGTAACTTTGCCGTACGCTAAAAGGATAAAGTTATGCCGAAAAAACCATATAAATTTACTGAGGATACACCGATGACTGTTGATGAGCCTGCTTTGGCTTACGAAGTTGCGCCCCCCAAAGTTTCAACTTCCAAGAAATTTAACCCCAATGTCCCGTTCCATTGCACGCAAGAGGAATTTTTGGAGCATATTCGTAGTATAGAGCAAGGAAATTTTACACCTTGGGAAGAAGCCAAAAAAGAATTGGAAGCATGGAGAAAAGAACGTCTGGCAAGGTACTTGAAATAAGCGACAAATTTAAGGCAAACTTTGATCATATCCATGATTACACACTTGAAACCTTTGGCTATGCTCAGGCGGAGCACTATGTAAAAAAAATCGAGAAAGCAGTTGCTAGCCTTTCTCGTTGGCATTTGCTTTACCCTGAATGTCGCCACATTCCAACCAAAAGCCAAATGTACCGCAATATCGTTCTTGATGCACACTTGATTATTTATCGAATTACAAAACAACGTATCGAGGTCTTGGATATCGTTCATTCAGCATCAAGTGTCAGTAAAATTCGAGGTGCTCGAAAAATTTGCATATAGGTTGAAGTACGGAAAACAAAAAAAGTTGTATCTTTGCAAAAGTTTTTGCCATGAACGATTATCTGAACACACCGATTGAATTCCTAAAAGGCGTTGGTCCCAAACGAGGCGAATTGTTTCGCAAGGAAATCAATGTGTTTTCGTTCGAGGATTTGCTGAATTACCTGCCGTTTCGCTATGTGGATAAAAGTAGTTATGTTAAAATTAGCGAAATTTGTAGGGGCGGAGCATCGTCCGCGCACGTTCTCGTTCAAGGCAAAATTTTGAGCAAAGAAGTAGTCGGAACAAAATTCAAATCACGTTTAGTCGTCAGGTTTGCCGACGAAACGGGCGAAATCGACTTGATTTGGTTCAAAGGTGTAAAGTGGATTAACGAAAATCTGAAAATCGGCGAAAATTACGTGATTTTTGGAAAGCCCGCGCTATTCAATAAATCGTACAATTTCACACATCCCGAAATTGATTTGGCAAGCGAAACCAAATTGCAAAAAGAAGGTTTGTATCCGATGTACAACACAACGGAAACCATGAAAAACAGAGGGATTACCTCAAAAGCAATCAGCAAATTGATGCAAACGCTTTTGGAAGGCATGGCTTTCGTTATTCCTGAAATTCTTCCACCGTTGGTTTTGGAAAAATATCCGTTGATTTCAAGAGATTCCGCTCTGCGTTTAATCCATTTTCCAAAAAATCAAGACGAATTAGCTCGTGCTCAAAACCGCATCAAATTTGAAGAGCTATTTTTGTTGCAAATGCGTGTTTTGAAGCAGAAATCGCAACATCAACTGGAAAAAAGTTATGTGTTTTCCAAAGTCGGGGAAAATTTCAATCATTTTTTCAAGGAAAATTTACCCTTTACGCTGACGGACGCACAAAAACGCGTTGTGAAAGAAATCCGCAAAGATTTAGGTAGCGGATTTCAGATGAATCGCTTGTTGCAAGGCGATGTGGGAAGTGGGAAAACGCTGGTTGCACTCATGGCGATGCTTATCGCTTCCGACAACGGTTTTCAGTCTTGCCTTATGGCTCCGACCGAGATTTTGGCACAACAACATTTCAAAAGTATTCAGAAGTTTTTGACAGGGTTAGACATCGGTGTCGGGTTACTCACAGGCTCTACGAAAACAAAGGAACGACGGGAACTTCACGAAGGTTTGCAAAACGGAACCATTAAGATTCTTATCGGCACGCACGCCTTGATTGAGGATGCCGTACAATTTCAAAAACTCGGACTTTGCGTCATTGACGAACAGCATCGTTTTGGTGTTGCACAACGCTCGAAACTTTGGGCAAAAAGTCAGTTTCCGCCACATATTTTAGTGATGACGGCAACGCCCATTCCACGCACGTTAGCGATGACGTTGTATGGCGACTTGGACACTTCCGTGATTGACGAACTTCCGCCTAATCGAAAACCCGTGCAAACGTTGCATCGCTACGATAATTCACGTTTGAAATTATACGAATTTCTCAAGCAGGAATTGCGAAAAGGCAGACAAATTTATGTCGTTTATCCGCTCATCAAAGAATCGGAAAAATTAGACTTGAAAGATTTGGAAGAGGGCTATTTTACAATGTGTTCTGAGTTTCCACGTCCGGAATTTCAAGTCAGTATCTTGCATGGAAAAATGCCTCAAACGGAAAAAGATTTGGGTATGAAATTGTTTGTTGAAAACAAAACGCAAATCATGGTTTCGACGACTGTGATTGAGGTTGGTGTTGATGTTCCGAACGCGACTGTCATGGTTATCGAAAACGCCGAACGTTTCGGGCTTTCTCAACTTCATCAATTGCGTGGACGTGTGGGACGTGGAGCAGAGCAAAGTTATTGCATTTTGATGTCGAGCCACAAACTCAGCAATGAAGCCAAAAAACGTTTGGACACCATGGTCAAAACCAACGATGGTTTCAAAATCGCCGAAGCCGATTTACAACTTCGTGGTCCCGGCGACATTCAAGGCACACAGCAAAGCGGAGCTTTAAATTTCAAATTAGCCGATTTAACCAAAGACGAACGTATTATTCGAGCGGCACGCATCGCTGCAGGTTTGGTGTTGGACGAAGACCCGAATTTGAGCCAGCTTCAACACCAAAAACTGAACATTACGCTTCGAAAAATGTATGGTGATACGGTTTGGTCGAAGATTTCGTAAAAAATAATCCCGCCATTCGGCGGGATTATTTTTACGAGACAGTCGAAAATTACTTCGACCAATCCATTGCGGCCAAGCGCTTGTACTGATTGTAACGCCATTTTGCGTTTTCCTCAGCGGCTTTAAACAATTCATCTGCTTCGGCAGGGAATGTTTTCTTCAGCGAGTTGTAGCGGACTTGACTAAGGATATAATCTTGGAATTTACTCCAATCCGGCTCTTTACTTTCAAAGACGAACGGATTTTTACCTTCAGCTTCCAAACGAGGATCGTACTTCCACAATGACCAATAACCGCACTCAACAGCACGTTTGTTATCTAATGTAGTTGTGCCCATTCCACCGCTTAAGCCATGGTTGATACAGGGTGAGTAAGCAATAATAACTGATGGACCCGGATATTCTTCAGCTTCTTTCAGCACTCTGAAAAACTGATTGTAGTCCGCTCCAATAGCAACTTGTGCTACGTAAACAGATCCGTAAGTCATCGCGATAGTTCCCAAGTCTTTTTTGCGGATACGCTTTCCTGCAGCTGCAAATTTTGCAATCGCTGCAACAGGTGTTGCTTTCGAAGCTTGGCCACCGGTGTTTGAATACACTTCAGTATCCATTACCAGCATATTTACATCTTCGCCTGTAGCAATTACGTGATCCAATCCGCCGAAACCAATGTCGTAAGCCCAGCCGTCTCCACCGAAAATCCAGTGAGATTTTTTGATGAGGTATTGGCTATATTTGTTGATTTCTTTACAATAATCGCATTCGCCTTTTGCGATAAGCGGTTTGATTTTATTTGAAATCTCAACTGACTTCTGACCGTTGTTTTTGTTGACAATCCAGTCTGCAAACAAGCTTTTCAGCTCTGCCGAACATTTATCGGATGTTTCGATAGCCTCCTTCATCAAACGTTCGATTCTATCACGCAATTTAGTTGTAGCAAGAGAAATACCGTAACCAAATTCAGCAGTATCTTCGAACAATGAATTTGCCCAAGCAGGTCCGTGTCCGGTTTTATGATTTGTACAGTAAGGCGTTGAAGGATTTGAGCCGCCATAAATTGATGAACATCCCGTAGCATTACCAATGGTCATGCGCTCTCCGTACAACTGCGTGATAAGTTTGATATACGGCGTTTCACCACAACCTGTACACGCACCGGAAAACTCAAACAATGGCTGTGCAAACTGACTGCTCTTAACATTTTTGAAAATGTCGGTCAATTCGGTTCTATATGGAATATTTTTCTCGATATAATTCCAGCGCTCAATTTCCGCTTCTTGCGTTGCAAGAAGTTTCATTTCTAATGCCTTGTTTTTCGACGGACAGATGTCTGCACAGTTTCCACAGCCCATACAGTCAAGCGGGCTCACTTGCATGCGGTAGTGATAACCTTCAAATTCTTTACCAATTGCAGATTTTGTATCTGTTCCGGCAGGACAAGCCTTCACTTCTTCTTCGGTCATCAAGAACGGGCGGATTGTAGCGTGAGGACAGATATAGGCACACTGATTGCACTGAATACAATTTTCAGCAATCCATTCAGGAACGTGTACTGCAACACCGCGTTTTTCGTATTTTGTAGTACCTGGAGGAAGTGTTCCATCTTCACGGCCTTTAAACGCACTCGTTGGCAAACCATGACCAAGTTGATTGCTTACAGGAATCACATAATTACGGATAAATTCAGGAGTATCCGGATCAATAGAAACATTGTCTTTTCCGTCTAACTGTGCCCACTCCGCAGGAATGTCTACTTTCACATAATCCGCACCACGATCAACTCCGGCGTAGTTCATTTGAACAACTTTTTCGCCTTTTCTTCCGTAGGATTTGTCGATCATGCGTTTCATTTCCTTCACAGCATCTTCGTAAGGAATAACGTTGGTGATTTTGAAAAATGCAGACTGCAAGATAACGTTGGTATGATTACCCAAACCGATCTCGTCAGCAATTTTTGTAGCATTGATGACGTAAAGAGAAATGTCGTTTTCTGCCAAGAATTTTTTCATTGAATTCGGCAGTTTCTGTTTAGTTTCTTCAACATCCCAAAGCGAGTTCAACAAGAACGAACCGCCTTTTTTCAAACCGGCCAACATTGGATATTTGTAGATGTAGTTTGGTACGTGGCAACCAACAAAATCAGGTGTTCCAACCAAATATGGCGAGCGGATGGGCTTATTTCCGAAACGCAAATGCGAGCACGTGTAACCACCGGATTTTTTACTATCGTACTGGAAGTACGCTTGGCAATATTTATCTGTATTATCGCCAATGATTGTGATCGTATTTTTATTTGCCCCTACTGTTCCGTCAGCTCCCAAACCGTAGAACTTTGCTTCGTATGTACCCTCCGGAACCACACAGATTCCGGTAGCAGGAAGTGGTAGCGAATGATGAGTAACATCATCAATGATACCTACTGTGAATTTGTTCTTGGGTTTTTCTGCTTGCAAATTTTCAAATATAGAAACGATATGTGCAGGAGTTGTGTTTTTTGAAGATAAACCGTAGCGGCCTGCAATAATCATTGGGCTTTTCTCAATGTTTTGGAAAGCTTCAACAACATCCAAATACAACGGATCTCCGGAACCGATTTCTTTAGCTCTGTCCAGAACGCAAATACGTTTTACAGATGCAGGAACTACATCCATTAGATGTTTCACAGAAAACGGGCGATACAAGTGAACAGAAATCAGGCCTGCTTTTTCACCTTTTGCATTCAAATAGTCGATGGTTTCTCTGATAGTTTCCGTAACCGAACCCATAGCAATAATGATGTTTTCGGCATCTTTTGCACCATAGTATGTAAATGGCTTGTATTCACGACCGGTAATTTTCGAGATTTGTGCCATGCACTCGTTTACCATATCCGGAACTGCATCATGGAACGGATTCAACGCTTCTTTTGCTTGGAAAAACACGTCCGGATTTTGTGCCGTACCGCGAGTAACAGGATGTTCAGGATTCAATGCATTATTGCGAAAAGCTTGCAATGCTTTTTGATCCAATAGCGGCAATAAATCTTCTTCGCTCAATACATCAATTTTCTGCATTTCGTGCGAAGTGCGGAAACCATCGAAGAAATGCAAGAAAGGCACACGCGATTTGATTGATGTAAGGTGTGCTACCCCTGCCAAATCCATAACCTCTTGGACCGAACCTGCTGCCAAAAAAGCAAAACCTGTTTGACGAGTTGAGTAAATATCGGAATGATCTCCGAAAATCGACAACGCATGCCCCGCAAGCGTACGTGCACTCACGTGAAATACGCCCGGAAGAAGTTCTCCTGCGATTTTATACATACTTGGAATCATCAATAACAGTCCCTGCGAAGCAGTGAATGTTGTTGTTAAAGCCCCTGCTTGCAACGATCCGTGAACAGCAGCAGCAGCACCGGCTTCTGATTGTAATTCAACCACTTTTACAGTATCTCCAAAGATGTTTTTTCTACCATAGGCCGCCCATTCATCAACATATTCAGCCATGTTGGAAGATGGTGTGATGGGATAAATTGCCGCAACTTCACTGAACATGTAAGCCACGTGAGCCGCAGCTTGGTTGCCATCAAGCGTCAGCATTTTTTTGTTTTTTGTCATATCTTTTTTGTTTTTTGAGCATCAGTGGGGTTTTCCCAAATGCTCCTGTTTTTCCAAAGGGACAAAGATACAAAAAAAAAATGACATATCCAAAAAAAGTCGTATCTTTGCGCCCCCAAAGTACCGTTATCGCAGAACATAATAAAAAACATGACAATCAGAAAAGCAAAACCCGAAGACTCTAAAGTCATTGCCGACTACATCATGCTGGCAATGGGAGAAATCGTTTATCAATTTATTGGAAGAGAAGCGAAAGAAGAAGCCACGCAATTTATGGAAAATTTAGTTCGTAAAACAGCAAATCCTTATTCTTACGAAAATTGCTGGGTCGTGGACATCGACGGCGATATTGCGGCTGCCGGAATAGTTTATGATGGTGCAAAAATGCCGGAGCTGAGAAAGGTCGTAGCAGAAGAAATAAAAGCCGTGTTCGACGAGGAACTTTACCAACTTTACATTAACTCCGAAATAGAAACGGAAGCCGGAGAATATTACATCGACAGTGTTGGTGTGAGCACAAACTATCAAGGAAAAGGCATCGGCTCGAAATTGTTTCAATTTTTGATTGATGAATATGTTCACAACAGAAAAGGCGTACTCGGTTTGTTGGTGGATAAAGATAATCCCAACGCAAAAAAACTATACTTGAAATTGGGATTTGAAATCGTTGGTGAGAGAAAACTAACAGGGAAGGAGATGGAGCACTTGCAATTTAGGATTTAGCAAGCAAAATTTAGAATCTTACAGCGAGATCGACACCAATCTGAAATGGCGTTCCCCTTTGACCAAGCTTTTGTCCCATACTCTCGAAATAAAACGCTGTGAAACGTGTGTTGAGCGTGTTTCTCGTCCAAATATTCATGCTGAAAATCCCTCTACTGACGCCTGCTCTCAAATTTAGCAAGCCATAAAAATTTTGATAGACATCGTTGGCTTCCGTCCAATAAATTCGTCCTGCACCGTTGTATTGCGCGTGAAAATTAAAACGGTCAATAATTCGGCTATTCCGCACAGGACGTGTGTAACTCGCCGCTATTGAAAACGTATTTCGTGGAGCAAATGGAATAAAATTTCCGGAAAAATCTATGGTGTCGGTTGTTCCGTCACGGTTGATAGTTACCTGCTTGTTATCTCTAAAAGTTGCACGTGTAAAACCATAATTCGCAGATATTTCCAAGCCTTCAAACAAAAACGCTCTCAGCGATAGTTCCACACCCATACTTTCGGCACGTCCGGCATTTCTCAACATTCTACCGTGTCCGGTTCTCACAAACTGTGTAATTAAAACATCCTGCACATCAATATAAAAAATGCTTGCCTCGGCAAAAAATCTGTTTCTTAAAATTTCACTTCTGGCACCTATTTCAAAATTCCAACTATGTTCGGGATTGAAGCGGATTTGAGGGATAATCGAGTCCGGCGATTCTTGCGGAATTGGCAAGGTGTCTCTTTTTTGCCTCACAATTTCTTGCACAATATCGGCAAACATTTGAATGTTGTGCCCGCCGGCTTTGTACCCTCTAGCAACAGAAAAATAAACGTGATGCCTGCCGTTGAACTCGTATTTTAAGGCGAATCTCGGTAGAAATTCAACAAACGACATTGAATTTTCGCCGATCAATCTTGTACCTGTTACATCAGATCTATTACCTCCCATATGAGGTGGTGCAAAAATATCGATATTTGCCAACATCGAGGTGTTGTAGTTTATACGGGTTCTTTCGTAATCCAAACGTGCACCAATCGTTGCAGAAAAACCGTTAAAGAATAAATTGTTTCTCGTTAATTCGCCAAAAAAAGCACCACCAAACGCAGGTGTTTCGAACCTTCCCGGGATAGGGATTTCGTTGTCTGTAAAGACAATAGAAACAGGTGCACCTGCCATAGCCGTGTCAAGATGGTATTGCAAAATGTTAGCGATACCATCTTGCCCTATCGTCGTAGCAACATCAGTACGCAGATTCCGATGAAATCCAAACGCTCCGACAATCCATTGCAGATTCCTTTTGGGATTCGGTCTCGATCGCAGTGTAAATTCTTGCGTAAAATTGCTCTCGTTTTGTCGTTGATTTAGCGTAAAAAGCGACAACGGTGTGTTGTCCAAATCCATATTCATATTGTCGCCCAAATCCTGAAATCCGGTTGTTGAGTTAAAAACAATCCTATTGTTTTCGTATCGCACATTCACACCACTGCTAAAGATAGTGCGAATATATTCGCCACGATGATCAAAATTCGGCAACGCGATGTTCCCATTTTCGTAGACTCCGTACGGAAAAGCACCTTGAGAGGAATGATCGAAATTGGTAATCCATTGGATGTTCCATCTGTTGGAAGGTTGAAAATCCCAACGCATTCGTACGCCTGAGGAAGATAAGCGATCGGCACGTCTTCCATCGTATTGATTCTCAAAAAAACCGCTATTTCTGTCGAGATAACCACTAAAAGAAACCCCTAAACGCTCGTCAATAAGTATTCTTGACACAGACGCATTGGCACGAAAAAGTCCGTAATTTCCTAGGGAAAGGCTTAGTCGATCTCGATTTCCATCTAACGGCGAATGTGTGCGGATATTGACAACACCACTCATCGCATTTCGCCCGTAAAGCGTTCCTTGTGGACCTCGCAACACTTCGATTTGCCTCACATCTAAAAAATCAAAATTAAAAACCGAATTACTCAACAATGGCATATTATCCACGTACAAACCAACAGATTGTCCGCCACTTCGATTGCCAATGCCGCGAACAAACACAGGCGTGGAGAATTTAGATCCATAATTTGGAATGAAAAAATTTGGAACAATTGCACTCAAATTCACAACTGACGTGATCTGTTGTTGATCAAGCATTCGAGGTGTAATAATGGAAATAGCAGTTGGAAGCCTCCGTAAATCGTTGGTTTCTCTGTCTGATGAAATGACGACCTCTTTCAAATCGACCCGCATCTCAGTACCAAGTTCTACGGCTTGTGCTAACAAGCCGTAGAACATCAGCAGTATCGATATGGAAAATTTCCTAGAAATTTTTCGCCTCAATTTGATAGTACGCTTGCGGATGATCGCACGATGGGCAAAGGTTTGGCGCAACATTACCAAAATGTAGATACCCACACTCACGGCACTGCCACGACACTTCTTGATTTTGCTTGAATACCGTGTTGGTTTCAAGGCTGTCCAATAATTTCTTATAGCGTGCTTCGTGAGCGGCTTCTACTTTTGCGATAGCACGGAATTTTGCAGCGATTTGCGGAAAACCTTCCTCATCGGCAACTTTAGCGAAAGCCGGATAAAGGTCGTGCCATTCTTCGTATTCACCGTGTGCGGCTGCTTTCAAATTCTCCGGGGTTGTGCCGATTACTCCGGCATGGTATGATGCTGTGATTTCAACATCACCGCCTTCCAAAAACTTGAAAAACGTTTTGGCGTGTGCTTTTTCTTGTTCAGCGGTTTCTAAGAATATCGCTGCTATTTGCTCGTAGCCTTCTTTTTTCGCTTGACTTGCGAAAAAAGTGTATTTATTACGTGCTTGCGATTCACCTGCAAATGATTTGAGGAGATTTTTTTCGGTTTCTGTTCCTTTTAGTTTCATGATACTGTGTTTTTGAGGTTAATGTATGAAATGATTATATGATTAACTGTAAATAATATTGCCGTGTTCGTCTTTGTAATCGTCGAAGCTTTTTTCGTATTGATTCATGGCTCGCAAACTCATACCCATGCTCGAAAAACCGCCATCGTGGAAAAGATTCTGCATGGTTACCTTTTTCGTTAAATCCGAAAACATCACGATGCAATAGTTTGCACATTCGTCTGCATCGGCATTACCGAGCGGCGACATTTTATTTGAGAAATCCACCAAATTTTCGAAACCTCTGATACCGCTTCCTGCTGTGGTTAGGGTAGGGGATTGCGAAATAGTGTTTACTCGAACGCCTTTCGAACGCCCGTAAATATAGCCGAAACTGCGTGCAATCGACTCCAACAAAGCCTTGGCATCTGCCATATCGCTGTAGCCGAAGAATGTACGTTGTGCGGCTACATACGACAAGCCAAGAATTGAGCCACCTTCTGCAACAGCATCCAATTTACGTGCAACTTGAATCATTTTGTGAAATGAAATGGCAGAAACATCCAATGTTTTTTGAAACATGTCGTAATCCAATTCGTCGTAACGTTTCTTTTTTCGCACGTTTGGCGACATTCCGATTGAGTGTAAAACAAAATCAATTTCTCCGCCTAAAAATTTTTTTGATTCTTCGAACACTTTTTCCAAATCTTCTACATTTGTTGCATCGGCAGGAATTACAATTGTATTCAATTTTTCTGCAAGTTTATGCGTATCTCCCATTCGGAGTGCCAGATCATAGTTCGTTAGTGTAATTTGCGCACCTTCCTCAACAGCACGTTCCGCAACCTTCCATGCGATCGACAAGTCATTTAGTGCTCCGAAAATGATTCCTTTTTTTCCTTCTAATAAATTTCCCATAGCTTGTTTTTTCATTTTTACATGGCAAAGGTACGAAAAAAAAATGAAATAGACAAAAATTACTGAAATGTACCAATAATTTCTCGTGTTTTTTCGACAACCTCAGCAAGTTTCTTCGGTGATTTCGCTTCTGCGATAAAGCGTAAGTATGGCTCTGTGTTCGACGGGCGGATATTAAACCACCAATCCTCAAACTCCAAACGATAGCCATCGAAATCGTAGTATTTCAAACATTTTTCCGTGTTTTGGAAATGGTCTCTTACGGCATTCATCGCTTCGGTTTTTTGATTCAGCGTGAAATTGATTTCGCCCGAATTGGAATACGTCGCCAATTTCGAAATCGCTTGCGATACCGAAATGCCTTGTGCTTTGAACTTGCTGAAAATATGCAGCAATAGCGAACATGCTAACAATGCCGAATCGGAATAATAAAAATCACGGAAGTAATAATGTCCGGCTAATTCGCCACCAAAAACACCATCGATTTCACGCAACTTAATCGCCGCGAAAGCACGTCCGACACGCCACATCTCAACTTCTCCGCCTATTGGCGCAAGATATTCGGCAATCGCTTTCGAACTGCGGATATCTATCAAAACCTTACCTTTCTGACCTTTTTCCTCTAAAAAATAATGCCCCAAAATGCCAATCATCAAATCCGGCGAAATAAATTTTCCGTTTTCATCAACGAACATTACACGGTCGGCATCGCCATCAAAAATCACACCAATATCAGCGTTGGTTTTGTGAACTAATTTTTGTAAATCCACAATATTTTCGGGCTCAAGCGGATTTGGCTCATGATTTGGGAATGTTCCGTCCAACTCATCAAAAATATAATGAACTTTGTTGCCGTAAAGTTGTTTTACGAACAAATTACACATGCCGTTCGAGCAGTCCATTGCTATATTCAGATTGTCGAAAGGCAGCAGCCACGTTTCTTGGAATTCCAAATATTGCTCGGAAACAGGATACGAAATCACTTTCCCTTTTTCAGTTTTTGGAATCACAATACGTTCTTCAGTCCAGCGTTCCAATTGACCTAAACCTGTGTCGAAACCAACCGGCAAAGCGTCTTTTTTCGAAACTTTCAGACCGTTGTACTCTTTCGGATTGTGCGATGCTGTAATCATTACGGAAGCGTCAAAGTCGAACTTTGCAGTCGCCCAATACACCATCGGCGTGGTGGAAAGTCCCACATCGTAAACATCCGCACCGGCATCGTTGATACCTTGGCAAAGTGCTGCGAAAATTTCCGGCGACGATTCGCGAACATCGCGTCCTACCAAAATTTTGGCAGCGTTTAACAATTCCGGCAAAAAATAACCGATTTTGTAAACAGTTTCCTTGTTGAAATCTCTGTTGTAAACGCCTCGAATGTCGTAGGCTTTGAATGCTGATCCAGGTCCTGATGCTCCCATAATGGTTAATGATTAGTGATTAATGGTTATTTGTTGTCGTCATTGCGAGCCGCAGGCGACGCAATCCAACGGTGGCTGAGCTTGTCGAAGCCTAGATTGCTTCGGCACGTTGTGCCTCGCAATGACGTTCTTATTAGTTTTTGAGACAACCTCTTGCATTTGTACGAAATCTCGAAATCAACCGCAACTACACAGCAAATTTCTGTCTCCGTAGGCATCGTCTACACGTCCCACGGTTGGCCAGTATTTGTCGTCGTGCGGTTGTGGAAATGCGGCTTGTTCGCGCGTGTAAGGATGTGTCCATTCACTTGCAGAGACTACATGTACGGTATGCGGTGCGTTTTTCAAAAGATTGTCAACTTTGTCGGATTTTCCCATTTCAATATCGGCAATTTCTTTTCGAATGGAAATAAATGCGTCAATCAAACGATTGATTTCAGAAAATGGCTCGCTTTCGGTTGGTTCTACCATCAAGGTTCCGTGTACCGGAAATGCTACTGTTGGTGCGTGAAAGCCGTAATCCATCAAGCGTTTGGCGATGTCTGATACCTGAACATTTGCACTCGTGCTAAATGCGTTGCAATCAATAATCATTTCGTGGGCAACCATGCCTTTTTCGCCAACATACAAAATTGGGAAATGATTTTTGAGTTTTTCTTTCATGTAGTTTACACTCAAAATAGCGACTTCTGTAGCTTTCTTCAAGCCTTCTCTGCCAAGCATTTTGATGTATCCGTAAGTGATCGGCAAAATCATCGGATATCCGAACGGCGATGCGGAAACAGCCGAAATTCCTTGATCTCCGCTTGTTTGAACGATGGCATGATTAGGCAGAAACGGAACCAAATGTTCGGCAACTCCAATCGGACCAACGCCCGGACCACCGCCGCCATGCGGCATTGCGAAAGTTTTGTGCAAATTCAAATGAGCAACGTCAACACCCATAAATCCCGGATGTGTCAGGCCTACTTGCGCATTCATGTTGGCGCCGTCCATGTAAACTTGTCCGCCGTTATCGTGAATATTTTGGATAATATCCAAAATAGATTCCTCAAAAACGCCGTGTGTAGAAGGATACGTGATCATGATGCACGACAAGTGTGCTTTGTGCTCTTCGGCTTTTTGTTTCAAATCTTCAACATCTATTTCACCGTTTGGCGTAGATTTTATAATCACGATTTTCATACCTGCCATCGCCGCTGTCGCAGGATTGGTGCCGTGCGCAGAAGCCGGAATTAAACACACATTGCGATGAGTCTCGCCTCGCGAACGATGATAGGCTTGAATAACCATCAAGCCGGCATACTCGCCGGAAGCGCCGGAATTCGGTTGAAACGACATCTTTGCAAAACCTGTGATTTCCGACAAATCCCTATCCAAATTTTCAATCAATTCGTAGTAACCTTCCGCTTGATTTTTTGGTACAAACGGATGAATGCCGCCAAATTCCGAAAACGTAATCGGCATCATTTCCGCAGCAGCGTTGAGCTTCATCGTACACGAGCCAAGCGGTATCATAGCACGATTCAAGGAAAGGTCTTTAATTTCGAGTTTTTTGATGTATCGCATCATACTTGTTTCATCGTGATACGAATTGAAAATTTTATGTGTTAAGTATGGCGATTGACGTTTCAAATTTACCGGAATACCTCGGCTATTTTCCGTCATTGCGAACCCTTCGGCTACGCTCAGGGCAGGCTCCGTGAAGCAATCTATTGTATTCGGGCTTGCTTCGGCACTCTGTGCCTCGCAATGACGTTTTGTAAATTCTTGTTTCGCTGCTTGTGCGAAAATCTTCAGAATGTCGTCAACATCTGATTTTGCTGTAGTTTCGTTCAAACTAATACCGATGCTTTTTTCGTCAAAATAGCGGAAATTTATTTCAAACGATAATGCAATTTTCTTAAACTCGTCAATACTTACATCGCTCGGAAGTTCGATTTTTAAAGTATCGAAAAACGTTTTATTCAAGGTCTTGTAACCATATTTTTCCGCTTCCATCGACAAAACACCGGTCATGGTGTGGATATTTTGAGCAATGTTTCGAATGCCCTCCTGTCCGTGATAAACCGCATAAAAGCCCGACATAATTGCCATTAGAGCGGATGCCGTACAAATGTTTGATGTAGCTTTCTCACGTTTGATGTGTTGTTCACGTGTTGCGAGTGCCATGCGTAACGCACGATTGCCTTGTGCATCAATGGTTGCACCGATAATCCGCCCGGGGAATTGACGTTTGAAATCTTCTTTACATGCAAAATACCCTGCAGCCGGACCGCCAAACCCTAAAGGCAGCCCAAATCGCTGTGTTGAGCCAACCACGCAATCTACGCCCCACTCGCCGGGAGGCGTGAGTAATGCCAACGACATTAAATCTGCTGCAACAGCCGTAAAAACGCCGACTTCTTTGGCTTGTTTGACTAACTCCGAATAATCGCAAACCGTTCCACACTGCATCGGATATTGAACGATTAACCCGAACACATTTTCTGTAAATTTAAAGTCGGTATGTTTGACGATTTCCAATTCGATACCAAGCGGAAGAGCTCGTGTTTTAACACATCTATCGTTTGCGGAAACATGTCTTGCGACACTAAAAAACGATTTGCACCATTTTTAATTTTCTCTTTCGAACGAGAATTGAAAAACATAATCATGGCTTCTGATGCGGCAGTGGCTTCGTCCAGCAAACTTGCGTTGGCAATCGGCATCGCCGTCATATCCATAATCATGGTTTGATAATTCAACAAGGCTTCCAAACGCCCTTGCGAAATCTCCGCCTGATACGGCGTGTAAGAGGTGTACCAGCCCGGATTTTCCAACACATTTCGCAAAATCACTGCAGGTGTAATCGCCGAATAATATCCCATTCCGATAAATGAGCGAAACACTTTGTTTTTCGATGCAATCGCTTTGATGTGGTTGAGGTACTCGAACTCGTTCATACCCCTTTCAGGCAGACTTAACGGCTCTTTTAAGCGAATCCGCGAGGGTATTGTTTTTTCGATAAGTTCGTCCATGGATTTTACTCCGATGGTGTTGAGCATTTCCTTTTGTTCGGCAGCATTAGGTCCAATGTGGCGGAACTGAAAGTTGTTGGTTAGCATAATATATGTGAGACTATAATCAATTATCTTGCGGCGGCATCCACCAGAGCTTCGATTCGTTGCAATTCTCTGATGATTCGTACATCTATAGGGCATAGCGGCTCGCAAAGACCACAAACTTCGCCTCTGCACAAGGCCGCTTGTCGCAAAATCGGATTGTTTGGATCAATTGGAATTCCTTCAGTGATATGTCTGTTGTACTCAATAAGTACGGCGGGGATATCTATTCCGAACGGACACGGTAGGCAGTAGTTGCATCCGGTGCAATTGATGAACCCTGCGAGATTCAGAATTCTCGCAACCTCTCTCACAGCGGCGTACTCTTCAGTATTTAGAGGTACCATCGGAGAAAATGTTTCAATATTTTCTCTCATTTGTTGTTCGTTGCTCATTCCTGTCAAAATAGTCAAAATTCCATCAAAAGAACCCAAATATCTAAAACCCCACTCACTCGCTGTTCTTCCCGGTGTAACTCTATCGAAAACTTCCATTGCAACCGGGCTCAAATTCGATAACTGCCCCCCGCGCAATGAGCTCATCGTGATGATCGGGATATTGTGTTCACGTAGTTTTCCGTACAGATATTCAGCATTTACGTTTCTTCCCGAAGCGTGCTGCCAATCCATATAATTCATTTGTATCATCGCAAAATCCCAATGGATACCCATTTCGAACATCGTATCAAACACGGCAACATCGCCATGGAACGACCAACCGAGGTTTCTAATTCTTCCGGCTTCTCTTTCAGCAAGCAAAAAGTCAAGCATTCCATTATAGATAAATCTTTCTCTAAATCTTTGCAAACCGCCACCTCCAATGGAGTGCAGAAAATAATAGTCAATAACATCTACTTGCAAATCTTCAAAGGATTGAAGATACATGGCTTTTCCGGCTTCAAAACTGCAATCTCTAAAATTCGACAATTTACTGGTAACGAAAAAACTGTTGCGTGGATGTCGTGCAAGAGCAATGCCTACAGCGTACTCGTTCCGGCCGTCCAAATACATCGGTGCATTATCGAAGAAATTTATTCCGTTGGCAATTGCCTTATCAACAAGTCTGTTTGTTGCTTCCTGATCAACAATTCTCCGTCCAAGTTCGTCCCTCTTTGGCACGCCATCTTCGTCCAAGAGCCACGGCAACCGCATCATACCAAAACCGAGCAAAGCAACTCGGTCGCCGGTATTGTGATTGTAGCGGAATGTCATGTTGTTTTCGGGTTGTTGTCCGCAAGATGTAAGAAAGATTGCCGAAAAAAGAACGGCAGAAATTACTGAAATTAGGGTGTATTTTTTCATGGTTATGTGTTTTTTATTTTATTAATTTCTCGTTGCAGCGACATCTAACAACGCTTCAATGCGTCGCATTTCGCTGATGATTTCCACGTGGATTGGGCAAAGCGGTAGGCATAGTCCGCAAGCTTCGCCTATGCACAATCTGGCTTGCTGCAAAATCGGATTGTTCGGATCAATTGGAATTCCTTCAACAATGTGTCTGTTGTATTCAACAAGTACTGCCGGGATATTCACTCCAAACGGGCAAGGTACACAATAATCGCAAGCCGTACAATTGATAAATCCGGCCGTATTAAGAATCCTCGCAACCTCTTTAACGGCAGCCATTTCTTCAACTGACAAAGGTATCATTGGCGAAAATGTTTGGATATTTTCTCGCAGTTGTTGCTCCGTGTTCATTCCGGTCAAAATTGACAAAATTCCGTCGAAAGAACCTAAATATCTAAAGCCCCATTCGCTTGCAGTTCTGCCCGGTGTAACTCTATCAAAAACTTCCATCACAGCCGGATTCAAATGCGATAATTGACCACCACGCAACGAACTCATCGTGAAGATTGGGATGTTGTGCTTGATTAATTTACCATACAGATATTCTGCATTTATGTTTCTTCCGGAAGCGTGTTGCCAATCCATATAATTCATTTGTATCATCGCAAAATCCCAATGAATGCCCATCTCAAACATCGTGTCAAACACGGTAACACAGCCGTGAAACGACCAACCAAGATTTCTAATTCGCCCTGCCTCTCTTTCGGCAAGCAGAAAGTCCAACATGCCGTTGTAAATATGGCGTTCTCTAAACGTTTGCATACCACCAATACCTATTCCGTGCAGAAAATAGTAGTCGATAACATCTACTTGCAAATCCTTGAACGATTGCAAATACATCGCTTTTCCGGCTTCAAAACTAAAGTCAGCACCTTCTCTATGCGTTGACAATTTACTGGAAACAAAGAAACTTTCACGCGGATGACGTGAAAGAGCGATACCTACTGCCTTTTCGTTCATGCCATCCAAATACACCGGTGCGTTGTCGAAAAAGTTTACACCATTCGCTATTGCCATATCTATAAGCCTGTTTGTCGCCTCCTGGTCAACAATTCTCCGCCCAAGTTCGTCCCTCTTTGGTACGCCATTTTCGTCCAAAAGCCATGGCAATCGGAGCATTCCAAAGCCAAGCAGAGAGATTCTATCGCCGGTGTTGTGATTGTAACGGAAAGTCAAGTTAGAGGTGGTTTCTCTTGGACCACACGATGAAAGAATAAGTGCCGAAAGAATAATGGCAGATAATAGTGAAATTGGGAAACGTTTTTTCATTGTTTTATTGCTGTTTTTATTTGTTTTTAGTCCTGCAAAGGTACGAAAAAAAAATGACTCCGCAAAATAATTTCTACCCGCTTATTGAGTTTTTTTTCTTATATTTGCAAAAAAAAACCAGAAGATGAAAAAAATCACAACAATTCTCGCAATCGTTTTGTCGCTTGGTCTATGGGCGCAAACAACACAACAACCTCTTCGTGGAGGCGGACCTTACATCATTTATAACGACGATGGTACGGTTGCTAAAATCAGCTTCGACAGCTATTTTAACATGTTTACAACACATTTTCCTCACCGCGACAGTATCGGCGTTATCACCGTTTGGTCGCATGAAGGCGATTTTGAATTTTCGTTCAGACTTCATGAAGAAATTTATACTCCTCCGGCTCGATGCAATTCTTTGCCGGAAAGAATGTTGATTTTTTCGGATCCGCACGGCGACATGGTTTCATTAGTAAGAATACTGAAAGGCAACAAGGTTATAGACGAAAATCTCAACTGGATTTTTGGTAACGGACACCTGATGATTCTTAGTGATGTTCATGGTCGGGGCAACGATCATACCCCTATTTTTTGGTTGTTGTATAAACTGTTTGACGAGGCTCGTCAAGCCGGTGGTTATGTTCATTTTCTTTTAGGAAATCACGAGGTAATGGTTGCACAACACGACGAACGTTTTCTTACGCCAAAAAATCTAAAAATTGCTGAAAAAATGGGCAAGAGATATGGCGATTTGTACAATAACTCTACAGAATTAGGACGCTGGATTAATTCTCGCAACACCATTCAAATCATGGGCAATATTATGTTTGTCCATGCAGGAATAAGCCCGCAACTTATTGAGCTTCCACTCACAATCGAACAAATCAATGATACGGTTAGAGCATATATCGCACTGCCAAGAAGCGCAACCGAGAATTCTCCGCATGCTCATCTAATTATGAGAACTAACGGACCGCTATGGTACCGCGGACTTATTGATAACGTCCACCCGGAATCCACCATAGATAAAATTTTAGCTCGCTACGGAACTGCAGAGCAATCTGTTGAAAAAATGATTACCGGACATACCCGAGTAAACCAAGTTACGTCGTTTTACAACGGAAAAATATTTTGTATGGATATAACTAATGTCAGAAGAAACAATATTGCAACCGGAAAAAGTGTAGGAATGATGGTTACGCCCAATGATTTATGGGCTGTAACCGCTGATGGAGTGCGAGTGCCTTTTTTGATTGTTGAACCGCCCTGTCAATGATTAAGGCAATGTTCTTCAGAGATATAAATCTTTTTGTGGCTCTCAGCAGGAAATTAGCACCAACGGGATAATGTTATTTATTCAGTGCTGCCGGTTCTCAGTAGGAAATTGGAAAATCTCACCAACGCCTGCAAGTCTTCTATATTATTAAAATCAGCCCTGTGTTGCGAAAGGAGTTCTTCGATTTGTGGAGAAATGTTTGGGCAAAGCCTAAGAAAATTCCGTCGTGTAGCCGGACGGTAGGTTTGAAAATCTCTTGTCAGCCAATACGCGGTTTCGATACGGAACCCCTCTCTCTCCGGTAAAGCACTCAAAGGCTGTGAATAAGCAGCCGCACTAACTGTTGCACCGGCAGAACTAGAACCAAGACCGGAACCAAGACTAAGAACAAATGAAAGGTTGCTCATATTAAGATGGCTTAATTCCTGTGTGCGCGATGTGGCTAATGGAGTCCCATAAGGACCTCTGGAGCGTTCTCGTACAGGACGCATCGTTCTCAACAAAGAGAGCGGTCCATACTGAACAACCAAAGCCCAACCTTCTCTATCAATCAGCACAAATATGTCATAGCCAATTTCAATGTGAGTTATGTTTGGATCTCTAACTAAGAACAGAATTTGATCGTTATTTTTAGGGTTGATAAACTGCATATCCCGATCAAGAATATTGAAATTGATTTTTACGTCAACCGGATCACCTTCAATGAAAAAAACCTGTCCTCGTTGAAATTCATCGTAGAGAAATGGGTTCGTTGCACGAGCCCCTTGCGCTTGACCTACTAACCATCCGGTCAAACAAAACAGTAAGATAATTGTACGTTTCATAGCTTTGATTTATTTTTATCTGACTACAAATATACGAAAAAAAAATGAATAGTGGGTTTAAAGGACAAAATTTATACAAAAAAATACCGCCTAAAAGCAGGCGGTATTTTTTTGTAATCATTACGGATTCTGTTGAATTAAACCGTGGCTGGCTAATATTTCTCTTCTTGGAATCTGCCATTGCCAACGAACGTCATCCGGTGGAACAAGAACGTCAAGGAGACCTCCTGTGAAAAGAGGACCTGCTCCACCACCAAAGGCCACAGAGGTACGAAGCATACCTTCACCATGGCGCTTGAGGTCTAACCAACGGAACCCTTCTCCCCAAAGTTCGATACGACGATTGGTTCTAATCTCGTCACGCAATGCGATTCCGGTATTGGTCGTGGTGAACCCCGGAACGCGGATCTCCATAAGCGTAGTTAATGCCGCTCGTGCAGCAGCCTCATTGCCTGCATGGAACTCAGCTTCAGCTTCGATCAAGTACATTTCGCTGATTCGCATGAAAGCAGGATCAACAACTATGGAAGTCGGAGGAACTGTCCATACCCCTCCGGATCTCCATTTTCTGACACCATATCTTTCGATTCTAGTACCATTGCCAATGGGAGCGGGAGTTCTTATGATATCGTAAATTGGATCGTTAGGATCAGATACCCACCAATCGCGACGGATGTCGTTAGGATCCATACTGTTGTACAACGTTGTAGTGATACCTCTAAGAGAGGTACGAATGAACGTTCCGGCATAATTAATAGCCATATAACCGGAGAAGCTGGCTTGAACAGCACTTTGGTCCGGTGGTTGGTGCATTGCCCACATAAAATCAGGGTGGGTATGGTCATACAATCCATTCAACAATTCGTCTGCAGTAGCCAATCTGGATCTGTTGCCGAGACGAGCTTGTCTTGCATGGTGTGCAGCAAGAGCCCAATAGCCTTGAGTAAGAGCTACGCGGGCCTTGAAGCCGTTTGCTACATTGGCGCTGATGTGTGATCTGGAAAGTGCTTCCGAAACCGGATTATTAGTCAAATAACCGATAGCACGGAGCAAATCTGCGTTGATTTGATCGTAAATTTCTTGAACCGTTGCTCTTGGTACAGGGGGTGCTGTTGGTGATAATATGGGTTCGAGAACCAAAGGCACCCCAAGTTGGTTGTTTTGTCCCGATCTGGTATAATCGTAGCGCTCGCCCCACAACTGAACCAACCACCAATAGGCAAAAGAGCGATAGGCAAGTGCCTGACCTCTGATCATGTTTTTCTGGTGTTCAGTAGCAACAACATTATCAACGTTTGCCAAAATCATATTCATTTGACCCACAATTGAGAAGAAGAACGAGTACGTACGCAACGTATTAGCGTTGGCATAGTTGCGGTGCTGACTCCAGTCCATAGCACTGTGGTGCCAAGAATTACCTTGATGGCGTATAACCAAATCATCGCCCATGTGGTCGATAACAATACCGTGTGAGTATAGTCCACCGTAACCTTGAGAACCGTCCATACCGGGCCACACATTAGTGGATGTTTGGTTGCCTGTACTCAATCCCGCCATGTGTCGATGAACCCCGTTTAATGCTATCATCAATCCATCAAAAGTGGATAAAAGTACAGCTTCTGAGGCATCAGTACTTGATGATGTATCCAAAAAGTCGCTGTTGCAACTGGTTTGTATCAGCAAAAGAGCTAAAATACCGAAAATTAAAGTTATTTTTTTCATGATTGTAAAGAATTAAAAGTTAACATTAACGCCGAACATGAAGGTTCGAGCAGGCGTAAAAGCATCATCATGGCTAACAATACCGCTGAATCGCTGAATCGGATTCATACCCTGACGTGCAGCAAACATATGGAGGTTTTCTGCTGAGAAGAACACTCTTGCACCCGACAAGCGCAGTCTGTTTGTAAATTCTCTTGGCAGGCTATACCCAAAATTGATTGAACGAATTTGGAGATAACTTGCAGACGTCAAGAATCGAGTACTGTTGCTGGTGTTTGCCCAAGAGCGGGTCTCTCCATGTCCATCTATACGCGGAACATCAGTGATATCTCCCGGTTGTCTCCATGCATTTAATAGATCTACGTGCAACGCTCTGCCCGGATTTCCGGAATGATCAAAATCCATCAAACTTGTGTGAATTCTGTCCAGAAGTTGTCCGCCGATTTGGTAAGTCAACAAAATTGACAAATCAAAATTTCTCCAACCAAATGTATTGGTAAAACCTCCCATTACTGCGGGGATTGGACTGCCGTGAAAACCTTCAGCAGCCACCGCAGGATTCAAAGCAAAAGTATCGGTTCCGATAACACGGATATTGGCTGCAACACGTGCATTTGGTGCATTAGGATCCCATACGTATAACGCACGTCCATCAGCAGGGTCTACACCATGCCATTCACGCAGCCAATACTCGAAGCGCGAATGTCCGACTTTCAGCCTGAACGGAGCTGCGCTGATCGCCTCATCCGGATCATTTGTAGTCAGTTTGGTGATTCTGTTTCTAAAATGCGTCAAAACCAAGCGCGGCGTCCATGAGAAGTCGCCTCTTCTAAGCGTGTATGACACATCAACTTCGATTCCTCGGTTAAACATCGTTCCAATGTTTTGCAATGCAACGCCGGGAGCAAATCCGAAGTGTACCGGAATAGGAACTTCGAAGAGTAGGTTTGACGATTGACGGTTGAAGAATTCCACATAACCTCTGAAACCGCTTCTCAAACCAAATTCAAGTGCTATATCAAAGCTATTGCTTGATTCCCAAGTTACGTTTGGACCTCCCAAGCTTCCCCATCGTGCACCGACTTCTCCTGCGTTGTTGAAAGCGGGGCCCATGTCATAGGTTGCTTGCCAAGCATAAAGATTGATGCCTGCATCGTTACCTACTTGTCCGAAAGACGAGCGAAGTTTTAACATTTGAATTTCAGGAACGCCTCGTAAAAAATCCTCTTTATCTATACGCCAGCCGGCTCCAACCGACCAAAATTGCCCCCAACGGGTATCTGGAGAAAACTTCGACGAGCCATCGGTACGCCAAGAAGCCGAGCCAAAAAATCTGTCGTTCCACGAATACGTAACACGTGAGAAAAATGACCTCAAACGATACATGTCATGAAAACCAGTCAAGGAGTTCAAAACAATATAGTTGTTTAGTACACGATCTTGTTCACTCACACCTGTTCTAAGTCCGGATGTGCTGCGGAAATCCCATTCATAAGTTTCGTGTCCCAAAAGAACACCAAAGTGGTGCCCGCCGAAGCTTCTATTCCAATTCAATAATTGGTTCATAGTAAGCGTAGTGGTTCTATGGCGATTAATAGAGAAGTCTCCGCCTGGACCTCTTCCATCACCTACAAGGGGATTACGTCTGCTGTCGCGAAAAAGGAAGATTTCGTCATTCGCGAAATTAGCGGTAAGCGTAAAATCTCTCAAAAATGAAAACTCCACAAAGCCTCTTCCTCCTACTTCAAAACGATTATTGATATCGCTATTCATCAAAAGTTCGGCAATAACATGACGACTCCCTCCGAAAGGACGCGTAAGCGCGTTGCCATCTCTATCAAGCGTTCCATTGAGAGGGTTATCTTCACCAAAGTCCCAAGTTCTTTCTCCCGTAAGAGGATTGTATCTAATTTGGTCGGTTCTTAAATCATGTCCCCAAACCGGATAAATCGGTCCCATATTTCTTGCACGAGCAAAAAAGTTTCCAAGTCCTGTAGCAGTGGCGGCATTAACCGAGCGTTGTTCCGAGTGCACGGCTCTAACGTTCAGACCTACTCTAAGCCAATCGTTCACGCGGTGATTCATATTCATACGAGCCGACAAACGTTGGAACGAAGAAGGGTTTATCCATCCCTGCTCAGTCATATAACCCAAAGATGCACGGAAGTCCGATCTCTCATTTGCCATACTTGCCGACATTGTGAAATCGCTGCGAGTTCCCAAACGCTCAAGCGGATCAAACCAATCCAAACTTGGAATAATACCCGGAAGGATGTGTGCATTGGGATTGAATCTTCCA
>Ga0123355_10000994_pt1 | contig 39349 bp, 32 predicted proteins | sample TergutEmb28metaG_3_FD_89872 | JGI IMG/M metagenome (GOLD analysis project Ga0123355, IMG submission 89872) | Embiratermes neotenicus P1 segment gut microbial communities from Petit-Saut dam, French Guiana - Emb289 P1 | ecosystem: Host-associated > Arthropoda: Insects > Digestive system > Gut ...
ATGAATGTTTTTGAAGTGACTTTAGCAAGGAATAACGTAGCTCCCTGAGGATGAACTAAGGATCGAAACATGTCGGAGCGATTTTAAGTGTTTTAGTGTGTTATTTTATGTGAGTGCATTTGTCGGTTGACAATTAAAGTAATTCTACGAAATGCATGGTGCAACAATGAGAATATTTAAAAGCATTTTTAACAATGCAGATTTTACTGTCACAAACCACTAGTATAGGTACACACACATATCACTATATATTTGTAACTTTTCATGACATATCAACATGACTTTGTAGTTATCAGCACTGCTGCCAATACCAAAATTATTAAATTTTACAAATGTATGGCATATTCTGCCAGTACAACATTCTCTCTTCCATTTATCATTTATTATTACAAATAATGTCAGAACAGAATTAATGATGATAAAATCCAAGCTGACACACAGAACAGTGGAAAGATCTTTCCAATAACTCTGGTACTTGAGAGAAAATGATTGGACAAATTCTCTGTTCCTATCAGTAAGTGTTTTTGGCAGTAATATACCATGTTTGTTCTTGTCATTTAGTGTCTCTGATAACATCATAATTCTAATCGAAGCAATGACTATAAAACTGTCATTCTGCAAAGAAAATGCTTGAGTGTTACAATAAATCCATGTGATGGACCATGTTTCTTGAAGTGACTGTTATCAGCTATAAATTCCATACAGTACTACTTTTCACACATTTAGTGTTACTCCCAGCTGAACAAAAGACTCTGTCATTATACTGACAAGAGTGTAACATAGGACATTAAATTACACTGGCAGATATTTAGCAATGTTTTGAAGGAACAGTTTCCTCTACCTGCCTGAAGAAGAAGACAGGAGATTACCCAAAATTAATGGTTGATTTCTACCAGACCACATGCTATCTTGTCCCCCACAGATAGTCATGTTCATAATCACTGTCCTAATCTCACATAAACTGCATACATTTTTTTTCTACTTACAATCTAATAACATCAGCAGCATTAGCCCAACTTTCAAATGCTTCTTTATACATTTTGTGTCTGTAGAAGTAACCACCTTGGTAAGTGTATGGATAGACATGTTGATTTTTATAGTATGTTCTTGCTGACATGGCTGCCTCTTGAAATAAGGTGGAACATGGAGGACGTCCAGGTGTGGGACTTACTTCTTCCAAGTCACTTAAGTTTCCTACAATCAGAATTCCATTCCTGTAATACCTGTGCTGGAGGTCACCATAAACAGATGGAGAAAATGAGAGGCAGGTGCTACAGCCCCAATCCATCTCATTCCCCATCATTTAATCACTCTTAACAGTATTCAATGATGACGTATAATTTTCTCTGCCCACTTCCTAGCATAAACAAATCTAGAAAAATTTAAATACTTTCCAGAGATATGGTAGATTAACAAGAATGGTAAAAAAAAAAAACACCACATCGCATGCAGGTGAAAAAATTAAAAGTTTTTTGTTTTTGTAATATTACATACATAACCACAATGTAACTTCCCACATTTTGTTATTCATCTGTTTAAACTATGTTATTCTAACCTCAACTTGACTTAATGAGCAATACGCAAGTCACAGTTTGCTGATCTGTGATCAGAGTTTAAGAAAGGAATGCCATATAACCTAAAACCATGTTCTTCATATGGACTTCCTGTCCAATGGCATAAAGAACAAAAAACAATCTACAGGAATATAATTCTCTAAAGTATGTTCGGAATGAAACTGTACTTTTTAAAGTAAGTTCCTTTTTCCTTTCATGACAAAATAACATAAAATGTGCCTGACTTACCAATAGCCATTGGATAACGTGTAAGGTGTCCCAGATCATAAAGTAGCCAAAGAAGTTCTTGTTGAAGAAGTGCAACTTCCATTGCATCGCTTGTTGCACTCAAACTGGGATTGATGGCTGACACAAGTGCTGCTACTTCCATAGGTCTTGTACAAATTACAGGACATCCATTCACATATAACCATGATCTTGAACCCATGCCAGGTCCAACTGGCTGACCACGTTTGTCTTCGTTCCCTTTTCCTGTATGGGTGTGGTAATGTAATGATGAAAATATTGCAGTATGGTACAAAACAACAGCAGTTAAGTATGCAAACAGGTAGAATAAGATTACCATGCCATGTAACTTCGGCCGTTTGTGAGCCTCCTTCCCCAAACACAACCCACGCATGGTCTTCAGACAATGCCAGATGAACATCTCGATAACCAAGAACTTGACAGCCAGCCACCACTGCGAATGCCACTCCAAAACAGTCTAATTTGTTTCCTAAATAACATATCAATTAAATGTCATTTACATTTAATAGTGTGCTGTATGTACGAACTACCGATACAGTATATGCCTATTTACACACAGCCGCCTTACCTGTCAAGTAACTGTAGAGACTTTGTAAATGGGCCCTGTCTTTGTAGTAGCTCCTTGTTAATGAATTCCAAACTACATCCGATACCTTCTTAACAAGCTCTCTTGTGGCATACTTACTGCCACTATACTGTGTTAAGTCTACAGCACCTTTGATTAAAGCATGAAACTTCGAATACAAAGCTTCAGCAATATGATATTCAACAGCGGGCAGCTTGTGTTCACCCAACGTGTCCGTTTCCTTCTGAACGCTGAAGGATCTGTTGCATGTCAACGAATTCTCAACTGCCCCAACAACGATGGATAACAGCGCCAAGTCAGGTTCTGATGAACTTTCTAACTGTTGCTTGAATAATCTCACAATAGACGGAATATCCTCTAGCGGGAAATGTTGCCGATCTACTGCTCGAAACCCCGCCATGTCGCAGCTAAACTACATTGTTGGTCAGCGCTATACCGGCCATTATTGAACTCTCTAGAGATGAAGTTTTAGAATTAGTTTATGAAATCTACATTCGTTGAAGAAACAAATTTGGATTTCTTTAACATCTGTACCACTTATATTTTTATAAAATTAAGTTTAGGTTAAAATTATTTAAATAAGACCAGAAGAAGTGTCATTGAGAACGAGAGTATAATAATCATGGCCGACGACAAGGCGAGAGGAAATCGGCAAGAGCGTGAAGAACAAATTGCCACACTGAGTTCTAATGAAGGAAATGTTTCTGAATTGCCAGAGAACGCGGAAATTGACGTTAGTATTTGGACTGTTTGATCTGTGCTGGTTTTTAGTGTGTTACTTTTTATTGTTTAAAAACTGGCTTTCCAGAATGAAATGGTCATGAGGGCATGACCAATATTACAAGGGAGGCAATTAGAAACAGGTCATTGACTACCCTGAAAGAAATTACTGCACAAACGTACGTTTGTTTAGCACACAGTCAAGTGAACACGATTATGGACTTTCGATGTATAATAGTGTCAGTTTTGGTTTTTTTACTGAAGCAATGACGTTCGTTTTCATTCTGTGGAAGATTGTACGGTGCGAGATTTCAGGCTTTTGACGTGGTGTGGGTAATACCTTCGCTGTTTTGGGTTGTTAAGCGTTGTAGCAGGTTTTGTACCGACGTGTTAGGATAGCGTTGCGGCCCCATATTCAAGGGCCATATGTCCATCATGACCCATGATTGACCCCTGGAAATTGGCCCGGTATCCTATCCCGAAACGACGGTTACAAACCAACCTATAGCGTGCACCAATCCAGAACAGCGAAGATCTCACGTCTGTGGCCTTCACAGCCATGTTTATGAAGGTTCAAGTTTTCTGTGATATAAAGCCATGTTGAGTGGTGAATAGTTACCTATGTTTTGGAGGAGTTTGCTTCTTCCGTCTTCACACCTTGAAGGTAGAGGCAATATTCCTGAAGACTTGAATCTTGAAGTTCAAACGCCTACATTTTGCTCTACTTTTCAGTTTGCAGCTCAAGTTGCTCAAGAACGGGAGAGGTACCAGCCCACAAAATTAGAATCTTTCTTTGCAATTCTCAAGACCCTGATTATTAGAGGCCTCATCGTGTATTTCATTGCCTCTTTTTTTCGCCGGCAAGCTGCAGTTGAACCTGGCCCTGGTGGTGTTGGCCCTTCTAAAGTGCCATCTTTTAATATATTTGAAAATGGAACTGTTATGGTAGGTAGAATAACATATTAAGTTTGATCAGGCACAGGAATGTTTGAATAGTGAATTTACAAGGTGGTTCAAATATGACCGGGACTGATTTGTGTGTAAACAAGCCGCAGTCAGTCCTGGTCATATTTGAACCACCTTGTAGTTCAATATTATTCTTTAAACAGGCCTGCCCAATGTAGATGAAACCTGAACAGTTTGGTATAAGGAAGAAAATATGGGGTTAACTCAGTCTACTTTGGTCTACTAACACTCTGGTTGGCCCCGTCATCTGAATAGTAGACCTAAGTAGCATATATGAGCTTCATCTGAATAGTAGACCTAAGTAGCATATATGGGCACAGCAGGTGGAAATTACTGGTGTTCCATGTTGCAACCTGCATTTTTTTTTGGTATGTAGTCTTTGAGGGGTAGTGTGTATGTATTATATTAGATAATACTGTGTAGGGGTTGGATTTGCAATTGGCTAAAACATAGTTTTATTTAAAGTATTTTTCTGTAGAACATATTCTATGTAAGGACATTGTATTCTGTGCCTTGCCTAAAGTTTCTTTGTGTGGTAGCATTAAATGTTTTCACAAAAGGCCTTCAGGTATGTCCAAGTATATGTCAAGGAGAGTATGTAAAGAGTGTAATGCAAATGAGGTCTGTTTTTTCCCAGAAGTATTAAGAGCCATGGATACCGAATATTGCCAGCTTTGCTAAGGGTAGTCTGTTTTACGCTTTAACATATAATTCAAATATATACAGTTAAGGTGTAAATGCTTTTGATGATAGTAATTCTGGAGTGTTTTGGAAAAAAGGAGTATGTTGCTGAACATAATTTTTTCAAGAGGAAATAAACTTTCAAGTATGCAGCAATACTTAACTCTGTATTGTAGTATATTACTGCTAAGAAATAATTGTGCTTTTTTGTTGTAACTTGGTTTTCTTTTCATCCATTTGTGAAGGAGAATCTTACAATGCACTTGTCTCATTTTGATGAATTCTTGATTTTTATTTTCTGCCTGGAATGTCATCAGCACATCAGAAACTGTCGTGGTTTTGGTAAACATCTGAACACTACATGTAACCACATGTTACATAGCATGGGAGGATAAGTATATGTGATGTATAGGGAAGGTTGTGGAAGCAGTTAGAGTCTGTTTTAAGTTATTATTTGAGCATTTGTTTGGATGAATTGTCACAAATTATATCCATAAGGTAGCTATGGTAGTTGATTCCCATGCCAAGGTTGAAACTGATGACCCCATAGATGTGAAGTGTGTAGATCAGTGGTAAGCAATGTTGTGGGCACAAGGGCAAAATTAAGAGAATAAAATGTGTGTGGGTCACATTATAAGTAATACCTATATTTATTACTTATGATATTGTAGTTGGTATAGTGACTTGATATGGGCTGGACATTTCCGGGGTTGAATCCTGCTGGGGGCAAGATTTTCCACACCCATCCAGATGGGACCTGGAGCCCTCCCAGCCTCCTATACAAAGGGCATTAGGTCTCTTGCCTGGGGTGAAGCAGCCAGAGCATGGCATTGACCTCTACCCCCATCTAGTGCTGAGGTTAAAGAAAAGGTAGAGCTATACTGCTGCTTCCCTTCTGAGCCTTCATGGCATATTCTAGGGTGAGCTTTACCTGTTGTCATTAATGTTAGTTAATAGTACTAATATTGGGGTGGGAAAAAAAACTTGTCTGAAATTAACCATAAAAAAATTTGAATTAAGAGGAGGAAGTTTGAAAATGATGTTATCAATTAAGTCCCTATGTTCAGACAAATGCTGTGTTATCAGTACTTATACCATGCATTCGGAAAGTCGCTGTGCACTTAGGCTACGGTAGAGTCCTGTTGAACTGTGATGGCACATGGTGATGCACGGGAGGGGACGTGAAGGGGAAACTGGCAAATGGAGAGGGTAGCCAGTCAAACGCATTCTACGTAGATTTGGTTGTCAGTATCGAAGTTGCCATTGAAGTGTGCTGCTGCTGTGTGACATTTAACTGTATTCAGTTGTTAAACAGCGGTTGAAGTGCAATACCGGTAAAGTGTTTAATTGTTTAATTCAGTTTTTACTCACTATGGTTCGTTCAATTGAGGAACGTGTTTTTCTGGTTGAATACATCGTTCAAGAAGGTGATAGATATACTGATTTAGTGCAGGAGCAATTTGCTGAAAAATTCCCAGAAACACCGATACCTCATCACAATGCAGGTCATAGACTTATTGAGAAATTTCGTGAAACATGCTCAGTGTTAGACGCCAAACGAAGTGGGAGACCATCTAAACTTAATGGTGAGAAGTTGATGGATATTTCTGACTCTGTGCTGCAGAGTCCATCAAAATCACTTTGCAAGTTGGCGCAAGAGGAAGATATGGGGCTTAGCAACACCGCATAAAGTGGTCCGAGAAAAATTGAAACTCTTCCCATACAAAGTAACAGCAGTGCAAGAATTGAAACCAGCAGATCATGAAAAATGAATCCATTACTGTGAATGGTTTACAAATTTTATTCAAACTAAAACTGTTGATATTCTTGACGTCACCTTCTTTACAGATGAGGCCTGGCTCCACTTCTCGGGTTATGTTAACACACAAAACACACGATTGTGGTCGTCGAAGAATCCTAATGCTCTGCATGAAAAACCCTTGCATGACCAGAAACTTGGAGTGTGGGTTGCAATATCCAGATGGCGCATTGTTGGCCGTTTATTCTTTGAAGAAACAGTGCACAGTAAACATTATTGTTCAATGCTCCATGATTTCGTTGGCCTGCTTGAGGGAAACAAAATCACCTACTCCTGGTTTCAACAATATGGCACTACCGCGCACACAGCTAACAACTCCATGAAACTTCTGAATGAGATTTTCAGAGAATGTGTCATCCCTAGAAACTTATGGCCCCCTCGCTTGCTGGATCGTACTCCACCAGACTTTTATCTGTGGGGAGCAGCAAAATCTGCAATGTATCGTGATCGCCCATGCATGCTTAATGAATTAAAAACTGCAGTAACTGCGTACATAAGAAACATCACGTAAGCAGATCTGCTGAAAGTGTTTGTGAATAAAGTTAAATGGGTTCAGGCCTGTATAGACGCTCGTGGACGTCACTTCCAACACCTTTTATAAGTGCACAGCGACTTTCCGAACTTCCCCTCCAATGCGTCACCTTGTGCCAACACATTTCATGTGGACTCTCCCGTAGCCTAAGTGCACATCGACTTTCCGAATGCAAGGTATTTAGCCAGTACTTTAATTTCTGGGCCCTAATCCTATAAGCAATGAAGAAAAGTAGTGCAGTACTTCAGTGCAAGATGGAACTTCTCTTTATCTTTTGATATGAAATGGGTTGTATTCCCAACAATTTAATTGATTAATATTTTTATATGAATGCGCATAAAATAATTATTGAACAAATTTCATGTCTTCTTGTTTCATCTGTCTGCAATCAAGATTGCAGGCTACACTGTGAAGGTAGAAGGGCCACATTTTGCTCATCACTGACAGGTAGTGCTGACTAGTACACCATGATTTTTTATCATCATGCGTACACTTCCATATAAACCGTAATATTAAGAAGGAGAAAAGGGAAAAAATTAGGGTTCAGTCTGGTATATTTGAGAATCAGGCTGGGCTGCCTCAGTGGTGTAGCGGTTGAGTTACTAGTTTACTGTTTAGAATGTTCTGGGTTCAGTTTCAAATGTGTCATTGTCATGACATGGTCACCTGAAGACAGGAGCAGAACCAACTTCTGAAACAGCACTTATTTTAGATACACCTCAAGATAAATGACAGTATGTGACATTATATGTGGTTACTGCCAGGATTGATATTTCTTGCAGTGCAGTCAGAAGTCTCTCAGTTGAATTTCCTTTTGTCACTGCAGACATTTTCTAGTACGTGTGGATCTGCAGTGTGATGTTAACCACTCATGTCCGTTTGTCAGCTCATGAATTTATGAATCCTTCCCTTTTCTGTCCTCTGTGTGGTTTCATAGTATGGTGTTTGAGGTAAGGTTTGTGTTTGCAAGTTGTTAACATAACCTTTTCTTCTCCAACAGGATCTCTATGTGTACTTGTCAGAGAGTGAGAAGTTTAATGACTTCAATAACCCAGAAGCCTTAGTTTGGAGTGAAAAGGGCATGGTTTATGGGGATTGGAGTAGTGGTTCTAATGGTGATGGATCACGTATGCACAGTATTGAATTCAAGACATCAGAGGTAATTTGAGTGATAATTCTAAGTACAGTCTATTCAGTATTTTTAGTTATAATTTGTTGAATCATGCTGACAGTATCTTACACACTGTAGTGTTGATTCTAGATGAGTGAGTGTGAATATGAAGCTGTAGGTAGCATGATAAGGGATTACAGGGTAGACTGGCAGACCCTTCTTAAGAAGTTCATTTAATGTGAATCCTGTAATAGAGATGGGCGGATAGTTTCAAAGTTGATTGTAATGACACTGACTTATGAAGATGGTTGGGTTCCTCTGGTGCATGATAGGATCCAGTGGTGAAAGTTTCTCATTTTAGTGGTGAAATAGTTTTTGTTATTTCATTAACTGTGGTAGGGGGTGGGAGGCAGGAATTCCAGAAGCCAGGCTTCTTACAAAGTGAGAAGATGTTGGGACTTAACAGCAGTTGGAGGAAGCATGTTTCTGTGAAATGTCAGTAGCAGTCTACTGTGCTGCATGATGCCAAATGGCAGAAGACATTACTGAGATAAATTCATCTGTATGGTTAACCACTGTGACAGCCTCACATCTCACACTGTGTTAGTATATCTTGACATGTCAGTATTCATTTTTTATATATATTTTTTTAAATAGAGCTCAAAACTCATTAATTGGCGATTACCTTATGTAAGCAAGAAAGAGGAATGACAGGGGTCACTCCATAAGTCATGGTAACAAATTCCGAGGGGATCCAAAAATATGGCAGTGTGGTAAATTTAGTATATGCATTTGAAAGAATGTGGCATGTCCTTGTTAAATGTAATTGTCAGATGGAGATAATATACAAGAGCCACTGGTAGAAGGCAGTCAAACCACGCACATTTTGAATCTTGGATTTTTTTGTATTATCATAGCACACAGGTTGAACACAGAACAAAGAAGGCAACATTACCTAGTTATAAACACTGCACACTCACGTGTGAATACTGTTCCACTTCACAGCATGCCATTTCCAAAAAGAATCATCAAAAGTAAAACAGTGTTTGACTATGCCCCAATCTGATGGTAACATTTACCATGCCATGTCATGTGCCTCCAAATGTATATACTCCATTAACACTGTTGTTACATTTTTGGCCAAAAAGAAATTAGTCACCCTGGGTGGACTGAGCTAAAGGTGTCCCACAGCCACTGTAGGGAGAGAGACTAGACAGACAAAGCTTGAACCTAAGCCTGTTACATCACGTGATCATGTCTAATGGCAAGACAAGAGGCTTCCCATGGGACGTGTAGCTCAGAAGAGCAGTCACCATGACTTATGGAGTGTTCCATTTGTAGTCACAATCTCTCTGGTATTTCAGATAGCAGGTACAGTATTTGTCTAGTAAAATTTAAGTGTAACCTTTTGAACTTAGTTGAATCCAATTATCGCTTTTATTTTTCCTGGTGTAGCAGTCATAACCTTATTTAATATGTACTTGGCACTTAAATAAATATCATTATATTATTGTGTATTATATTATTCCTCACAAAGTATGTTCTAGAACAAAAAGTAATTATGAATTGATTTGCTCTTGGGTTTTGTCTGTTCTAGGCAGTGCGGAACAACGGCTCATTATATCTGCATGTGTATGTTACTCGGAGAGGAAAGTCACCTGATCCCAATGCAGGCAAAGGAGTGTATGCGCCGCACCAGATGGCCTACAAAACAAAGCTGCTGAATAAATACAAGAGGTTGCGGTACACAAAGACACACAATCTCTTGACTGGGAAGACAGCTGCAACTCCAGAGGAGGTGAAGGTGAGAAGAAATATGTTGATTCTAACATGATGTGAATGTTAGTGTTACGTATTGTAAAACTCATCTGTAGTACCAAGATGTAGATCGTTATACAGTTAGCAAGTCATCCAGGCAGACATACAACCTGGGTGAAATGCTGATTTCCGTAAGCTTTACGGAAATCTCCCTCTATAATCTTCCGTGAAGACTGCTGTCTATAACGAAGGCTTGACCTCTCTTGTACAGAGAAGAGCACAGACTGCAAATTGAGTAACAAAAGTTTTAACGAATGAAAGCAATGCTTCATTTACTTCTGTCTTTGAACAGCAGAAGTGAATGTCAGTATTAAGTTTTTGACACTTGTGCTGCAAATTTCCAGTTTTAAATCTTGGTTCAGAGTCAGATTTTAAGATGAAAGTGTTGTTGATTATATAACTTCTGTAATCATGTTAGTACTGCTTGTTAGTTATTACATTGCTGGTTTTGTAATTAGCAATTATTTTCTTGTTGTTTAGGTAAGGTTCGTTCACTTTATCTGGATACCAAGAATTTTATTTTTTCTGTGATGCATAAAAAATGTTAATTTTCATATGCATATGCCTGAAAGAGATTACTTACTCGTTACAACCTGAACTGTCATTCTCTAGATTGTGACAGATTCAGACACTATAAATGGGGAAAATGGAGAAATCTGGACACAAAGAATGGGGATGGTTGAAGGAGTTCTGAATTGGGGGATTTAAATTGGGACCATAAATATTGAATCCACAGTTGGTACATCTCATCTTGGACTACTTGGACCTAGAAGATGGAGGAAGCAGGCTCCTACAAAGCAGTTGGAACTACTTGCCAGGTGACACATTGTCATCCTAAATGACTTGAAAACCTGTGCTTTGAGAAGGATGGTTCTCAGATGTTTTCATTTTATTTCTGGAAGTACTCTTTGAAGAAGCATTGAATAAAGTAATAATAAAACAAGTGGCATCAAGTTGGTCTCTTTTTACTCAACTATCTTTGAAGAAGCTTTATAACTGAGTACTGAAAAATTTTGTATGTTTTTTTACTATGTATTTGTTTATTGCATGCTGAAATTAGACATGTTCATTGTTGATGTAATCTGTACATTCATGTTTACAGAAAGCTGAAACCATGAAGGAGGAAGTTGTTTCTCATTGGCATCCAAACCTGACAGTAAATCTGGTGACTGACCAGACTAATTGGATCCAAGGAGCCGTTCCTCCACCTCTGGATGAATGTAATTAACCCACTATCCTTCCTTAGAAGGAAAACAAATAGGATTGTGACATCACAGCGCTGTCTTTGAGTCTCCCAATTTCAACCTTTGAACCATCAAATCTGTTTTCACAAAACTTAATATGAGCAGTATGCCATTGCAAGATGTCCCAAAAAGTTATTTACTTTCCTACAATTAGATACACAAACCGGTCAGGTGGGAGCCACAGTAACACTACTTGTGGGTCCTGAAATACTGTATGGTAATAGAGTTTGGAAAAATGTACAACTTTTGTTTTAGTAATATTTTTTGTAGGGTGCATAATAACAAAATGACAGCCATGGGTCACATTTCTTTACTCTTCAGTTTGATGTCATTAAATTACGAACCAATAGAGGTAACCATGAGCATACCTATACTCTATGTATAAAATATTGCTTAACACTTTCCATTGGGCCAGGATTTAAAGTTTAAAATCCCCCTTGCCAGTTCATTTTAAGGGTACTGAAAATAATTTGAAAAGTACTGTATTTCCTGTCATAATAATATGAAATTTTTACACACCATAGCAGAAGTTTTTCTGTATCTCATGCACAAAAAATGGAGTACTTATTATATATTTGGAGTCTGAAACCACAAGTGGAAATTTTGAGGTTGGAATCACAACATTTATATTCACTAGATGTCCACTACAATTTACACATTGCACAGAGATAAGGTTTTTGCGGCACTGCCTTTGAAAATCCGCTGTTACTTTTACTCCCAGTAATTCAGTTTTGAGTGATACACTTCAAAACACTGCCCTATACAAAGTCCTGCATTACATTTTCGGCACTACATCGTAGTGCATTTCTTTACAGTTTTCCCAGTCTGGTGCTTGCTTCTCTCTGCACACACGCGACATGAGTGCTGAGATTTTCCCTCCAGCTTAGCATGTGTCACTGGAATCCTATATAAAAAATGGTCTCTCCCTACAAGTCTGCCAACTGGACTGCTAGTCTGACCTTGCACTTGAATTTCCGTGCCGGCACTAGGGAACAATCCTTTGGTGAATTTTTTATAGAAAATTTCCACTGACATTTTTTTCTCGCTTGTTTTGTTTTGCAAGATGTGTGCATTGACCACTAACAGTTCAAATAGATGAAAGAAAAGTTTCTTCCACCATTTTATTTTCTCCTTTTAAAATGTATAATAGGAGACAGCATCTGGTCCGATCTGTTCACACCAGTTTTATACTCAACACAGCAGCTGGTTTTATTTTATGATGTGCCCCATTGATCATCGTGCCTCAACAAGTACATCTTCATGGGCAGTGGTTAGGAAAAAGACATCACGGATGCCCTTCCACTTGATGGCCAAGAGGGATCCCATTGGCATGATATTTTTTCACCTTTTTTCTGTTTTCCAGAAAATGCTTGTTTAGGCATTTCTTTTCTGTTGGACATCACTGTGCCTACAGCCTTTGTTTTATAACCCCATAAATGGTCGAAGATCTTTGGACTGGAGAACCATCTGTGCATGTACACACAATGGCCTTACCCCTTTTATTTTATCACACAACCTGTCAACAACACTGAATGCCATGTTGTGTTATGAGTTGGTAGGATGTGCCTTAGTATATACTTCCAGGTTGTAGACGTAGCTGCTTTTTGCCTCAAAGTTCAAACATTTTTATTCCATATTTATGGGGCTTTCCTTTGATATAAACACGAAAGAATATACGCTATCGAAATGGGCATATTGCCTCTTCGATAGTCAGCTGTTCTTCCAGTGTGTAGACGTCCTGAAATTTTGTGATGAGTGTTTCAATAACTAGCCGAATTTTGCCTGGCTGTCCCCTAGCTGCCTTTGCATCGTTTTTGAGATGGAACATTGTCAGTAACATGAGGAACCTATCCTGACACATTCCAACAGAAGCTGCATATGGAGTCTGAATAATCGGAAGCAAACTCCAGTAATCCTGCAGAAATGACTTCTGTAACGTGCTAATGTGTATGATTATCACAAAGAGTTTTTTTATTTCTTGCAATGAGACTGTATTCCTCTGTGCAAATACAGATTTGGGTGTCAGAGGGCTCTCTTTCTTCTTTTTGTTTATTTGCCGAGTTGCATATCAGTTTGTTCCCTTCAGTATAATTTTGAGCATTTCTGGGCTGAAGAATATTTCAAATATATCCCAGGGACAGGTGTCTTGAGTTATATGGAAATTTTTATTTATCTCTGGTATACCAGAGAATGCAGGTTTCTGAACCGTCTGAATTTGTTCTTTCCATCCTAACTCAAAATCTGTATTGGTGCCTTTAGGAAGGGTCCAGCATATTCTGTTCCTGCTTCTGTCAGGTTCTGTCCGGACAACTTCCTCTTCCTCGCTGCTGAAGGGTGAATTTACTTCACATGGGTCGCTGTTCCGATAAACATTTTTTGTGAAGTATTTTCTGAACTAAAACTCGGTCCGGGTTTTTCCATGTTGCTTGTAGCGTGCCAAACATCAGCTGACTAGTCAGACCACATTGATACTTTAGACTTGCATGCTGGGAGAGAGGCATAGTGATTCACTGCATCTGATGGCAGAGGTTAGCTGCAATAAAACAAAGGGATGCATTGAGTGAAATGTCAAAACAGCTTGTTGTGCCATCATTCACTTGCGAGAGTCCAGCATATGCACTTACATGGTTTGCAGGAAGTTGAACAGAGTCACTGAAACTACAAACATGGGGAAGTCTAATGGTACAAACCTGAAGCCAATACCTCCAATACTTTTTTTTAACAAGCTTATGAAAATTGGGCAGTACTAGTACTCCGTCTGGACAGCTGGCATGAGAGGCCGCAGAGTACTAGCACACCGCATGGACAGAAAGTGTTAAGGTCCAAGTCTTGCAGGAGGTTGTACTGTGTTGATTTGTAAATTGTTACTGACATTTTGAAGGATAATCATTTCTACTCAGGGTCAAGTGGTCAAGCAGTCTCAGAACAATGAAGGTGCTGTGGCCCTTCAAAATTCTGTAACTCTTCACCTATGAATGTGGCCAGATCCCATAAGACCTGAATGTGCAGTACGCAGCTGTGAGGACCTTAAATCTCACGAATTTTGTTTGGTAAAGAATAATTACAAGTCTGGTGTGGGTGTTGAAGTTGAAGTTTATACTTGATAGATGTAACCCTTTGGTGCCAGAATTAAATGACTGGTGTGATGCGCATCACACTTCAAATAATTGTTGAACAGTCAATAGAATTTCGTTTACCCCTTCAACTGGTTTTTATAGATTTCCAACAGGCCTTTGACACCCTGGCACAGGATGCAATTTGGTTGGCACTGAAGAAAAAATGTGTACCACAAAAAATAATCTCTATTATACAAGCTATTTATGAGCAATCATTATGCAATGTTCTACACAAGAATCTGATATCAGAACCGATACCGGTGTTGAATGGAGTAAAACAGGTATGTACGCTCTCACCCCGGTTGTTTAATGTCACTCTAGACTATGTGATGTCCAAAGTATGTAAAGAATCAGAAGGTATAAGATGGGGAATATGGGGTAAACTGATGGATTTAGATTATGCAGATGACATATGTCTGTTAACCCACTCTACACGAACAATGCAAAAAATGCTCGAAAGATTAGAAAAAGAATCTGCCAAAGCGGGTTTAAAAATTAATGTAAAGGAGACTAAGGAGATGTGTATTGCCCTGAACAACAAAGAGCCCCTTTGGATACACAATGAAACTATTGAAAGAGTGACACAATTTACATATCTGGGTAGTATTATTGACAACACAAGGGGAACTGAGGAGGACATCAAGCCTCATATACGAAAGGCCCAAACAGCATTTAGTGCACTGAACAAGATCTGGCACTCAACAACATATTCAACGCAAACCAAATTTCGCATCTTTAATGCGAACGTGAAAGCTGTCTTACTCTATGGCTGCGAGACCTTTAAAAACTCGAAATATATAGCAACTAAATTACAAGACTTTATCAATAAAAGTCTGAGGAGAATATTAAGAATTTTCTGGCCGGACCAGATAACAAATAACGAGTTGTGGAAGCGCATGAAACAACCAAGAATAGATTTGCAAATCAGGAAACGCAAGTGGGGATGGCTGGGCCATACACTGCGGAAACCGATAGACATAACCAGACAAGCCCTAGAGTGGAACCCCCAAGGCAAATGGGGCAGAGGGAGATCGAAGAATACGTGGCGAAGAACGGTGCTTGAAGAGGCCAAAGGAGTGAAAAAGACCTGGGCAGAAATCAAGTACGATGCCAAGAATAGAGTGCGGTGGAGGATTCTTGTGGATGCCCTTTGTTCTGCAGCGGAATGATGGGACTATTGATTGTGATGTGTGTTAGACTGGAATCTGTATGGGGGCTGCATAGTGAAGGCCATGTTAGGCTGTTGATTACATCTGTTGTTCAGAATTTTGGATGACAGGTGTACCTGATGTCAGATGCCAAAGGGTCACTGTATGTAGGTTCTATACTTATGTAGGAAGTCAGTCACAAAAGGAAACTAAACAACAATAATAATGCTAGTAGATATTGTGATAACTGAAAGGTCTCCTTAGAAAGGTAGGCATTATGATATTTGTTGTGAAATATTGGTATATTCAAAGTATAAATACAAATTCATGTGAACTGTAAGATCTGATGTTCTCATGGTGGTGACTACGAAGATTAGCATCTTGTGGGTTGTGATGCCTTGTAATCTAATAGAGATTTATTGACATTGTTGCTGGTATTGCTACAGAATGTAAATTAATACAAAACTCCACAGTATTACATCCCAGAAGAAGGCATTCTATTTTAAAATTGTTTTAGTAGTGCTGCACATTACTTGTGTGCTGTGAAGGGGAAATGTGTTATGGTTCCTATCACAGTGTTGTGGAATGGAATAATGAAGCATCTGTAAGTAATTTATTGCATTTTATTTCAGATATTGAATTCTTACCAGGTGGAGATCGCTACAAACCTGTTATTTATTTCAATGAATTCTGGAACATGTTGAGAGACTACCAGCCCATCAATAAAACAACAGAGTAAGTTACAGCAGTCATTTAATGTGTTCACACATCCTCTGTTACAGCATACAACTAGAGCTTTTACATAACATGGAAATGTAATTTAAGTAGAGGTTGCAGTCTGCTGGCATTTGATACATTGTGGTTAGGTAAGTGCCATTATTTTGGAGAAAGTTGTTGCCTGCATCTTGGTGATGGATGGGGACTTGGTAGGTTGGGTTAAGGGTTTTCAAATCTGGGGACATTGCATAGACCGGAGCTTCAACAGAAAGGCCGGTGATTCAAATTATAAGCTCTATATCTTTCGAAGCAAATCTGGCCTTGTGAATATAGCACATATGGAAATGAACTTTCTAATTGACTAAATTTCCAAAGAATAAAGCAAATGGTAGGTGAGAGTGACTTAAGCCCATTCCCATTTATTGGTCATCTTCAAACACTCGTGGAGTCTGTAAAAAGACTCAAACAGTTCACCGCCTTTGAAACAGTGATAGCTTTGTCCCTCTCCCCATTCCTGTCTTTTCTGTGGGTGTTGAGGGAGAGGTAGATAAAGGCTACAGAAGCTGCTGCAGTTGCAGGAAAGCTCATTCAAGCAAGCGCAGTCATCTTTTCCAGTATCATATGTGTTATGCTTTAGCCACCCTTGGATATTTCTCTCTGGGCCTGAGTAAGCTGGACCCAGATAATAATAGGAAAACTCATCCAAGATCATTCCTGGCCTTTGGTAAGGCTGTAGGGCTTGGATAAGGTTTTTTCCTAGTGAGAAAAAATCAGTGCACACTAGGCATGTATGAGTGGCCACTGTCTGCTGGGACCTCATAGGACTCCAATCCATTATGTGTTAATTTCATTTAACCCATCTTGACCATGAGTTCATATCTCAACTGTAACATTCATGCATTACTGTTTTTAATATTTTGCCTCTTACAATTCTTATACAGGACTTTACATTTGAGTTTGACATACCAACCACTGTCACTGTTCAAATGGCAGCTATACTCAGCACAGGCAATGCGCAACAAATGGACAATGAATGTGTTGGGAGAGGGATTTGTGGAAGAGGATGATGATGACCAGGATTCATTGAAAGAAGCACTTCTGGAGACATCACCATACCTTTTGGCTCTTACCATTCTAGTGTCTATTCTGCATTCTGTGTTCGAATTGCTGGCATTCAAGAATGGTAGGTATGGCTGCGAGTGAAGCTAAATTCACGTGATAAATGCTATGCTTGCTTTTGTGCAGGACATACACAATCCAGTTTCGGAAAAATGAAAAATGGTAGAGACAAAAATGTTTTCATTTTACTTTAATTTGGATATCACTAATATTCTCTCAGATGCAGCATTGTTTTCAAGGATTGTGGAACTAAAACTGTTTTGGATGTGGTTTAATATTTCATTGGTGCTTTGCACAGATTGTGACTTAAACTCTGAAAATTTTGAGAGTACCAGGTTGGTGATATGGTTTACAGCCCACATCCAATTGTAGATTCTCTCTGTTGGACATTATTTCAAGTCTAGCTCCTAGCTGCTTCCACCGCAGAAATAATTTCCCTTGCCCACAGTACATGATGATTTGAGGGTTGCTGTATGAACAAGATTTCAGCCACCTAAATCAAGAAAATTCTCAAATGATGTATTTGAGGGTTATTCAAAATGTAAGGGCAGTTTATTTTCTCTTTGTTCTATAAAAGGCCAATTCCTTGGTCATTCAGCTTGTAGCGTAGTAGCTATACCAGCTGCACCATCATGACTCCTGATGCTTTTGAAGAAAGGCTTAAAAAGTTAAATGGATCCTCCTTTTCATAATATAACTTTGACAAAGAAATGTTTGAGTAAATATGTGAACTTACCCAATTCTGTCTTGCATTGAGTGTCACTGCTGCTACTGGCGTCATCATTGTAATGGGCACATTATACTGGCCACACACAAATGTCACGCGTTCGAGTATGTCATAATATGTGATACTCAATGTAATTTATGACAGGAAGAAGTGAAGTAATTGTGTTATGTCTAGGTGAGCAGTCATAATATGCCAAGGAATGATAATGCAGTAGTCTTCTGGGTGTCATGCCTCTTGTTGGCAGGCTTTACCTTTCTGAGTGTCGTGCTTCCTCTATACAGGCTTTACCTTTCTGGATGTCATGTTTCTTTGCAGGCTTTACCTTTCTGGGTGTCATGCTACTGTGTAGGCTTTACCTTTCTGGAAGTTGTGCTTCTTCTTTGTAGGCTTTAACCTTTCTGGAAGTTGTGCTTCTTCTTTGCAGGCTTTACCTTTCTGGGTATCATGCTACTATGTAGGCTTTACCTTTCTGGAAGTTGTGCTTCTTCTTTGCAGGCTTTACCTTTCTGTGTGTCATGCTACTGTGTAGGCTTTACCTTTCTGGGTGTCATGCTGCTGTGTTGGCTTTACCATTCTGGAAGTTGTGCTTCTTCTTTGTAGGCTGTACCTTTCTGGAAGTTGTGCTTCTTCTTTGCAGGCTTTACCTTTCTGGGTGTCATGCTACTGTGTAGGCTTTACCTTTCTGGAAGTTGTGCTTCTTCTTTGCAGGCTTTACCTTTCTGGGTGTCATGCTACTGTGTAGTCTTTACCTTTCTGGAAGTTGTGCTTCTTCTTTGTAGGCTTTACCTTTCTGGAAGTTGTGCTTCTTCTTTGCAGGCTTTACCTTTCTGGGTGCCGTGCCTTTTCTGGCTTTACCTTTAGTTTTGCATGTAAAATAGGCATCTTTTATGGTTCTGCAGGTGTTGGTCAGGAAAAAATGACCACTGATTTAGAAATTATGGACTTTGGTATTCGTATTTTGATTATGCCAAAGTGGACAAGGTCCAACAGTTAATTAACCAGACATGTTTCTGGCAATACTGGTCAGTTGACTCATTTTAATTTAAATGTATTCTTTTATCGTGGTATGTTATATTTGGTAAGTGGTGTGTTTGTAATGCTGCATTGTACATAATCCCCAAACCTTAAAAGTGGCAGGTTATTAAAATTAAAAAGATGGAAAATCTTTTCTATGATGTGCTGTGTCTGGGTTTTGATATTTGGAATTCTCTTTAATTATTTTAACTTGCAATTTTTTTGTACACATAATTGGTTTTCATTACATCTGTGCATTGTTGGATGAGATATCACTCATGCAACGGCAATTTGTCATAACCCACAGATACGCAGTTTCACGGGACACAGGAAAAACTTAACATATCCGTAATAGACAAACACGTAAGCATGTAGTGTTTTTAAAAATATATAAGGACAAGCAGTTACTGGTGAACATAACATTTTGTATTTTTATCCCAACTGTATAGTAATGCAGGAATCTCATGAGAAATCACATGGGTTACAACAAATTGGATACCATGAGTAATATATTTAGGAACTACCCTCATCTACTCTAGATACTTTTGTTGCCAGTGAAAAAAAAAAATTCTTCAGTAAATCACATTATACTATAGATTTTAAATATGGCATGTTTTTGTACTTTGCCAAGGAAGTACAATATGCAGAGGTTTAAAGGCATGTCTTGCCATTAATTGAGTGCATAGATGTGTTCATGTACCAAAGTCAGGGAAGGACATTGCCACTTTTACAGTACAAGATAATTGCTTTGCTACTGTATCATATAACATGTATGTTACAGATATTCAGTTCTGGAACAACCGAAAGTCATTAGAAGGCTTGTCCGTGAGATCAGTATTCTTCAATGTTTTCCAGTCTTTAATTGTCCTACTGTATGTACTGGACAATGACACCAATACAGTGATTAAGCTCAGTTGTTTTGTGGGACTCTGTATAGAAGTCTGGAAGATTCATAAGGTAACATATCTTCTGTAATAAATAAGTAAGGAAGTGCAAGACAGAGGTGTTACGGTGTTGGGCCTTTTCCATCATTTGCTTTGGTTAACCCTTCAGTGTCGCCCTCTATACGTGGTATAGACCTCTGTTTCTGCACATGTTCCTGGCCTCTATACGTCATATAATTGGCCGGCAGTGACTGAGCACATTTAAATTCCTACCTTCTACAGGGATGGAGGAGTTTTAAATTCCCTCTGATGAAATTGCAACCATCTATTTAAAAAATCATTATTCGCAAACTAATGATCCGATTTTTCTAAAACTTTAGTAGAAAAATCTTAAAACTATATAGATGCAGTAAAATAATTGTCATTACCTCAGTAATTGAGCTTCGTGTGATACATCTCAAAGCAATCTTCCGAACAAAGACCCACATCACATATTTGGCAGCAGTACACTGAATTTTTCTTTTTTCTGTGCTTTGAGCGCACAACACACCTCCGCGGCACGTGCATATTTCGTAAACAGACCTTCCACTAGCTGAATTCTATACGAGAGCTGCTGTATATTTCTTCCCATCACTTGTCGATAAACAACAAACGAATTGAGAACTGTAGAGTTCAGTAGCCTTTTGAAAAGTTTGAGGTACCATTTGGTCATTTCTTTCCTCTCGACCATGTACATGTGCAGCAACTGGTCCTTCAAATCGACTCCTCCCATTTAATGATTATAATCAATCATGCACAAAGGCTTCTCTATTTCCTTGCCTTTGTTAGAAACCCTCTGTGTGTCTGCACTGTGGTATGTTGACACCATAGTTACATTTCTTTTGTCACGCCATTTTAGTACTGTGACTGGACCCAAATATCTGGCTATGATTTCCCCCTTTCCCAGTTTCTTATCATTCACTTGGGGATGTTCTTTCTATTCAGTTTTAGTGTGCCCACACAACCAGTGGAATGTTCGATCTTTAGCTTTCTTGCTAATTCTGGACTATTGAAGAAGTTTCCAATCCACAGTGTATGTCCATGACCAAACAAGGGTTCTAAAAGTTCCAGTACTACAGCTGTTATTTTGCGTCTGCTGCAGTTATGTCGTCTATTTCATTATCACTGCTGCTAACACTGTCACTGCTACTATCACGGAAACTTTCGTCTGAATTCTACACAATTTCCAGCACTTCACTGTCTGTCAGAACTTTTGCTGCCATTGCTATGCCCCCAGTATCATTTCCGAGTCAACAGCTGAACGAAGTGCATTGACTGAAAACATGCAGGGTGAATACCAACAATTACAGAATATATGTTGATAGCTGCACCAAATGAAAGGTTGAATTATTCTCTGCCTATCTACAGAAGGAAATGCCACATGATATCTGTGTTGACTTCAAGCCAGCATCAGAAATGAAGTCCATGCAGCAGCATCAGAGTAGGTGATGAAAATATTTCAAACTACCTAATGCAGTATAGCATTTATGAATCATTCTCCAACAGCAGAAGAAACCTAAGATCTTAGGCTACAAAGATACATTGTTCAGACTGTAGCTTTATTTCTTTCAGTTTGAGTAAAACAGAGAGAACTCTGAGAGCTCACATTTTTGACAGTTGAAGTTGGACTTTTTTAAATAGGAAAATTAACTCCTGAATACATAATGTTACATTCTAAACAGACTATTTTAACTATGATATTCTGAAAGCGCAGTTCTTGAGCAATAAAGAGAAACCACTCACAATTTGATAGCTCGAAAACTATTCATGTGAGAGGAGATTGAATCCACCCATGCAAGGGTCTATACTACGTATGGCATCCAGTGATATGTGAAGAATCGGAGGTCTATACGTCGTATGAGTGACAGTGCTGAAGAGTTAGGGAATTTAAACTCCTCCATCTGTGGAGAAGGTAAGAATTGAAATGTCCTCTGTCGCTGAAGGGTTAAAGAAAGTTTTGAATATCGTGTTGGCTTCCAGTATAAGGTAAACGTAAGGAACGTGTTCTTGTGGCCTCCACTTATTTGAGATTCTGACAATGGTATGTCACATTTGGAAACATTCTCTGTTTGAAATTCTTCCAATTGGCCAGTATTTAAATTAAGAATTGAATTAGAATATTTTGAGGTCAGGATCAGGCCCCATCCTCAGGAAAATGAGTAAGGGAAACACCTCACTTTATGTATTATTAAAAGCTGCTGAGGGCAGCAGTTTGTCTCATCCAGAAGGATTTGATGTTCGTATGTGGGTTGGATGTGAGATTACAGAAGTAAGGAATTTAATTACTGATTAACATAATACTAAGGTGTGCTTTAATTGTAAAAATAAACTTCTTGGAAAAAAAGAAGCATTGTTTTAATGTCGTGAGACCACAGTTTTTTGACTGTGTGACAGGTCAGATACAAAGTGACAGAAGTTTAGGAATGACTGCACTAGGTGACACTAGTGTGTATCACCTGCAGTAGTTGCACCTAATGGGTCGAACAGATAGTAGGTTTCATACTTCTAACTCATCAAGGAAACAGAGTCACCTTTCAAACCACTGTGTTTGAAAAGACCAATGAATGTAATTTCACTATTAATTAGATGAAAATGCTCCATTTTTTTAACCACCATGTGACTCATTTAAGGACTTGTAACGTCAGCTGATTATTTCTACATTGTTGGGTAATGGTGTCCAAGATGAGCATTTTAAGTGATTGTATAAATTAGGGTATGACAGCTATACATGTAGTTCCAAGGCTTTAGTTTTTACATTCTTGGTTAGTGTCGACACTGAAACAGTATATCTTGCTGGTATTTAAAGCCTTTTGTAAGAAACTTCAGAATTATTAAACTAGTCTTTAATGCCAATGCTGTTCTGCCTTTTAAAGGTTACATTTTTATGCTATTGAGTAATGGTGATAAAATGCTTTTGTTGAGCTGTGCCAGTCTCATAATGAGTGTTTTGGGGGAAAAAATTATAAAAATAAGCATTTTAATATTTGTCTGTGTGCAAATAATATTGCCCAAATTTGGGGATTTTATGGAACTTTATGTAGAGCATTTCTGTTACACAAATATTACGCTGTAAGACCTTAATATGACAGATTTCTACTTCAGTCACTATATACATTTTTTTTGTAATATTCACATTATGTTTTGATATTATTGTCAAGGTATGCAGTGAGACTGTTAAGACCAGATGAACGATTATGAAAATGCAGTATTTGTTACTGGCAGCATTTCTGCACAGAACAATGTGCTGTGGCCACAAGGAACTTTTTTGTGTGGATGTTCTGAACTGTTTAAGGGACTTCAGTTGTTGGTTGTGTATCAAGATGCTGTAATATGGTACTGAGTTTATTAAGGACATGTGGTGAGGAAGAAGTCCCAAGATTGAAGTGGAATTTGTTAACATCTGCAGTCTGACATTGTCATTAAGTAAATCCACAAATAATAAATTGTGATTCATTATGAGATTTTGTGCTAACCCTCTGGTACCTAATGTCAGGTATACCCATGACAGTGTGATGCCCAAAACCGAATGTAAGGTATAAATGATGGTCATTTAATGGCCTTCCTTATGCAGCTCCATCAACATTCTGACCTCCTGCATGTCACACCAGACATTTAATTCCATTGCCAGAAGGTTAATCATGAAAATGGATAGTGCCTTTACTCATAAATCTTCTGGTTAGAGAGAAAACACTAGAAGTGTGAATTTGTTGTACAGCAGATTATTCTCCCATATCCCCCTGGACTTTTTCAGTCTTTGAAGGGTGTTGTTCCATTTATGGCTAACTCAGCTGTCACAGATCCCTAGAATGCCTTCCCTCTGTTATGTCATTAACACGGAGAGATCACAGAGAGTTGACCCCCCCCCCAAAAAAAAAAAAAAATTTGGGTGTATTAACCTATATTTTTAGAAACAAAATGTACTTACCTCTTTCTGTATTGTTCAGGTGGTGGACATCAGTATTAATCGTGAAGCTCGCATCTTCGGATTCATTCCAAGGATTAGCTTCTCAGATAAGGGCTCATATGTAGAGTCAAGTACCAGAGAATACGATATGCTTGCGTTCCATTACCTGTCGTGGGCGTTGTACCCATTACTGATTGGTTATGCTATCTATTCCCTGCTCTATCAGGAGCACCGTGGTTGGTATTCTTTTGTGCTCAACATGCTGTATGGCTTCCTTCTCACATTTGGTAAGTAGATATGTAGTGAAATAATTGTACACACACAATTATGTAATTGAAGAATACCATATGTTACCCAAATATAGGATAACAATTTATTCCTAATTAATTACTGGAAAAATGTGGAATAGACTTATGTTTGTGCACATAATCAAACACATTCTATATTGGTATTTTCCTGAAAATTTAAGATTTTGAAGAGGTGGTTATCACATGTGTGGTTAAGTGTGGTACATCCTCAGGGATTATCATGGTGTCTGGCAGAAGTTTACCAGTGTTTTGGAGGTATGGGCTCCTTTTGCCTTCAGGTTACCATCAAGATAGGGCAGTGTTTTCCACCAGAATGTCATTAAATCCCTCCCTTAGAACCAAGCAGTTTGGCATGGCAGTAAAGGTTCATACTTGTATCTGGGAGGTGTCTAGTTGGTTATCAGTCAGCACCAACTAGTTGGAATGAAGTGTTTTGTAATTTTCCTTACTTGTTCAAACAAATGCCATAGTATGCCATGAGTGCTACCAGTATTATTATTATTATTATTATTATTATTATTATTGTTGTTGTTGTTATCATCATCATCATCATTAATCTCTTCTACATTCATTGCCGTAGAGTCTGAAGTACTGACAGCATCATAAAATGAACCACAAAGAGTTCTTCTGTTATACATTATGTAATCCAGTTTGTTTGTCATGGGGTCGCTTGCTTTTGTTTGAAGGTGTGTGTGTTTTATTATTTCATGCACGCTGCTAGGACATTTGTCACTCTAAAATTTACCTGTTAGGGTAACTTTCTACAGATATGAAATTTGTTTTGGGAGCAGTCTGTAAGTTACTGACTCAAATTTTGCATTCCCTATCAAATTCCAAGCAGTGAACATTCTGAAAGTGAATGTTTTCTGTGTTTATGGTGTAGTGACATATGTTTGCAAAGTTTTATGGAAACATTGCCCTTTGTTTCTGCAGAACTGTTAGTATTTCAGTTTCTGGAATAAGTGGAAATGGATTTTGAATTTGTTGAGAATGATTTCCTAAATAAACATGTCATGAAAGCCAGTATTTTTCGAAGAAGAGCAGGAAACATTAGGAAATTAAATAAGAACATATTTTAGAAGTACTTTTACTTATTACATTTGTCAGGTTTGACATAACAACATCTTGATGTTTACAGAATTGTTGCGATAGGTCCTTAAAATTCTATTCATTAGTTTGAATGGGTAACTGAGCTATGTTGCCAAGAATTCCTGCTGTACAGATAACTTTCAGAGTTGAATCATATTTATTCATATGCACCAACATATGCACAAGCTTATGTATGACTTAATGTTTTATTGTGTGCATATGTTGGTATATATGAATGATTATGGACACAGAGTACATGGAATTTATAATATTAAATTTGTGTCATATTGGTGCTGTAGCTGAAAAATGACCAAAGCTTGCTTCATGTGATTGTTTTTGAGTCAGCTGTTCCCTTCAATTAGCTGTGCCCATAGAGGTTGGCAGGAATGAGATATGGCAGTTGCAGAGTCCTCGGACCTGATTAATTTCATCTTATTTATCTGGGTAATGAGAGACCAAAAATGTCTTTACATCGCACATGAAATAGGAACTCCATCATACATAAACGACAGAGATTCTCATCTTGCCATTGGTACATCCTTCCATATTTGAAGCATTTCGTTTGTTTCCATGTCTTGCTAACAAAGTAGTTGCCACCACATGTTTAGCAGATTATTCAGTTTGGTTTTGGGAGTAGAAAATGATCCTTATGTTTACTGTTTGAAATTAAGAAGCACTCTTTATGTTCTACTTTTATTTAACGTTTGTGTGTTTCAGGATTTATAATGATGACACCACAGCTTTTCATCAACTATAAACTGAAGTCTGTAGCACATTTACCGTGGCGTATGCTGTCTTATAAATTCCTCAATACTTTTATTGACGACATTTTTGCATTTGTCATAAAAATGCCAACGCTTTACAGACTGGGTTGTTTCAGAGATGGTATGTTCATTTTATATTTTATAATTTTGTAGATGTAAATTGCTAGGTGTCAGAAATGTTTTCTACACACCTTTCTCTGATTTAATTTAATTAACTTTATGTTCGTTGTGTCATTGCAGCGTAGTTTGGTCATGCATGAGCAAACCTTTTGTTATAGGAAGTATGAAGTATTTTTTGTGTTGTGTTAAAGGAAGAGGTAATCCATTTTTTTACTTCACCATTTCCATTCATTTATTTTCAGTTTATCCATTTAAAGGTACAACTTAAGGATATGGAAATAGTCATCTTATGATGACACAATGTACCTGTTAAATTACAGCTGTCATATTACAGAATATAACTATAATATAAAAAGTAAAAGCTAAAGTGATCCCGTTACAGGCCCAGTGTGGCCCAGAGGGTGGGTAGGGGTATAGCTCTACTCTTCCATGACTGCGTCACTAGAAGGGGGTGAGTGGTCAGCAGCACGCCCCGACCGCACTTTACCCCCCAGGAAAGACCCAGTACCCATTGTACAGGAGGCTGGGTGGGCCCCAGGGCCGGTCTGGACGGGCGGAAAAATCTCGTCCCCACCGGGATTCGATCCCAGGCCATCCACCCCGTAGTCAGTCGCTATACCAACTGAGCTACCCGGCCCACGTAATATAATGATTACGTAGTGAAATATTAATATTGTTTTATAGGTGCAGTGACATTTTGTAATTTTAGTTTCTGAGCGTCATGATCTGACAATCCATTGGATCCAGTGGATTTGTGGTAAAATTTCTTGATAAATCAATAAAAATATTATCAGTTGCAGTACTTGAACCATTAAATATTCTGGTAGGAAAATTAACTGTACTTTTTAGATTGTACATAGCTAATAGAGTATCGAACTGTTGTCTTCCATTATGACTATCAAGATAATATTTTTATCCCCACAGATGATAAATTCATTTTGGGGGGGGGGGGGGGGGGGTGTTATGTCATTGGTTCAAAATAGATTCTAATTTCCTCAAGAAGTAGTTTTAATTTTCAGTAGTTGATCTATAGATAGTTACAAGACTTTTTTAATCTTAGGTACATTTAATTTGACGGCACATATTTCAAGATCTTTCTCTTGACAGATATTGTAAGTAGGAATAGTACTGAAGTGAATGAGTTCATGCACAAATATACATACACCTCAATTTTTATATTAATGCCTACAAAATTTGGCACCAAGTTCATAATATTCAGTTGACATCATATCTGTTTCTAAATCTTTGTGATGATGCTCGGACGTACATAGTAAATGTGGGAGCTTAGAATTTAATGTATTTGATAACTGGCTAATTTTCCCCCTTTAAGCCTCTTATGTTTTGATGATAGACCATAAGGTTATTGGAACTATCTTTTAAGGGAGAATTTACATTAATATTTGAAGGAGAATTAAGCTTAAAATCAGGTTAAAAATTAGTAGTGGAACTATAATACTGATTATGAATGTTACTGTCTTCTAGACTTAGTGTGTCTTTCACCATAAAATATCATTGTGTCTTGTGACGGGTGGCCCTTTTGTTCTAGTTGATGTGCTACAGTTGACTATCGGGTTGTGTTTTTGGGTGATCAAGTGCCATGGTCATGGGGATCCTTATTAGTGAGATGTGTAGTGGCATTTTCATTTAGCTCCATTTTCCATTTTAGACTAATAGGTTTCCTAGGTTTCTTACCACCTAGTTTATAAATTAAAGAAGCTGTTTGTTTAGCTAACAGCCCTTCTCCAAATCCATTCAAATGAAAATCATGCTGAGTGAAAAGTTTCTATGAGAATTGAATTCCAAAACTGTAACATGAGTAGATAGTTTTGCAGTTTTCTTCAGTTTTGAATTAAACGCCTTGATTTTCTTATTCACATAAGAGGTATCTGCCAAATCATATCTATGCGGAACATGTAACATTATTATGTTTTCATTATTATTATTCTGTAAAAACTTCACAATCTGTATTATCACCCTTTTTTTTAGTTATTGTTACAGACATCATTAACACCACCATTGAGGACAAGAACATCATTTTTTGTTAGTCTGAATGAGTCCGTTTTTGTCTTTCCCAAAAATTTTCAAAGCCAGGCACCAGGTTTGATATATCCACTAACCTCAGATTTTGCGCTTAAATAATTACCACTTCTCGGAACACTTCCCTTTAAGTGGCTTTTGCCTAGAATAACCAACTTGCTTGTGGTTGTGTGCATGGTTTTTCAACTACACACATTCACAGTGTGTTTCTTATCTACTACCTGGAAGCCTATTCTTAGATTTGTGACTTATTTTCTGGCTTGATATTTGTTGATTTATTATCTTTGCAACAGAATAAGTCTCATTATCTTCCTTAGCCAACCATTTCAGTTGGATCTTTGTTTGATTCTGTACGTTATGTTGAGTTTCAATCTTCTTTTTTGGTTCTTCTTCTGGTTCCTTTATAGATATACAATACCTCACTGGCTTATGCTGGTTATCCTCTTGATTACTTTCATTATCACTTATTTTATTGTCAGATACTATATTTGATTTCACATAATTTCTAAGTATATCATTGTCAACCTCAAGTGCTATATAGGGATTCTTTGAGATCAGCGTTTGTTTGATTGTATGCTCAGATACTTCCTCCTCTCTCTCTCTCTTTTTCTTTTAATCGCCTCTTTTAACTTTAGGACGTCTTGGCATTACCAGTTTCCATCTATCATACTCTTCCAGATCACGTCTTACCTGCTGAGATAGCCATATCCATACTCTCTTGATTATGTTCCTTATTAAATAAGGTGATGATCAGTTGAGCAGAACTTAATTTGTTTAGAGCCTGATGACACTGTATGAAGTTCTGTATACATATAGTACATGTGTTTTCTTCCAATTTATAATCAAATCATTCATCATTTATGGTCATTCCTGAGTAGTGTCTTATATGTAAGATAGTTTAAATCCTGCTGACTGTTCAAGAAATTTTTCATGGAAAAGTTGCCCCTATAGTATGAGATTTGAGGTTTTCATTTGAGTGAAGTTATGGGTTGTGGCTTTGGAATTATGTCACTGATTACTCTAGTGGATGTTTTTCATAGATCTGGGCCACATGCTTCCTTCATCTTCAGGGTGTGAGTGAATTTGAATTTTATTATACATTCAGTAAAATCCAAAAGGGTTACAAAACCACTGGATACGGAACATGTCAAGTGAGCCCTCGGGTAGCTTGCCACAAGGGCAGCATCACTAGATCTTTGATCAGAGGGCCCGCACAATTCTGTCACCAGCCCTTTGAGCCGTCGAGCTCCAGATAATGGGGTCCCGTGGGGAACAGTTAGCCAACCAAAATACAACACAAAATAAAGTAACCAAAGTAATTGTATTAACAATCTCAACATGGAATAATAGAAAACAATGAACAAAGTAATGACTAGTAGAATTGAAACACAATCTTACGAACCCGCGAAGGGCCGGATGTAAATTACCCAATACAATGACACATCCATTGGCACAGCGCAAATACACAAAATATACACAGGAATTCACAGCCGATTAAAGAGCCAGTACAACAGTTGGCCTATGTAAACTTACAACACAGAAGGGCTCAACCCACAGCGGACCAAAACACATATATCATTTATCATAACCGTCCGCTAGACACGGCGTACATCGTGCGTAACATACAATCAAAACAGAAAACAATACAGCAGCCAAGTACATGGCTTTGGCTCGTACAACCAAGTAAAGAAATCCTACTTATGGGGAGGTAGCCTAGTACCTGCCCCTCCCGAGACAACGGCCAGGCAGACGTCAGGGACTGTCCCAAACATAATCGGAACTTCAATTTAGAAAGAACAGTACGAAAATAAAGCTTTACCTTACAACATATGACGGACATCTGCGTAGCCTTCCCGGAGTTGATTAACTATAGCAGGGGCATCCTGCCCCTGGTCTCGGACAGCCAGGAAGACCCAGGTGTAGATATGGTGAAGCCAAGAAGACGACTATTTAGTATGAAATCGAGACCCATAAGGAAAATTCAGGGCAACGCCCTCGCCTTTCACTTTGCCCCGGAGCAGCCAATGACCAGACGAAAGCCTCACGCAGGGAACGGTAAAGGGGGAAAACAAACCGGATATGCTTGCTTGAGGGCAAGCCTGGAGCCGATCCGGTCGCGGACGGCTCACAAGAAAAAATATCATTGTAAAATATAGATATAGAAGAGACAATAGATGGTACCAGTATAAAACATAAATATACGAGTGACAGTAGAGGATTAGATATGAGCATAATTTGAGAAAGACAGCTATATGACAGACAGATGAATATATCTAAGTGTCTAGTCGACACATATCACAATATGATCAAATGTATATTTCTTAATTTCAATTTAATAACATTTTGTGATATTTAGTAGACCTTAAATAAGCATTAAATGAATATTGAATACATTTTAATAAATAAATAGATAAAGTATTGAGGGAAGTCTTAATACAGAATTTACAAAATATAACAAGTCCAGTATGTTCTTATTACTATTATTATTAAAATTTCTAATGAATAAAAGTAGTTGATATATAAAAATTTTTAGACCACTTTAAATGTCCTTGGATTATCAGAAATATTTATTACGTTAAAGGGAAGACTATTAAAAATCTTAATACCAGAATAAATATCTTAATTTGCCAAAGGTAGTGAAGGTTAGAGCTGTGTCTGGTATTTATATTATGAATTTCTGAATTTATCAAAAATTGATCTCTGTTGTTAACTACAATTATAAGTAGGGAAAGTACATATTGTGACATAAGTGGCAAAATTTTCAGTGTTTTAAATATATTTCTACAAGAGTATTCCCACAACCCATAACAATTCTAATTACTCTCTCTTGCATCCAAACAAAAATTATACTGTGATAAGAATTCCCCTAAAATATAATACCATAATTCATGACAATATGAAAAATGGAATAATAAATCGATAGTAATGTCTTAACGAGACATGTAAGACTTAACATCTGATCTTTTGGTGGTCTCATTGACACTGGTGTTACAATAAACATCACCTTCATTTCAGATATTGTTTTCTTCATCTTTCTGTATCAGCGCTGGATATATAAGACAGATCCCACTAGGGTGAATGAATTTGGTTTCTCTGGAGAGATGGAACAGGAAGCAGCGGCAGCGAAAATTGCACAACAAGCAAATGGCACGGTGAATGCCATTACAGCAGTACCAGTCAAAGACCCGGCACACAAGAAGAAGGATTAGTTTGAGTGCTGCAACCATAGTCTATTTGTTTTTGTAGAAAACGGGTAACAAAATGAAATTAAACTACTGTGAAAATTATGATTATTAAGTACAGCACTGTTGGCACATGCTTTAAAAGGAGATTTTTATGTGGCCTCTAATACACTGACATATAACATTGCCATTGTGATTTTTCCCCTTATTTTGTTGTCAGTATCTGTAAAGTAGTCTTGCCAAAAGTAAGTAAATTTTATGTGCGACACATCCATCTTTAAGATCGTGTATCATTGCATTTATTAGTATGCATGCAAGTTAACAGTAGCTAATGGAAGTCATCTCTGGTGTCTAATGCTGTGCATAAGAATTAAAAGCAATTTTTTTAGGGTAATTGCAGAGTAAAATTTGTATTAGACTGTACACGCTGTGTTTTATTCCACCAGATCATGGAAATGTTAATGTTTGAGTGTGTGTAGCTAAGAATGTACATTAAAGTTTGAGTTCTGTTTAAGATATATCAGCTGTTTTTCTGTTGTTGTTGTTGGTGTTGTTGTTGTTACTGTTGAATGGTGCAAAGAACGTGCTAGTCTGCAGTGTCAAGATTAGGGTCTGCTGGGACAGGATTACTTGTAGGTTGGTTTTGGAGAAATTGTTTGCCATATACACAGTGTCATATCCCAGGAGACTGCTGTCACATTTTTTATTGTTTTGAGACCCCCAGATATTGTGTAGCCTGTTGGAAATTGAATAGAATGTTAAGTTTACAAAAACACTTCATTAAAGGCATGTAATATGTGATCACAACATAGCTTGCAAGACATGTTGAATGTAAGAAATAATAATAGAAATTTCATGTAAATAATGTCCTAGAACACATGACAATTTCATGTAATGGAGTCCCCTGCAAGCAGTATTTCCTTGTGCCACTAGCCAAAGCAGAGGCCTTGTTCTTTCAGGGACTGAGCAGTGTTGCTACCATACATTTAACTTATGAATAATGATATGGCTTTTGCCAAACTTGCCTCTTAACATGTGGCTGCCACAGTTGACTTAGGTGGTCATCCCTGGCATATAATGTACGTTAAATTGTGACTTGCAATTATTTCAGAGAAAAGTCATTAACGTAATTACCCATTTTCTAAATTATGGGCTGAAATATATTGTTTTCAGTGAAGTGTATTTGCTTGATCATCATGTTTGTGGATTTACTGGAATGTAAACTGATATTTCTATCCTAAGTCATGTTCAACTACTAACTCTTTGGAGAATAATCGTTCTTGAGAAGCTAATTTTTAATCAACTAATGAAGAATTTTGTCACCTTGTATGGAAACCAGATGCAAAGACCTCTTGGAATATATCCAGCTGTATTTGGAGAGGTCAGCTGTTTCGCAGTGCAGTGTCTGTTTAACTCTTTCGCTGGAGTTGACATAGTTTTCCGTTGTTGCAGTTCCACCTGTTGCCTGGCGTGAGCTTATTTTTCTGCTTGTGTGCCTGTGCTTACTCTACTAGCTCCTGACATGTGATTATTGAACACTCAATGACAAAATCATTACTATGCATTGACCATGGTCCAACATTGAATATAAAACACTTACTTAGTCAGCTGCCATGATATAGATTGTTAGAATAACAAACGATGTAATGAATTCTTAGTTTCAGCTGTTTCAGGAACTGTATTTGTTTCGTTGCACTTTGACTGCTCCTGCAACTCGCTGACTTAACTTAGGTCTCGTAATTGATGGCCATACGTGAACAAGAATATTCATTATTTTACTGGAGTTCCTTCAGTATTAGTTGGCTAAATTTATCGCCTTACATATGATGCAGTGTTGTCATATTCACCTCTTGACTAGGAAGTGCTTCAACATGACTTCACATAAGAAAGTAGGGCTTGTTAAGCCCAGTGAACTTAAAAATAAGAGATGAGGCCTTGATTGCTTGGAAGGGCCAGCTTATTTTCGAAGTATATGTGCCTTATAAACCAGACAGTCATGGCATCAAACCCTATCTGGTTTCTGAGTCCAAGAATGGCTACATATGTAATATGGAGGTGTATACTGGCATATCGCAACCAGCAAAAATCTGGCTTTAGAACTTCTGGGTTCACAGTTGCTCATTAAAGGATACCACTTGTACCAGGCCAGTTACTGTAACAGTGCTGAACTGAGTGAAATGCTGCTTTAAAAAATGTGTACATGTGTGGTATGTTCCATTTAGACCAGGAGTCGTCAAACTTTTTTAAGCAGCGACCCCCTTGACCATACCTTCATTCCCCATCAACCCCTATTGATATCAACAATTAAAACACAAATGGAACTTCTATGAATATTTTTTTTAATATCGATGCAAAATTATTAATCTACTACTATAATAATCTAAAAAAAAGAAAGCAAATTACCTGCCTTTATTTGGAAGAAGCATCAGGATATTTATAGCTAAAAAATAATTGGATGCATGACACCTCAACTTAAGGTCATCAATGTGAAGGATGTGCTTGGTGTGCACGAGCCAAAGCGTTCACATCTGGCTGGATGTTGGTAAGCTTCAGTCTTAGATCACCCTGGTCCTCGAGGTTCAAGCGGTTGCATTGCTTACTGAGGATTGCATTGACGTGACTGAAGCCAGCTTCCACCATATATGAGCTGGGAAATGCCAGAAGGAATGGCTCAGCCGCCGCTGTGAGTTTTGAGTACTTATCCCTGGTGTTCACGTTGTACCAGAAGTCACTCAGACTTCTGCTCTCGAACACGGCTTTCGCTGCAATGTCCACGCTCAATTCAGCGAGTTCATATTCACATTCTGGTTCAACACTTAGGTCTTCAAATTTCACATCAAAGGGTGTGATAATCCATTCCGGTATGGTCATGTTCTCAAGGTCTTTGAACCGAATGCTGAAATCATCTTGCAGATTGCCCAGATGGTTTGTGAAGATCTCGATAATCATCATCTGAAATGCTGTGGTCTTCCATCAAGCTCGTGGAGAAATGTTTCAAATTCGAAAAATATTTATAATCTCGGCGATCCAGTGAATTTTTGAACAATCCAAGCTTCACCTGAAAACCCATAATGATTGTCCATGCTTGAATGATTGTAACATCCCTGCCCTGCAAACATTTTTGGATCTCATTGAATTTAGAATAAATGTCCACCAGGTAAAGCAAATGCTTTTTACATTTCTTTAGTTCATGACACAGCAATAGAGCAACTTCTCCCAGAAACTCCACTATAGAGTCAACGATGTCAACAAGCCTGTGCAAGCTATCACCTCTTGACAACCACCTCACCTCTGTATGCATGAGTAACTGATTAGCAGTTTCATCATTCTTCTCACACAACTTTGTGAATACTCGAGAGTTGAGAGGGTGTGCTTTTATCTTATTGATCGATCTGATACAAATCATCAATGCTTCGTGCAGCTCACCACTAAGCTTCTTAGCTACAAGATGATTTCTATGTAGAAAACAATGAACTGTTACCACATGTGGAACCTTTTGTTTGTGCAAGGTAGCGAACCCTCTGTATCTACCAACCATGGCGGGTGCACCATCAGTTGCCACAGCAGTGATATTCTCCAAACTAATGTTCTGTTCTTGCAAATACTCTTCCATGCATCTAAAAATAGTCTTTCCTTTAGAATCGCCTTCTAGATACTTTGAGAACAAAAACTCGTCAGTAACACACTTGAGACTCGGACTAAAGTACCTTACATAAGCCATCAGTACACTAGAACTACCAAACGTTGCCTCATCCAGTTGTAGTGAAAACTTGGAGCACTGCAGCTCCAATAACAAAGTTTTTTCCACATTGTGAGCCATCTCATCAGTTTGATGTTTCACTGTACTTGCACTCAATGGTACCGATTTCAATACAGGATCAGAGTTTGTCTTCATCACATTTCTAATAACCTCTTCAAGAGCAGGTACAATCACTTCCTCACCGATGCAATAAGGCTTTCCCTTCTTTGCAATATTGAGGGCTTTGTTGTATGAGGCTTACTGTCCTTGAAGATCTGCATTTGCAGGAGACTTGAAAAATGTTTCCAAGTGTGGTTGGCTCTGGAATTTCGCTTTTAGTGCTTTGAAATAGTCAAGCTCCTTGCTTTTCTTGTCACAATGAATTATTTCCAGATGGTCTTTCATCTTAGAAGGCTTCATGCTATCATTGCTAAAAGTCTTTTCGCAAAGTAGGCACATGGGAGTTGACTCATTTGTAGGTGAAGCAATGAATCCAAATTTCAGATAATCTTGACTATACTGTCTGCATTTTTTCTTACTCTCTGCCATAGCCCAAAAAACCAGTGACAAAAATATTTGCGAAAAGCAATAATATTGTTTTTATTTTATATCCCAGTTTTTTAATTCTACCAGGTAATGCAAAAAGTCGTCGTATTTTTCTGGCATCCTCAAGCTTGTGAGGGATCCACTTATCTGGCTACTTCCACTTTTCCCAATGTTGGAGGTAATTCCAGGCTATGGCTTGATATGCTGAGTTTAGAAGCTACCTCTGAACAAATCTAACTTGGGTCTGCCTCAATTATTTCATGAGCTTCCTTTTCATCAAGAGCTTTTGACCTCCTTGACCGAGACTCGTTTGTACTCATACAGTAAAATCAAGCGAATTTCAGTTTCAATGGTAATCATTTTTTCTACGTGGTTTGAACACCTCAACGAGACTGAACTAAATACTCTTTTCATGCAGAATAATCATTTTTGTTTGTATGAGAAGAGATTGCTTTGAATTAGAATAAAAAAATAAGATCCTATAGCCAAAAAAAAAACAAGATGTATTTTGAAAAACGACAGGACCTTTGAATAACTTGGTATATAGTATATCTGTATGTCAAAATTTGCTAAGATTTGTGAAAAAAATAATGCAATCGGAAATTTATACTGGTTGGTTTTCCTCCCACTGACCTTGCTCACCGATAGAAGCTGAAGAAACTCGACTTGCTGGTGAAATAAAACAAGTTATTGGAGCAAGAAGTCTTCTCTTTGACAGTTCAATTACAGACTAACCTGCATTCTGAAGCCTCACTGGTCTCACTGTGCTCACAGCACAGTCTTGCTTAGAGAGCAGGTTTTAATGTAAACAATGACCTCGCTCACTGAAGAAACTGTTTACACTAATTTACATTATCCCCGAAGTTCAATGAACTCTCATTCCCCCACCGACCCCCTTTGGACCCCCTATCTGTCGTAGACCCCCTGGGGGTCGCTGAGGGCTAGTTTGATGACTCCTGATTTAGACAGAGGAGTTACTAAGGAAATGAAGGATAAAATAGAATACCTGAAGGAAAAAAAGAGCCCACTTACTGTCATAAAGGCTGATTTCTGGTACACTTACAGTGAAAGAAGAGGGACATACAGCTTATTTCAACATTACACACAGGAAAGTTTGTGGAGAAAGAAAAGAAGAATGGAAAGGGTGAAACAATGAAGAAGCCAGCAAGATTTCAAGAATATAACAAATTGATGCGAGGCGTGGCTAGGGCAGACCAAATTTTGCACTATTTCCGGTGCTACAGGAAAATCCTGAAATGGACTAAGAAATTTGTGTTCTTGATGTTACACATGGCTGCCCTAAACAGGTTGATATTGTTCCAAAAATACACCTCCAATTAAAATCAAAAGGGCAAAGGTTATACTTTTGAGGCCTTCATATATGACTGGAAAATGATGAAGCCAAAAGAAAGAGAAGATGAGAAAGATAGCACAGATGATGAATCAGTACTAGCCTTAACATCAACAGTACCCCAACCGCGCCACCACGCGAATGACTGCCAGGGAAGGTACCAGGTAGACATCCACAGGGTAGACACAAGAAACAAAATGGTTCTTGTTTCATCAAGTGAAATAAAGAGGTGATATTGAGAAGGTTTAGGTTTTTTCAGCACATAAATGCAGAGAAGAAACCAGATGTTATGTGTTTGACTTGCAGTGTGGCACTTCGCAAAACTGCATGTTTCGGTGACTATCACACACAAAAACATTAATGAACAGGTACGCAAAAATTTAATGATTCCAGACATATATCCTAATACTTTTTCTGAAAAGCTGACATGAAATATTATTTGTTTTGATGTAAAAAGTGATTTTATACTACCTGCATTTTTGACTTTATTTTTCAAAAGGCGTGAAATTTAAATGCCCTGCTGCCAGCGAAAGGGTTAATGAATGCAGTATCCTGATGGCTAAATTTAGATGGAGGGACTAGATCATAAGGGAAATTGCAAGACATCCAGTTTCACTTCCCGCAAAATGAACAACAAAGATGGCTTCCACCTGAGCGGGTCACAGAAACCTCTTTTTCATTCCCTGAAGGCACAGAAGGCAGTTTGAGTACAGAACAGCGCTTTGTCTTTATAAGACGTTTCTGTGCGCTGTCCCTCATATGAGTTATTTTCTCATTGGTCCTGGTTTCCTGTTCTGTTCGCTATGGTAGGGTTGTATCTCCTGTCCCCATTTCACATTTCATTATTCTGAGTGACCACTATCTGTGTCACCCTGCCAATGTAACTTGGCCACATCCTCACCTGAGTTCATCCACAAAAATGAAGATAGCAAGTCCCTCCAAAACATCAGTATCCACCCACCAGGCTACACGGCATCACAACTCTGACGACAGTCATTTGGGCACTCACTGCCACGAAGATGTCAAATTTTATTTTTCCCTGTACTTATGTGAGATACATAACTCTTGTATTACATTTCACAAGTTAATATACCCATTTTCTTGTGTGTGAGTATGAAAACAAACTGGTAGTATTTAGTTCATGTTTGGTGTTGATATTGAATCTATGTTCAATGATTGAACAGAGATTGCTGCACTTTGAAACCATATTTCAACAACTGGTGTATAGGTGCTTGATTATTCAACTTTTATCACAAGGCAAATGCGCATTTGTCTGGGACTGTACAAAAGTGCATAAAATTGTGGAAAACACAACATGTGGGAATGTAAAATTCGGATTTTACTGTACATTGAAAAAGAGAAGATAATCCTCCAATGTAGGGGATGGGCAAGGGGTTAACAATACCTCCCCATAAAAAATCAGCTTGTGAAATGTTACAAAGGGCCTTGATTGTATGAATGCAAGCTGCCTCCATCTCTTACCCCTTAGAATTGCCAGAGTAAATAACAGCTTGTGTATGTGGTTTTAACAAGCCATGAAAGTTCTCTAGCGTGTCATTTCTGAAGGGATGAATGGTAACTGGGTTAAAATATGGATGTAACTTCAATTACAAAGCAAGTGTGTAGTGTGGCAGAAGAATTATTAAATTCTGTAGCTAGAGAGAGAGAGAGAGCTCGAAGTCCATCTAGAGAGCTGTTTGTATATTCTTTTTATATAATAACAATATCTGACCTGGTATGGTTGCTGCAGCTTACACATACCTGTGAAAGGGCTTAAAACTTTTCTGCTATATTGTATTAAGGCAGGTACAGTAGAGTTGATGTGAAACATACTTGGTCACTTGTCTGTAAGTACCACTGTATGTTCCCAAAGGTGGAATAAAGAGCCAAATTGGAGAATTGTGCCCTGATAAATTTCAGATATGATTGTTTATAAATTTATATTGTAAGACATACATAACCAGTTTCTTGTGTAAGTGATCAGTATATGTAAGGTATAGCGTGTTCAGAACCTGATGGCACATGGTGATGCATGGGAGGGGAAGTGAAGGGGAAAGATGCGAATGGAGTGGGTAGCCAGTAGTCTTGCACTGTACGTCAGAACACGGTCTATACAGTTGCTGTCTGCTGATCCGCACTCCTCGGCTGCCAGCAGTCGACTGAACTGACACCCCCGCCGATTTAAATGGACTCGTCCGTTTCGCTGAAAGACCAAATCTGGTTTCTGCGCATGTGCCATCACGTTTCG
>Ga0123355_10000995_pt1 | contig 39318 bp, 26 predicted proteins | sample TergutEmb28metaG_3_FD_89872 | JGI IMG/M metagenome (GOLD analysis project Ga0123355, IMG submission 89872) | Embiratermes neotenicus P1 segment gut microbial communities from Petit-Saut dam, French Guiana - Emb289 P1 | ecosystem: Host-associated > Arthropoda: Insects > Digestive system > Gut ...
CAATAACAGTTTTCACTTTCCAATTGCATATGATAGGCGCACAAGATTTGCTTTATGGAATTGCGGCAATCATCATGGCGTTTCAAAAAGATATGACCAAAGTAAAGTTTGTGGCATGGTTACTTAGCGCCATATTGGTTGCACGTTGGGCTATTATGTCACTGGTTACAGTTGTACATGGTAATGTAGGCGCGGATTTATTAACATCGTCAATAGTATTTTTAACACTAATTATTTTGTTGTTATTGGGAGCTAGAGTAAAGAATAAATAGCTATCATATAGCGAAAAACAAGCCCGTAAACCAACTGCCGGACGGCATATAAAAAAAGCCGTCATGTGGCAGATGATTTAACGTGCCTATAACTTAGCGCAATGGTAACGTGGCGGCTTTGATAAATAAATCAGAGCCGCCGTTTTTCTTGTGAAAAATTAAATCTCGGGAGATGTATTAAACGCACCCTTTTTTCAGCAGACGGCGGCATTAGGAGAGTGTCGCCGTGTTGATTTTCCTTGATATGAACGATAGAGCCATTGGCGAGGAAAGCGAGACACGTCGCAGTACAATCAACTATCAGCGGAAAGTTTCATTGCAAAAACTAAAAGAGATATTGGAGGGATTACAGCATGAAGAATAACAAATTCAATAAGCACAAACTTCTGCCTTTTGACACAATCAAGGCGGCAACACTCGGCAATATTGAAGCCATGAGCGCGGTCACTCAGCATTTCGGCGGGTACATTGCCACACTGTCAATCCGTCCAATCAAGGACGAATACGGCAATGAGCGGTATGGTGTTGATGAGAACATACGGAGCAAGTTAAGGGCAAATAATGTAGCCAAGATCTGTGCGGGGAAAACCGTCCCGCACAGACCCATATCAAGTCTTTCTATTGCTAATCCCCGCGCCGTCAAGGTCGCAGAGTATTTTTCGCAAAGAACGCAAAAAATCTTCCTGCTTCTCTTGACTGCGCTACTATCCCGCATTGCAGGAATGCGCCTTGATTTACTGGACTTTTGGATTGAGAAATTGCCATAAATATGCTATCATTGGGGCAAGGTATAAGCGTTTGCCCCAATCGTTATATGTTGGCTAATCGGGAGGTTAAACAATGATTATGCAAGGTATTGTGACACTCCCCAAATTATTGTATAATTCTCTTACTTGGTTTGACATGAAGTAGAATTGTGGTAACAGGGGGCAAATGAATTTTTGCGGAATAATTACTAAAAGCCATTACAATTTTTGTAAATTGATGTGGCTTTTTTATGTGCTTAGAAACTATAGTCGATTGAATTGAAAACTGGCTACTGATGCGCAGCAATTTTGCTACAACTATATAGCAATTTGGTTTTGCATAGCCTCAAATTTCGCCCGAGAACGCACATGAAGCCGTGCATTTCGGTCTCACCGTTGGCGCACTTGCGCCAACAATCGGACAACGCAAAATCAAATTGCTGTAAACTATCAACAGTATGTATAAACAATTATATATTGCTGTAAATTTAGTTGACTATCTAGGGTTAATTACAGAAAATTGTTAAATAAATCTGTACATTTTTGACATTGCTATGATAGAGTGTTTGTAGATTTAAAAAAATTTATCAATAGGTAGAATAGAAATGATGGGGTTCTTATGAAGAAGCATAAGGTATGGCAGTTGATGTCGTTACTACTAACATTATTAATGATTTTTAATAGCACGCAAACAATTACACAAGCCAGCCAGCTCCAAAGTGTAGTGTCGTTACCTTCTACATATACCCCATATATTAGCGCTGGCTGCCAAGAGCCATTATTTGCATCTCAGCTGCAATATAATAACGATTTTGAAAATGCATACAACATCCTAACAGCAACTTTAAACGGCTCTGTTGGTGTGCAGGGTTTCGATGGCAATTACGCAATATCTTGCCCGAATGAAATAGTAGAAATTGTTGTACAATTCATAACACCGTCTTCTGTGGCCTTACGCCTTATGCAGGAAAGCGCAATTACTCCGCAGCGCAGTGGCCGTGCATTGCAAGGAGGTTCTTTCGAGGAGCAGGCATTATCGGCTCATAGCGCATTTAACCAACAGCTGGGCAGTATCGCAATGCCTTTTAGTAGCGGTGTAAGCACGAGTATGACAGAGATATATTCCGAACATCACAGGCTATTTAACGGTGTATTTATGCGCGTACCCGGCTATATGGTATGGGTGATTGCAGCACTGCCAGAAGTTTTTGCGGTAACGCCAAATATGACTTTTTATACAATATATGATTTGGAACAGGAGCAACCAGAAGATTGTCTTCAAAATGAATATGATGAGTTGGAGTGGTCATGCTACGCAGAATGTGAGAGATACCCATGTGATAAATGTGACGAGTTAGAGCAATATCCATATTATCCGCAAGAAGAACCTACTAAATGTTTATATTGTCCGGAAGACGTAGCAATTTCATGTGATAAATGTGGCGAAGCAGAACAATGTCCATACTATCCGGAAGAGGAATATGAACAAAACCCGTACGATTACTATTATGATACTAGTTTACTTGCCGCAAGCCCTTTAAATGCCACATCCATTGTTTACGAGAACTTTATGCGTACCGTGCGAGAATATTTCAACTTAGACTATATTCACAATACAGTGGGTTTGACAGGGGCAGGCGTACGTGTAGCTGTGCTAGATACAGGCATATATCATGCTCATCCCGAGTTTGCAAATTTTTTGGACGAGACCGGAAGGATTCGTGGGCGTGGGCACCATATCGAAGGCAATGCTCCTTCAAGTAATTCTAGCCACCGTGCAAGGAATCATGGCACAACTGTTTCCGGTGCAGTTATTGCTGTAGCTCCTGGTGTGGAGCTTTGGCATTATCGCGTAGAGTTGAACAACGGAGGTGGTGGGATGCATCCTATTGCAGCCATTGAAGCGGCACATGAAGATGGTATAGATGTAGTAAACATGAGTTTTGGCGGCGGGAACTCTCCGTTTAACCCTATAAATAGAGTTGTAAATACTGCTGCACTTGATGGTATGGTTATGGTTGCTGCTGCTGGGAATAGAGGTGGTATGTATTTTGCTGTTAGCACTCCGGCAAATGCTTCACTTGGTATAGCTGTTGCAGCTGGCACTACTGGTAGTGTTTTTGACCATGGTGATACTTTAAGACCTTATTCGTCTCATGGCCCGGTTTTTCTCGTTAACCATATCAAGCCAGACATTGTTGCACCTACTGCTGTAGTCACTACTGATTTGTTTGGCAGATATAGCTCATCGTCTGGCGGCACATCTCATGCCGCACCAATTATTGCAGGCATAGCTGCGTTATTAATAGAAGCTTTCCCTAATGATACTCCTTACGAGATTAAGGCAAGGATGATGAACACTGCACGGCCGTTAGCGGATATACAACTCAACAGCGTATTTGCAGTTGGTGCAGGTTTTGTACAACCTCTTTATGCCTTAACCAACCAAGCAGTTGTTACTATTGAGCATTATGTGCCTGTCATGGGCAGCCCCGTTCTACCGTTTGAACTGGCAACCATGGCTTCATTAAGTTTTGGTACGATTAACCTAAATCAAGTTGGAAACATGGGCAGAACAATACCGGTTAGCATAAGAAATACGGGAGACAGTACCGCAACATACACAATCAGTTATATGTTCACTAGAAACAATGGTGGTGCAGCCAGTATTAATTTAAGCACAACAAGCGTAACAGTTGCGCCAGGTGGTACAAGTCAATTTGATGTTACAATGTTAATTGCTGACAGTGCATATACAGGATTTTATGAAGGCTATATATATGTAAACAATGGTTCTACTATTGTGGCAAGGCTACCGTTTGGTGCTGTATTAGAGGGCGAACTCTCACTTTCATTTGTTAGGGTTTATACCGAAGAGCAACTTAGGCAAGCTCTGTTGCAAGCGAGGCCCATCTATTCCCTCACAGTAATTGAAGTTGCGGCGGATATTACCATAACGCGTCATATGCCGGTTGCTTTTGACACGAATATATTTATACGAAGTGCCGACGAGTATATTCGAACACTAGAAGGTGCTAATGATCTCTTTACACCTTTGTTTATGCTTAGGGGTAATTTAACGCTTGAAAACATTAGATTAGTGCGTATGCGTCCAGTCCCTGAAAGAAGCACGTTTGATATCGGAGTTCTTGTTGACAATTTTGGACATCTAACGATGCTTGACGGTGCTGTTATTAGCGGACATGAAGTGGCAGGGGTTGTCGTTGAAACAGGAGGCTTTTTCACGATGACCGGAGGTGAAATTTCCGGCAATGGTTCTTTAGGATGTGGAGTGATGATACGGGAGTGGGGGACAGCCAATATGTATGGCGGCATTATATCTGGTAATGCAGGTGCGGGTGTAACTATTGCCATCGGTGGGGTATTTAACATGCATGACGGTGAAATTTCCGACAATTTCACCTCACAATATCTTCCTTTTTCACCTATTAGCAATGGCGGTGTTGTTGTATTGGGGCGCCATTCTAGCGATTATTGTGTAGCAACTTTTAATATGCATGGCGGTAAAATTAGTGGCAATACCGGTTTTAATGGGGGTGGCATAACACTAGTCAATCACTCCTCATTCAATATGTACGGTGGCGAGATATTAGATAACACCGCAGAAAATGATGGTGGAGGTATATTCTTTTCAGGACCTTTGGCAACAGTTAATATTTATGATGGCAATATATCAGGCAATATTGCTAATGACGGCGGTGGTATAGGTACTGACACAATAAATAATATACATGCAGGCAGTCTGCGTATTGGTTCAGATGCTGTGTTTTCAAATAACAGGGCAAGTCGTGCGTTTAACCGCCTTCCGGCGGACGATGATGTGTATTATGAATTTATTAATACTACCCACTGGTCTCGACCATTTGCTCAGGGGTTCAATAACTTCGACATACAATATACAAACGGAGCTGAAATAGCAGTAAGAACATTGTATTTCCAGCTAAACGGTACTCTTGCCAACCCAACGGATCCATTACAAATTGAATCTGCTAATACATTTTACAGCACTCCAATTATGTCAGCCGTCGGCTTCCCTGGTAACCCAACGCGGCTAGGGTACATCTTTGCCGGCTGGTACTTAGGTAACGGCTTTACAATAAGAGTAACACCGGAAACATTAATGCCGGATGTTGATACAACTATCTATGCTCGCTGGCATGCGATAGAGCAAATAAGAGTGCTAAATTTTCAACTAAATGGCACTGCGGCTAACCAAACCAATCCGCTACAAATAGACCCCTTATATGTTCCTCTCAACACACCAATAACACAAGCCTTTGGTTTTCCTGGTAACCCAACAAGGTTAGGTTATATATTTACTGGGTGGTATTTAGACATTGGTCTTACGCAAAAAGTAACATCCGATACGTTAATGCTTGCTAATACCACCATCTACGCCAATTGGGAAGCACGATTGCCAAGAATAAGGTTCTACTTCAACATACCTGATTTTTATGAGTATATTGAAGTAGAGCTGGAAAATATCAATCAGCCAATACCATTGCATCTTAGACCGTCAATACCGACACGCTACGGTACGCCAGGTAACCCTGGCTGGGCATTCTTGGGCTGGTATGAAGAATTATTCCTGGGCATGCACTATACAGGCAACCCAAGCCGTATAACACATGCAGAGCGTTTGGCAGCAATCGATCTATTATCAAATCTTATTATTACGGAAGAAATGCTAGATGCTAACGGTGTATTTGAGCTACATGCAACTTGGGGCCGTTTTGGTAACGCTAGCGGCAGCGGTGCAATTTCCGGAGTCGATAGAGCTTTGTTGCAAAGCTTCATATTAAATAGTATCACTGTAGACGACATAATTTTCCAAACAGCTGACGTAAATATGGACGGGATAATTGATGGTATGGATCGCTCATTACTACAAAACCATATGATGAGTTCCTCTGGAGTTATTTTAGGGCCTAGTCCAGGACAGTAATTTCTATATCGCTTCCAAGAGTTAGAGAGCGTGAATGTTAGCAATAAGGCTTTGCATGTACTATAGTAGAGGTTATTGTAATTATGAGAACCCCCAAAATATTGCATAATTCTATTGCATAATTTGACGTGAAACAAGATTGTGGTGACAGGGGGTAAATGAATTTCTATAGAATAATTACCAAAAGCCATTATGATTTTTCATGAATTGTAGTGGCTTTTGTTAGTATTCTATGCTATGGAATATATGTAATTGTGCATATGGTAATGAGGGAAATGGGTGTGTCTACCTTGCTATGTGGGTAACGTTTTAATCAATAATAATTCCGTATAAAGGAGAAATAAAAAATGGCAAATACAGAACTGATAAAAATTATTACAAAATTTGCAGAGTCTGGATGGGATGCAATTGACACACCAGCAAAACAATGGTTGGAATACAGTAATTCCACCAATGCAAAGTTGGAGCTAATAAGAGCCGTAGAACAAGCTGATAAAGATTGTGGCAGTTGCGGCTGCGAGTTTGACCCACTTTATAAAAAAGCTTTAGAACTACTACAAGCAGCATAAATATACAACCTATAAAACCACTGCAATTGCAGTGGTTTTTATTTTTCATAAAACGTATCAAATCCCACAATTTTCTGGTATAATTGTATATAGCAATGCCCATCTTTCAAAGTAAAAACAAATACTAAGGAGACCAGATTAATGGCTGATTTTGAACAAAATAATTCCAGAATAAAGGGTATAGAAATAGCCGATGAAATGAAAGGCTCCTTCCTAGACTACGCCATGAGTGTTATAGTATCACGTGCCTTGCCGGATGTACGTGATGGCCTAAAGCCCGTACACCGCCGTATCCTCTATTCCATGAGCGAGTTAAATCTAGACCCAACTAAAGGATATAAAAAATCCGCTCGTATAACGGGCGACACAATGGGTAAGTATCACCCCCATGGAGATTCTTCAATTTACGATGCAATGGTACGTATGGCGCAAGATTTTTCCATGCGCTACCCATTGGTAGATGGCCACGGTAACTTCGGTAGTATGGACGGCGACGGAGCGGCGGCAGCACGTTATACAGAAGCCCGCCTTTCTCGTTTGTCTGTAGAAATGCTAGCGGACATAGATAAAGAAACAGTAGACTTTGTACCAAACTACGATGAAGAATTTACAGAACCTTCTGTTCTACCTGCTCGCTTTCCCAATTTGCTGGTAAACGGCTCTATGGGTATTGCCGTAGGCATGAGTACAAATATCCCCCCACATAACTTAACAGACGTAATATCTGCCGTTCTACACCGTGTAGACCATATGCGAGAAGGCCAAGAAACAGATATAAATGACCTTATCTCCATAGTAAAAGCACCAGACTATCCTACGGGTGGTGCTGTTTTGGGTACCTACGGTATACATGAAGCGTACCGCACAGGTCGTGGCCGTGTTGTACTACGTGCAGACGCTACAATAGAGCCAATGTCCGGTAGCTCCGGCAGGGAGCAAATTCGTGTTACGGCCATACCGTATCAAGTTAACAAAGCTAACTTGGTTAAGAAAATGGCAGAGCTTGTAAAAGACAAAAAAATAGACGGCATTACAGACATTCGTGACGAGTCTAACCGTAACGGCGTACGCATAATTATAGAGCTAAGAAAAGATGCAAACGCAAACGTTATACTAAATCAGCTATATAAAATGTCCCCATTGCAAGAGAGCTCTGGCATTATAATGCTTGCACTAGTTAACAAAGAGCCAAAAGTATTAAACTTGACCGAAATGATAGAGCACTACATCAACCACCAAAGGGAAGTTATAACCCGTCGCACCCAGTTCGACCTTGCAAAAGCAGAACGCAGAGCACATATATTAGAAGGCTTACTAAAAGCTCTGGATCATATAGACGAAATAATTACCTTAATCCGCAGCAGCTCAGATACAGCAGAAGCACGGCAAAAATTAATGGAGCGTTTCCAATTTTCAGAAATGCAGGCACAAGCCATAGTAGACATGCGTTTGCGTGCTTTAACCGGCTTAGAAAGAGGACGCTTGCAATCTGAGTATGACGAGCTTCAAGTTTTAATTGCAGAGTTGCGTCGTATACTTGCAGATGAATCTTATTTGCTATCCGTACTAAAAGATGAGTTAACTAAAGTGAAAGAAAAATTTGGTGACCCACGCCGCACCGCAATCCTTCACGACCCAGGTGAAATTAATATGGAAGACCTCATAGACGATGCCCAAAGCGTAATAACAATTTCCAACCTAGGGTATATCAAACGCATACCATTAGAAACTTACCGCAGCCAAGGCCGTGGCGGTAAAGGCGTTATGGGTATGCAAACTCGCGAAGAAGATTGGGTAAAAGATTTGTTTGTGGCCAATACTCACGACCATATATTGTTCTTTACAAGTACGGGCCGTACCCACAGCCTACGTGCGTTCGAAATCCCAGAAGCTGGCCGCCAAGCAAAAGGTATGCCACTTGTTAACCTACTAAACCTACCAGGCGGCGAGACTGTTGTGGGCATGATACCCGTAACCAAGGAAAGCTGGGATGGTAACTTAATAATGGTTACACAAAAAGGTTTGGCAAAACGTACAGCCCTTTCTCAGTTCCAAAAAATAAATAAAAACGGCCTAATCGCTATCACCTTTAAAGAAGATGACACACTAATTGCTGTTTTACGTTCCGATGGCGAAAGAGAATTATTCATTGCCACACAAAACGGCAGAGGCATCCGTTACCATGAAAGCCAAATTCGGTTAAGTGGGCGTACATCCATGGGTTCCCGCGGGATACGCTTAAAGCCGGAAGACCAAGTAATTGGTGCAACTGTGGCAGAAGGTAATGTATTGGTAGTATCCGAAAATGGTTATGGAAAATGTACACCGCTAGAAAGTTTCCGTGATAAAAACCGTGGTGGCCTTGGGGTTACAGTATACAAACCTTCAACAAAAACAGGAAAGGTTGTTGGTATCGAAGCGGTTACAGAAAATGATGGTCTAATAATTATTAATTCCGAAGGGGTAATAATTCGCATAAAAGTATCAGCAATTTCTGTTCAAGGCCCATACGCTTCGGGTGTAAAATTGATTAATATGGATACAGGCACAACTGTGGTTAGCATAGCAAAAATATCTGATGATGATGACCAGGAACAAGAAACTAGCGATGTAGAATAATAATTTAAGAACATGATAAAGGCTGTGCAAAGTGCACAGCCTTCTTTTATTGCAAGTAATAATTCCTTTTCTTTTCAAGCTGTTTGCGGCAAAGCATTGTTGACGTGCGGCAGAAGTGCGGCAAAAAGCAATATTTGATATCCATGTCTTAATTTCTTTGCACTTTATTTGTGTAAATTAGCACAAGTCTATTGATAGATTGCGTAAAAAAGCGTAAACTATATATAATAGGAGGCGTGTCTCATGATTACAATAAAAGAACTCGCGGGCGAGCTTGGTGTAAGTAAGCAAGCCGTATATAATCGCATTACAAAGGAACCCCTACGTACAATACTTGCCGGTGTAGAGGATGCCGTGCAAACATCGCAGCAAGGTACTATTTTCCTTTCAGACGCAGGCGCTACAATAATACGCAATGCCTATGCAGAAAAGTATCAACCAATTGGTAGCAACAGTAGCGGTATGAAACGAACAGGCTATGGGCGTACTTCTTCTGCGCAAAAACAATTTCCAGACCATAATCGCCAACTAGATGGCTTAGAGTCTCATCTTAGTTCCATTAACAGCTTACTTAAAGTTATGACTACTCAGATAAGCGAGAAGGACACAAAGATAGAAAACTTACATGCACTTATGAGCCAAAAAGATACAAGAATTGGTGAACTTTCTGGTACCACAAAAACCTTGGGTGGGGTTATTGCCACAAGGGATGTTGAAATACAAACAATTACTGATAAATATACAGAAGCCGTGGGCCAGGTAAAGTTATTGCATGCACGGGCCACGACTTTAGCCAGTAGGCTTGAAAAAAGTGATGAACAAAATGTTAGGGCTGAAATAGAAGCTAAAAACGAAGAGATAAACAATTTAAAAGCCGACCTTGAAGCTAGAGATAGGGAAGTAGAAATCTTAAAACGTGAACCTAGGGAAAATAGCGGTAACGATTCAGAGGCAGATAGTTTTGAAATAGAAGCCCTAAAAACAAAGTTACAAGCACGAGATATTGAAATAGAATCCTTAAAGTCCGCAACTGTAGCCAAGGATGTGGAGACGGAGACATTAAAATCTCAAATGGAAACAATGGACGAAGGTGCAAAAGCTCTAAAAGACAAGTTAGATTTGATGGATGACGACCTAAAAGCCTTAAAGTTTGACCTGATAACTAAAAATGACGAGATAATAGCATTAGCAGCAGAGTTGAAAATAAGAGATACCGAAATAACTACCTTAAAGATTGAGGTAGAGTCAAAAGATGAAGAAATTAACAACATTAAAGCCGAACTTGAAACAAATGGTAATGAAGAAAATGGCCGTAGATATGAAATGGAGGCCATGGATCAAGACGTTAATAATCTAAAATCCGAGTTGCTATCTAAAGATGTAGAGGTTACTAACTTAAAAGCTGCTTTGGAGTCTAGTGCCAAAGAGATAGAGGCACTAAAAGCCCAGTTGGAAGTTAATAACGAAAATGTAACTATTCTAAATGCATCGCTTATAACTAAGGAAAGCGAAGTCCAAGGTCTTGAGAAAGCTATTGCGGATGAAAAATTAAAGCTCCAGTCCTTAGAGCAAAACTCTGCTGATAATAACATAAAAATTCAAGAGAATGATGCAAAATTTGCTGCAGAAAGATATAGGGCAGAGTCACTGGAAAATACTTTAAACGCATTAAGGACAGAGTTAGACAGTGAGCGCAGCAAGATTAATAGTTCCGAAATAAAAATTGCTGCTCTTGTAAGAGAGCTTGTTGACGAACGTAGCAAAGTAGATAAGCTTGAAAAAAATATTGCAGATAAAAATGCCAAAGCCCAAGCAGATAGTAACAATACCGTGCACTTACGTGAGCAAACACCAGGTAGGTCAATTAATAATGATACACTTCAAGTGCAAAATGTTAATGAGTTTGATAGAAGTGTATTGTCGGCGCCTGTTTTTACAAAAACGCCAGAGCCAATAAAGCCGTCTCATCCTGACCCTGCTGATAGAGCAGATTCTAATGTAGCACAGCTTACACTTGCAGAAAGAGTCCAGCGTGCAAGAGGTCTTAATCCCGATAATGTTGTTGAACGCAGACCACGCTCCGACGTAGCATTAAAACTTTACGAAGCTGTAAAAGAACTAGGTAGCATCGCAAAATAGTTAAATATGCTTGATACGTATGAAAAAGTGGCTTCGCCGCTTTATTCAACATGCTATAGTGAAATTGTGAATGCAACTTTCTAACAAATATAGCCATTGCCCACATTGTCAATTCAAATGCGACAGTTCTGTTAAGTAGGCAAGAGTATGAGATTGCCATTGAAGACATTTGCGAGGTCTGTTATTAACCAACAAAAGAGACCGAGAAAGATCTTGTCGAGAGACCACGGGTAGATTAGTCTTCTTGGGTAAAACTCCCTTAACAATCCACGACCGTATTCATTGCTGCCGCGTTGATGAGAGCAGTATGGATTAGCAAAGCAATCAACTCATAAAACCATAAATAACAATTACATTGTTTGTAATGTGAATATAGTATATTCTTCAAAATACAAAACAAGGTATAGCCACACTAAATGGCTATACCTTGTTTTGTATTTAGACTATTTTTTAAATGCACTAATGTCAGGCTTATAATCGTATTCGTTAGCCTGTTTTGGTGTGCTTTCTTGTTTTTTTGATGCAGATGGCTGAATCGTTGGTGTAGCCTTTGCTTGCACACCATCAACAGTTGGCTTACTGGTAGCGGTTTTATTTTTTCGCATGTCGGGGAGCAAATGACGCAGCGTACCAGCGGTACGCAAGGAAAGAGTGACGAAGAGGTGCGGAAAACCGTACGCAAAGGCGGCGTTTCGCCTATAAACACAGGTTCTTAATGATGAAACGTCCTTTAATGTTTGGTAATGTCATAGTGGCATTACTACCCAGCATTATATGACTTGGCTCTTTGTCTAACCTACCGCAGATACGATATGGTACATTATTTTTATTTGTCCACCAATGATGGTACTGTCTGGTCTTTGTATCGTCATTATTAAGTGGATATCGACCGAGCGACTTAATCTAGTAAGTGTTTCGATAGTATTGTTTAGGACAGTTGCTTCATCTTTTTTTCTGGTCTTTAGTAATTCCGCTAATTTATCAATAAAGATGATTTTTCTTTTAATGTATCATCTTTAGCGATTCGGTTATAGGCATTTAACTTGAAAACGCCCATGCAGAACACAAGAAATTTTTCGCAAGGCAGGAGCTGAAAGCCGCAATACACGGGAGTGCGCAAGGCTTTAAACGATGCAGCATTGTGGAAAATTTACAAGTTATGCATGGGCGTTTACGGGTTAAATAACTATTATTCTAGCTGAAAGCAATCTAAAAACGAGGCGCAATGCGTAGCCAAACTACGGTTGAACTAGCTTTCCACAGCTGACGGAACTAAAACTAGGCCCCTTGAATAAAAATGCTGAAGTAACTTGCACACATACAAAGTGTTTGACACATATGCCTTAGTTTGCATTTTACAATACGGTTGCATTTAGTTCTTGTGGCCTGTTTTTGGCTTAATTGACTATATTATTCTTGCACCAACCTTGCGTGAAGGATATAGCGTTGGTTGCTATCAATACGGTTGGCAACTAATGTTATTATGCGATCTTCTTCACTAACGGTTATATTTGTAGGGTGTAAACTTCTGTTTGCAAAATGCTCTATCCATGCGTTCCAGTTTCGATAGTTTGCAGGGCTAAACGCATGTTCGCTATTGTCGTCTGTATAGAATGAAAATACTTCCCATCTATCGTTACTATGGTGTGTTATAAGACGAATTCCGGGGGATGTTGTAAAAAATTCAAAATCTGCGAAGCGACTAACTTCGTAAAGCAGTGAATATGGCGTCATAGGGCCATACAAAACCGTGTTATTAGAATTGTGTCCAATTTCTAGCCAGCTGTCTATAAATATCCAGCCATATTCTGTTGGATTTCTACTAATGTCGTGTGTGCGATAGAACTCATTATCTGAGTGTTGAACTACCGCATAATCAATGTTTGTGTTGCCTACAATTAATCTGCCTACAACTTCATGGTTGTCATAATATTCTGCAAGAGATAAAATCTCAGGAGATGTTGGTTGAGTAGCTTCATATGTTCCTTCATAATCGTTACTGTGGGCATATTCGTAAGGCGTATAATCAATATTATTAAAAAGTGCATAATCGTCATTTTGAGTTTCATTAGAATTATAACCATCTTCATGGAATTGAATGCCAGTAGTTTCTGTTGTTGGCTCTTGATCTGTTTGGTAGTTGGAATACAGCGTATCATTTATTTCCGGTGTTGTGTTAGGGCCTGTTCCGTTATAAGCAATGTTTCTTATTATTGGCATATTGTCAAGCCAGGATGTCTGGCTAATGACAAAAATAATAAAGGCAGCAAAAACTAGCAACGGTATTAAAAATATCATTGTATAAAAAAAGTACGATTTGCCTGGCTTGCTTTTTTCACTTTCATCTGTAAATATTTCTTTTCCTTTTATTTCTGCCAAGTTTTTGTTAATTAGTGGTTCTGGAAATGTTTCTTCAGCCTCGGTAAATGCTGTTTTCGCTGGTTCTTCTATTTTTACTCCCGGCGGTTGCCAAGCTTCACTTGCAGGTTTAGCAGAAGACTCAACTTGATTTTCATCATTAACATTATTTGCCTTAAAAATTGGTATTCCTATTTCCTGCTTTACAGCGTCTTGAACCATTTGAGACAGGTTCATGTCAGCAGCTTCAACTATTTCTCCCAGCCATGCAGGTAGTATAATAACATGCTCTGCTTTTTTTTTGCCGAAGCACAAATGGTATGAGTCTGTATCTATTCGTATTACAGAAGTTAACTCCCCTGCTTTAAGAGGAATTTCTTCTGACGTACGCGGAGTTGGAATAGGAATACCGTGTAGCTCCATATCATATAAGCATAGGCTTAAAACCGATTCTGCTTTCTTTACTGCATCAAGCATATCAGTGCCTTGTGCGTAACATCCAGGTAAATCCGGAAAGCTTACTAACAATGTCTTGTCATCGTCTTTGGTAAACACAGCAGTGAATATATATTGCATGTTAACAACACCTTTGTTTAAAATATCATATTAATATTCTTAGACTTATTCTTAGATTTATTCTTATTTATACTATACCCTTAGCGTTAATATATGTCAACAATATTTTACACGTTTATACAATGTTTATGGTATGTGGTGGTTTGTGGCAAGTGTTCATTTTAGCCATTTTGTACATATAAAAAAGACGAATTGTCATTCGTCTTTTTATGGTTTAGGCCGTGTTGCTCCTACTACGTAATTACATATAATTAAAGGTTGATTTTTTTGTTAGTTTGTGAATGTGAGAGTGTAGGCATTGCTAGAAGTACTCAAGGAGGAGCTTGCGCAAATAGCGAAAATATCAGCTGTAAAGATATACGTTGGAGTAATGGAGCACGTCCTATATTGAATTATAGTCATTTGCTTTAAAACGGACCAAGGCGATGCCTTGAGATGTTAGGGTTATATAAATTCCCTGCAACGGCATTACGAAGCGAAGGAGATACAATCAGGTTGCTTTGCCGCCAACGGTAATTCAGTTTGACGGTTTCCAGTTGAATTACTATAGTTTTTTATTTTTTATCGAATAAAAGATAATCAAAACTTATACCCCCTAATAATTGAGATAACGCACGCAGTTTTTCGGCAGGAATTGCTCTGCGCCTATGTATCCAATCGTTTAAAGTATCGGGTGGTACTGCAAGGTGGTTAGCCATATCCTCCCTTGACATAAAGTTGCGTAAGCGTTCAATTTCAATATTTATAAACATACGTTCCCTCCGTATTCTCTTTTATAGTACAGTGCACTGCAATTATTACACCTATGGTGTATTTAGTCAAGAATGTTATTTGGATTCTTTTAATAAGTGCGAAAATAAGTTCGCTGTTCTATTTCGAGTAATTTCTTTTTACTATTTTTTAGTATTGCAAAACTTTTAATATTACACTATACTAAGACTATGTCTAATAAATAAGGAGTGCGTCTTTATGATAGCGGAAAGACTAAGAACCTTACGACGGGAAATGAATCTCACCAAGCGTGAGCTAGTATCGCGGCTGCCTCTTAATTATAGCACATACGCTAATTATGAGTCTGGTTTTCGTGAACCCAATTCTGAGGTACTACAGCTTTTGGCAAGCCATTTTAATGTTAGCTTAGATTATTTAATGGGTGTTAGCGACAATCGTAAAAAAGCAGAGGAAATTGCTATTCTTACAAATGATGAATATGAGTTTATACAAAGGTATCGTAAGTTAGATACTCATGGTCATGATATTGTGGACCTGGTCTTACAAAAAGAGTACGAACGCGTTTGTTTGCTTGAAGCCTCTCGTCAAGAGAATCTTCATAGTGATGGCAGTTGGGTGGTGCTACAAGTTTTTCAACAGCGTGCGTCTGCCGGACTAGGCAGCTATTTAAGCGAGGATAGTAATGATGATTATGAGACTATGCGCTTTATGGCAACGTCGATTAGCAAAAGAGCAGATTTTTGTGTAAAAATAAAAGGTGAAAGTATGGAGCCAAAAATATGTGACGGGGATATAGTTTTTGTTAAGGCAGTCCCAAAAGTTGATATAGATAGTGTAGGCATTTTTGTTTACGATGGTGAGGCTTTTTGTAAGCGTCTTAGGTTAGACCCAAAAAAAGGAACTCTATTCCTAGAGTCCTTAAATAAGGCATATGCACCTAAGCAAATTATTAACCCCGAAGGGTTGCGTACTGTAGGGCTGGTTATAGGCATTGCAGAAAAATTGTAGTATATCATAGGGTGCGTATGTTAGCTAGAACACATTCTTGTTAAAATAATAAGTGTTGTCGTAATAATGATGACTCCTAAGGCTATCCAGTCTTTAGGGGTCATTTTCATTTCTTTTAGTTTGGTTCGATTCGTGTCACCGCGGTAACAACGGGCTTCCATAGCTGTGGCAAGCTCGTCTGCACGTTTAAAAGCTGAAACAAATAGTGGTACTAATATCGGCAAGAGGTTTCTTGCTCTGCTTTTAATGCCTCCTGTGTCAAAGTTGGCACCGCGAGCTTTTTGTGCTCTCATTATTTTTGCCATTTCATCTGCCAATGTAGGTATGAAGCGCAGAGCGATAGTCATCATCATAGCTATGTCATGTGCAGGTATTTTAATGATTTTTAACGGCCTTAATAATGCTTCTATGCCATCTGTTAGCCTAATAGGGGATGTTGTAAGGGTTAGCATTGATGTGCCGATGATCAATAGAATAAGTCTTGATACCATTTGGGCTCCTAAAATTAGACCTTCCTCTGTTATCCGTATAAAGCCAAATCTAAAAAGTATATTATCGCCCTGTGCAAGCAATAGGTTTATGAGTAGTGCAAATGTTAGCATAAACAAAATTGCTCGCAAGCCCCTGACCATTAGCCTTGGAGGCACATTTGATAGCTTTATTATCAGAGCAACGTACATAGCAGCAATGCCATAGCCTATAAAGTTGTTGGCAAGTAGCAATGCCGTAATGTGTGAAAATACTCCTATTAATTTTATACGTGCATCTATATTGTGAAGTATTGAATCTGCGGGATAATATTGTCCTATCGTAATTTTTGTCATACGTTTTTTCCTTTATACATTTTTATTATCGTCTCTATTGCGTCATCAATTGTAAATATACCTGTAGGTATGTGTGGATTTTTTTTGTTTAGCTGTTCGAATAATTTGCTTACATATGGTGTGTCTAAGCCTATTTCTTTAAGTAGTTTGCCTTTGGAAAATATTTGTTGTGGTGTGCCTTTACATATTATTTCTCCTTTATTCATTACAAATATACGGTCTGCCAATTGTGCAACATCCTCCATGCTGTGAGAAACCAGGATGACAGTTATGCCAAGAGTCATATGCATATGCTTTATTTGTGCAAGTATTTCATTTTTCCCGCCTGGGTCTAAGCCTGCAGTGGGTTCGTCTAGTACAAGAACCTTTGGGCGCATTGCTAACACACCTGCTATTGCAATACGGCGTTTTTGTCCACCAGAGAGTTCGAAAGGTGATTTTTCGTAAAAACTGCTATCTATGCCTACTGCGTTTAGCGATGTACAGACTCTTTCATCAACTTCTGCCTTAGAGAGGTTCATTCGGAGTGGGCCAAAAGCAACATCTTTGTAGACTGTTGCTTCGAAGAGCTGATGCTCTGGATATTGAAAGACTAGGCCTACCTCTTGACGAGCACTTGCTAGTTTTGATTTATCAGCAAAGATATCTTCACCATTAACTAGTACATGGCCGGACGTTGGCATCAGTAATGCATTTAAGTGTTGGATAAGCGTACTTTTTCCTGAGCCGGTGTGACCTATGATTGCCACAATTTCTCCTGAGTATATCTGCATGTTGATAGAATTTAGTGCAATTTTTTCAAAGATAGAGTTTGGGTTGTATATATATGTCAGGTTTTGCAAGTGTATTATTGGAGCTGGTAATATTTTAGACTCTTGTGTATTGTCTGCGCTGTGGTAATTTATTAGTTTATCTATTAACTCATGATTCTGCAAGAAGTCTTCTACTGAAAGTACTGTATCTTTGACCGGTAAATTGTATGTTTTGAGCCTGTGGTTTAGTAAGGTAATTTGGGGTGCGCCTAACCCCAAATCTTCCATTTGTTTTACATTGCTAAAAATATTGCATGGTGTGTTATCTAGTATTACTTTGCCACTTTCCATTACTAACACCCGGTTGGCAAGAGTAGCCTCTTCCATAAAATGCGTGATTAATATTACTGTTATACCCATTTCTTTGTTTAAACGCATAATGGTGTCTAGTACTTCTTTTCTGCCAGATGGGTCAAGCATGGCTGTGGGCTCATCTAGAACCAAACAGCTTGGCGACATTGCTAGAACTCCTGCAATTGTAACACGCTGTTTTTGTCCACCAGACAGGTAATGTGGTGGAGAGCTTGCGTATTCGCTCATGCCTACAACTGATAATGCCTCATCCACTCTCGTTCTTATCTCTTTTGGGGGCACGCCTAAGTTCTCTGGTCCAAATGCTACGTCTTCTTCTACTACAGATGCTATAATTTGGTTGTCTGGGTTTTGAAAGAGCATTCCTACGGATTGTCGAATGGCCCACACATTTTTAGAGTCTTTTGTGTCTTTGTCTGTTACCCATAATGTGCCACTTGTAGGAGTTAGCAATGCATTAAAATGCCTTGCAAGGGTCGACTTGCCTGAGCCATTGTGCCCAAGGATTGCTATGAACTCTCCTGTATTTATAGATATATCTATCTCTTTAAGTACCTGTGGAGGTGTTTCTTTTTCGTCGTATGCAGCATATTCAAATATTATTTTATGGCCTTTTATCACAGATGGTCCTCCAATTATTTTTTAGCTTATTTATTAAATAGTACCACAAAATCGATAAAATACATATATATTATTAAAATTAACAGCTTATAATCAATTTCCGTGATATAATATCTAAGACATATTCTTAGATTTACGTTAGTTGTCAAATTGCTATCGCAATATTTGATATTGCGCTGGCGCCAAACGATTCGGCAGCACGCAATATTTGATATTGAGGTGAGGTTATGGAATGGACTAAAACAAGTATCGAAACTACGAGCCAAGGAATTGAAACTGTGACAGGCATACTTATGTCTTTTGGGATAAACGGGGTTGAGATAATAGATTCTATAGAGCGTGCCAGGTATTTTGCAGATAATACCCGCATGTGGGATTATGCAGATGAGTCTTTGCTGATTACAGATAACGATGACTGTGCATATGTTGTCTTTTATGTAACGAAAGATAGAGCCGGAGATCGCTTATTAGAACAAGTAAAAAAGAGATTTGAAAACCTTGTACAAAGTGGTCTTGCTTTGGGCTCACTAAAGATGTGCCAGGAGTTTGCCAATGATGAAACATGGCTTCATGAATGGAAAAAGCATTTTGTGCCTATACGTATAGAGCGTGTGGTAATAGTTCCTGAATGGGTGGAATACCAAGCTCAAGCAGAGGAGATTATCTTTAGAATAGATCCTGGTTCTGCCTTTGGCACAGGCCAGCATCAAACAACACAGCTATGTATTAGTGTACTGCAAAAATGGATTACTCTGCAGGACAATGTATTGGACATAGGTTGTGGAAGTGGAATTCTCTCAATAATAAGCTTGCTGCTAGGGGCGGGTTATGTATGTGCAATAGACATAGACCCGGCAGGTGCAATAGCTGCAACAAAAAAGAATGCCGAACTTAATCCGATAAATTTGGACCTAATGAATGTATTATCAGGTGACGTGCTTACAGATGCGGATATCCGGCAAACAATAGGAGGAGGCTATAACATAGTTGTCGCCAACATTGTTGCCGATGTGATAATACCACTTGCATCTATTGTTAACAGCTTTACAAAAAGAGGCTTATTTATTGCCTCAGGCATTATCACTGACCGGTTGAATGATGTGCGCAATGCATTTGAGGACGCAGGAATTAATATTTTGGACGAAAAAGAATTGGAAGGCTGGCACTGTTTAGTGGGGCGCATCAATGCCTAAATATTTTTTCAAACCAGAACAGCTACAAGGGGAGAGAGTTGTACTAGATGGTGAAACTGCACACCACTTGCAACATGTACTTCGGATGGATATTGGTGAACAGCTTAACCTCTGCAATGGTGCCGAAGTAGACTATATAGCGGAAATAGAAACGCTAACAAAAACGCATGTGACATGTAAGATACTGGCCACCTTCCCTGCCTTAACAGAGCCTTGTATAAAAGTTACGCTCTACCAGGGGCTTCCCAAAGGAGACAAGCTTGAACTGATAATTCAAAAATGTGTAGAACTTGGTGTAACTGCTATTATACCAGTTATAACATCACGATCAGTTGTGCGTAAAAGTGATGTGAAAAAGAATGCGAGGTATCAACGGATAGCAGAGTCAGCCTCTTGTCAGAGTATGAGAGGAATAATTCCATCAGTTGAGACAGCTATTCACTTTAGCGAGGCTGTAATGCAAGTAAATAGCTCAACATTAGTTGCCTATGAAGAAGAAAAGCGTCGCACCTTAAAAAAAGGACTCCAGCAATTGCCGCAAACATGCGTAAACATTTGGGTTGGTCCAGAGGGTGGATTTTCAGAGGGCGAGATATATGAATTAGCAAGCCAGGGTGCAACAACAGTAACGCTTGGTCCAAGGATATTGCGTACAGAAACTGCAGCAATTTCTATGCTAGCACAAATTATGTGCTTATCTGAGTAATGAAAGGATGACATGACTTGATATATTTAGATAACGCCGCAACTACCCCGCCACTCACATATAACGAACATATTTGGGGGAACCCCTCCTCGTCACACACTTTAGGCATTGTTGCAGAACGTAGGTTGCAACAAGCACGGGGAGATATGGCAAAGATTTTAAGTTGCACACCAGATGAAGTAACGTTCACTTCTGGCGGAACGGAGTCTAATAACTTGGCATTAATAGGGCACGCTCTTGCCAGCCGGAGAAAAGACATAACTTTTGCAGCACAACCTTGGGAACATCCATCAGTTTTAGAGCCTCTGAAATATATCAAGAATCAGGGGCTTGCAAATGTTATAATAGCTCCTTACATGGAATGGAGCAATATAGAAAAAAACATAGTGGCAACGATATCACAAGTCAACCATGAAACGGGTGATATAAATGACGTGCCAATAATTGCTGCTGCCCTGAAACAGAATAAGAAAAATGTAATAGTTATAGTAGATGGCGCACAAGGGTTTTGTAAAGAAGAGCTTGACCTAACAAACATAGACATATATACCTTTAGCGGGCATAAATGCCATGGCCCGGCAGGGAGTGGCGGTTTGATGGTGCGAAATGGGGTACGGCTTGTTCCGCTGCAGTATGGCGGAGAACAAGAATGTAAATTGCGCCCAGGTACAGAAAATGTTAATGGGATAGTGCATATGGCCAACTCGGCAAATCTCCTTTGGCAAAATCAAAAAGCAAACCATACACATGTCAAGACGATAAAAGAAAAATTAGCGGAGTTGGAAGTAGAATTGCCTTACACGGTAATTAACTCTAGCGGCAATGACGTATCGCCATATATCTTAAATATGAGTTTTTTAGGTGTAAAGGGAGAAGTACTTGTTCGTCTGCTCGCAGAAAAAGGTGTTTATACTTCCATGGGAGCAGCATGTCATAGTCGCAAAAACACAAAAAGTGTACTTTCGGCCATGGGATTTCCTGCAAAAAATGCGGATTCTGCCATACGCCTTAGTTTTTCCCATTTAAATACAATAGGAGAGGCTGTCTTAGCAAAGGCTAAAATAATAGAGTGCGTAAAGGAATTACGCAGGCTGATATAGAAAACAAAGCTCAACTGGTTACTGAGAGTAACCGTTTGCATGTCGTCACACTAATCTGTGTTGCAGTTACATGTAAGCAGGATAAAAATTGTATATATCAACACGCTCGTTTAATTATGAAAGGAATAAACGAATGACCACAAAAAAAGTTTTGCTGATAAAATACGGAGAAATCGCATTGCGTAAAGGTAATCGTGCCCATTTCGAACACCACTTGCTGGATGCAATACGTCATAATATAAGAGACGAAATAAATTCAGGCAAAGCAAAAGTATCGCGTGAGCAGGGGCGTTTTCTTGTAGAGAACCCGACTGGAGACATTGATGCAAACATAATTTTACCCCACATCACAAAAATTTTTGGCTTAACAAAATTTTGCCTTGCAATCAAAACCGATACAACACATATTAATGACCTAAGGCAATTGGCACTTGAATTTTTTAGAGAGCATTGTATTGGTAAAAAAACATTCAAAGTTATTACAAAACGGAGCGACAAAAAATATCCTCTGCTCTCCGGAGAGGTTTCCGCAGAAATTGGAGAAGAAATATTTAGTTCCGACTTAGGATTAACAGTCGACCTTCACAACCCGGAAGTAACTTTGTGGGTAGAGTTGCGTAACAACACATATTTTTATGTAGACGGTGTAATCGGGCAGGGCGGCCTACCTTATCGTACAAGTGGTAAAGGTGTTTTACTGCTTTCAGGCGGGTTCGATAGCCCTGTTGCAGGATATTTAGCTGCCCGCAGAGGGGTAGAGCTTGTGGGGGTGTATTTTCACTCCCCACCATTTGTTTCCGAACGAGCATTGGATAAAGTGAAAGATTTAGCTCAAGAGCTATCAAAATTTATAGGTAAAATTAAACTATGTGTTGTACCTTTTACTGATGTTCAGCTATTCTTGAAAGACTCTACCCATCCAGACAAGTTAACAATACTGTTAAAACGTGCTATGTTGCACATAGCAAGCCGGCTGGCAGAGCAGGAAAAAGCTCAATGTCTTATTACAGGAGATAGCATCGGCCAAGTGGCAAGCCAAACGATACAGAGTTTAGCGGCCGTAAACTCCGCTGCATCAATTACAATACTGCGCCCCTTATCAATTTTAGATAAACAGGAAATAATAGACATGGCCAAGAAAATTGGCACATACCCTATTTCCATACGTCCCTACGACGACTGCTGCACCCTGTTTGTTGCCAAACACCCTGAAAACAAGCCAAATACAAAAGCAATAGAAAAAATAGAAATGCAAATATTTAAATCCCTTGAGTCTCTTATGGCAAAAGCGTTAGAAGATGCAAAGTATATAGAAATTTAAAATATTCGAAGTGCAAGATTCCCAAAAGCTGATTATTGCGGTATAATTAATATATATACTATAGGAAAGAAGGACGCAAAATGAAAAATGTATTTAATAGCTCAATAAAAATATTTCTCCTTGTAGGAGTGTTAGCCCTTGCAGCGTGTGCATATAACGAAACTGGGGTAGAGCCAGAAGATGAAATTATCTATCATGAACAGGAATATGAAACCTCTTCTCAGCCCGAAGCCACTGAACTATTTATACCACCAATGCCTGTTGACAACACTCCAGACTGGCTTGCGCCAGATGACCTTTATAACCCGGAGGGCTTAAATATATTTGAAGGCCCAATGGCTTATAGGCTGCAAAGTCCAACAGTAATGCTGCAGCTTCAGCCGGTAACCCCTGGCGAGGAACTCGCAACTCTGCATACAAACATGGGTGATATTACCATTAGATTCTTCCCAGAAGAGGCACCTATTGCAGTAACTAATTTTAAAGCTCATGCTCGTAACGGCTTTTATGACGGGCTGGTTTTCCATCGTGTAATACCGGACTTTATGATACAAGGGGGTTGCCCGCTTGGCACAGGCACTGGCGGTGAAAGTGTATGGGGCGGACGCTTTGGCACAGAAATAAGTTTTAACTTGCGACACTTCCGGGGGGCATTGGCAATGGCACATGCTGGCCCTGGTACAATTGGTAGCCAGTTTTACATTGTACAAAACAGCGATATCGGCCCACTTACTACAGCAGATTTTTACGAAATGAAAGAACTGCTGGATGAAGTTATAGGGATTTTGCCTGACGGTACACGTGTATACCTTCGAGATTGGCATCCAATAGAAAGTTTAGAATACTTTATAGAAAACGGCGGCACCCCGCATCTGGATTGGTTCTGGAACCATACAGGCCCACACCCGGTGTTTGCACATGTGGTAGATGGTATGGATGTTGTAGACGCAATTGCTAACACTCCCCAAAGCACAAGCAACCGCCCTGCAGACGACGTTATAATCGAAAGTATTTCATTTTTCATTTATGGTGGATAAGTTATGATATATCTGGACAACGCCGCAACAACCCCTTTGCATCCTAATGCAAAGGCAGCAATGTTGCCATATTTAACCGAAATTTATGCAAACCCTTCTAGTGTATACAGCTCTGCAAGGCATGTGCGCAAAGCTATAGGCGAAGCGCGACAAATTACGGCACAGGCAATATCTGCCACTCCAGCGGAAATATTTTTTACCGCAGGCGGAACAGAAGCAGATAACTGGGCTTTAAAAGGCGTTTTGGAAGCAGCGGAGCCAAAGGGCAAGCACATCATAACAAGCTCAATTGAACATCCGGGCATATTAAATATGTGCCGGCATCTGGAGGCAAAAGGCTATGATGTGACTTTCTTACCAGTGGACACAAAAGGGTTTGTGCAGCCAAGCCAAGTAGAAGATGCAATACGCCAAGATACATGCTTAATCTCTATAATGCTAGCCAACAACGAAGTTGGCACAATACAACCGATCGAAGAAATTAGCAAAATTACACGTGCACACAAAATAATATTTCATACCGATGCTGTGCAGGCCGTAGGCCACATACCAGTAAATGTTGATAAGCTTGGGGTAGACTTACTGTCCATTTCCGCTCATAAATTTTACGGGCCAAAAGGAATAGGTGGTTTGTATATAAGAAAAGGCACTCCAATATCTTCACTATTTTATGGAGGTGCACAAGAGCGCGGCCGCCGTGCTGGTACAGAAAATGCAATGGGCATAGTAGGAATGGGTGCAGCGCTGTCTGCTACTTGTAAGGCCTTGCCTGCAGAACAAAGACGTCTAACCATATTAAGGGATAAATTAATAAACGAAATTTTATCCACAATCCCACATACCCAGCTAAATGGAGCAATAGAGGAAAGTAAGCGACTGCCCGGTAATGTGAACGTATCTTTCCGTTTTATAGAAGGGGAGTCACTATTATTGCATTTGGATATGCATAATTGCTATGCATCTACAGGGTCTGCATGTTCCTCCGGAGCGCTAGAGCCTTCTCATGTACTAATGGCAATGGGAATGAACCACGAGTTGGCAAATGGCGCCATTCGCTTCACCCTTGGTCGAGAAAATACAGACGATGATATCTATAAACTAATGAAAATTTTATATCCCACCGTGCAAAAACTAAGGGACCTATCCCCTCTGTATGATGACTACAAAAATTCTTAAAAAATATATCAGGAGACGAGGCTCACATGGAATACAGCAAAAAAGTAATGGACCATTTTGTAAACCCGCGAAACGTAGGTGAAATAGAGGACGCAAGTGGCATAGGTAATGTTGGCAATGCCAAGTGTGGCGACATTATGCGCGTTTACCTTAAAATAGAAAACGATGTTATTATAGATGCAAAATTCAAAACCTTTGGTTGCGGTGCTGCCGTCGCAACATCCAGCATGGCAACTGAAATGGTGAAGGGTAAAACTATAAAAGAGGCATTGACAATTACTAACAAAGCCGTTATGGAAGCACTCGATGGTTTACCACCAGTAAAAACACATTGCTCCGTCTTGGCAGAAGAAGCGTTGCAATCTGCTTTGTGGGACTATGCACAAAAAAATGACCTAACCATAGAGGGGCTAGAAGCACCAAAGCCGCATAGTGAAGATTTGCACTAGTTTTGAATCGTCTTTAGTGGTATAATAAATAACATCTAGGAGACATTTTATACAAATTCTAGTTAAAACATCACCTCACACCGTTGAAAGTGTTGGTGTGTTTAACATTGGATTCGTATCAGCGGAGGGAATAGCTATGTACAACAAAGGTGACAGGATTGTATACCCGCTGTACGGGGCAGGTATTATTGAAGACCTCGAGGAAAAGGATATCGATGGTGAGATATTAACATACTATATACTCCATATTCCCGTTGGTAATTTAACAATTAAAATATCTGCCACAAAGGCAGAAAGCTTGGGCGTAAGGCCTATTCGTCTAAAGCAGAATGTTTTGGGTGAGCTATGTAGTATTGTAAATGTTTCTGTGGATATGCCAGATAACTGGAACCTGCGTTACAAAGAAAATATGGATCGTATAAAAACCGGCGAGCTCTCACAAGTAGCAATAGTGTTTCGTGGTCTCCTACTTAGGGAGCGGGAGCGAGGCCTTTCCACTGCTGAAAAGAAAATGATGACAACATCCAAGCAAATAATTTTGTCAGAACTTATTCTGTCGCTAAATATCGAAAGATTAGAGGCAGAGGACATTCTTGATAAAACATTTAATTAAGACCAAGACCTTTATGTAAAAGGAAGATAACTATGCTAAAAAATATTACCTTACACATTGTAGAAGATTACAGCGCATTAAGCACAGCTGCTGCACAATTATTTGCAAAAGCGGTTAGGAAAAACCCAAGAGGCAATTACGGGTTTGCGACCGGAGGAACACCGGAAGGCATGTATGAGGAACTTACACGAATGTCGAAAAGCGGTGATGTTGACTTATCGCAAATTACCGCATTTAATTTGGATGAATATGTAGGTTTGAAGCAGGACGACCCACAAAGCTATTTTTATTATATGGCCAACAAGTTATTTGATGCAGCTAATGTACCTTTGCAAAACCGCTACATTCCAAAAGGGGATGCATTGTGCCCTCAGCAAGAAAGTGCTGAATACGAGAAAAAAATAATAGCATCTGGTGGCATAGACATGCAAATCCTTGGTATAGGCACAAATGGTCACATTGGTTTTAATGAGCCAGACAGTATTTTTGCCGGACAAACGGCATATGTAGCTTTAGCACAAGAAACAATTGATGTAAACTCCAGATTTTTTGGAAATAGCCAAGATGTTCCAAGATATGCAATTAGCATGGGCATGCAAACTATAATGATGGCAGAAACGTTGTTACTGCTTGCAAGTGGCGATTCTAAGGCAAAAATAATGCGTGAAGCTTTAACGGGGCCAATTACCCCACAAGTGCCTGCGTCTGCATTACAGATGCACCGCAAATTAATTGTAATAGCAGATAATGCCGCCGCAAAATATTTGGTGGAGTAACACATGAATGCCAAAAGCGGAAATTCATTTGTGAAACAAGCCGCGATATTAGCCGCGGCTTCTCTTTTTGTACGCTTAATTGGTTTTTTGTATCGCATCCCCCTTACGGCAGTAATTGGCGACTTGGGCAACGCATACTATGTTGCCGCATATTCAATTTATACAGCTGCAATTGCTATATCTTCAGGAGCACTACCAGCTGCTGTTTCTAAGCTCACCAGCGAGCGTATTGCACTGGGACAGTATCATAATGCACATCAAATGTTTAAAATTGCAATGGTTTTTGGCATTGTACTTGGCGGGGTTGCTGGAGCTATAATAGGTTTTGGCGCAACTCCTCTAGCCGAGTTTATTGGAGCGCCAGAAGCAGCTAGAGCCGTTCGTACATTTGCGCCAACAGTTATTTTTGTTGCAATGTTGGCTGTGTACAGGGGCTACTTCCAAGGCATGAAAACAGCAATGCCAACAGCAGTGTCACAAGTTGTAGAGCAAATGTTTAAAGTAATAGCAACACTTTTGTTAGCTTATGTTTTAATGGACGAAGCAAACATTTTGCCTGCCGTAACTGGGGGCACGATTGGAACAGGTGTTGCTGCTGTTGCCGGGCTAACTGTTGTAGTAATTATGTACGCCTCTGTAGCCAAAACTCTGCGTAAGCGTGCAAACAGAGATACAAACTATAAACATGACGAGAGAAAGTTTGCACAAGTTTGCGCAATTTTGCACACTGCCTTGCCTATGATCATTAGCATGTTGATATATAGTAGCATAAACATTATAGACCAGCGTATGGCAAATAGCCGGATGATTGCCTCTGGTGCGTTTACCCACGAGCAGGCTCAAGAGTTGTTTGGGCAGTTTGCTCTTAAATTTATCTTACTAATAACATTGCCAATATCTTTATCTGTTGCACTTTCCGCAGCAGTTATTCCGGAAATTACGTCTTCTAATGTAAAAATGGATACAAGAGCGGTAAAGCGCAAAACAGATATGGCACTACGTCTTTCTATGATATTGTCTATACCTGCGGCGGTTGGCCTTGCTGTACTTGCAGACCCAATTTTAGCACTATTGTTCCCAAGCCACCCGGAAGGTGGCTGGCTTTTACGGTATGGGGCTGTTAGTATTGTGTTTATTGCATTAGTTCATGTTTTAACGGGTACACTACAAGGGCTTGGACATGTTAAACTTCCAATTGTTGCAGCTTTTTTTGGGGTACTAATAAAAATACCTGTCAATCATATTCTTATTGGCATGCCATCTATAAATATTTTAGGTGCGGTAATTAGTACAATTGCGTGCTACATTATTGCAGCAGGTATTAATATGTATTTCCTTTACAGACACACAAGAATATTACCAAGTTTATCAGGAGCATTTATCAAGCCGCTTATTGCAGCAGCTGGTATGGGCATGGTTTGCTATATCGGCTACTATAATTTGGAGCAGTTTATGCCAACGGCTTTTGCAACAGTTTTAACACTTGGTATTGGTGGAATATCTTATATTTTATTTATGTGCTTAGTAAAAGGATTTAGAAAAAGTGATTTACAGGCAATGCCATTACCGAGGAAAATACGTGGGTTGTTATTGAAGTTATAAGTATACAATAATAAAAGGGTTGTTTTGTTAAGCATTGTTCATGAATATTGTACATAATTTCGTCATTCCGGCATGACCCGGAATATCTCCAACGTAGAGTATATGCATATTTATTCACGTAAAATCGTCAACGAGACAGCCCACTTTTGTCTGATAGGAAAGTTATAGTTGAATAAATCGAAAACGGTCCATTGAGACTTGCAATTTTACGGCACTGCTACCTAGCATTGCCGTAAAATTGTTCGTCTCAATGGACCGTTTTCGGGTAAATGACTATAACTATTTTCTTGCTTGGAAAGGCTAAAATTACAGTTACCACATTGCAACAAAAAAGACACTACTTTGTGTAGGTTGACTACACAAACTCCCGCTGGTAGTATGCTACACAAGAGTAAAAAAATGTCGAAAAACTAAGAAGCTATACGCATGGTTGGGAATGTCGAATTGACGAGGCATTGTTTCGCTAGTTTTTGTTGATGACGACGCAGCGCACCAGCCGGTACGCAAGGAGGAAGCGACGGAAAATAGCGGAATAATGACCGTCAAGGCGACGTTTCCAATCCATGCGTATAGCTTCTAAATAGACAGGAGATGAGAATTTGAAAAAAATAAAAAAAATCGTAGCAATAGCAATATCAATTTTATTTGTGGTGTCGCTCATACCACATGTTACCTTTGCAGCCCCAGCAAATGTGAGAGTCGTTATTAATGAAGAATATGTTGGCAATGGGGTTAGGCGGCTTGTGTTTGCTGCTCAAAGTGATACAGGCTTTACAAGTTTTAATGTGGCGTTTACTTTTGATAATAGTATAATCGTGCCTGTAGTGCCAAACGATGCAATTACAGGGTTTGGTGGCCCTTTTCCGTTTTATTTGCACATGGACATAAGCGAGTGGGCACCCTCAGTCCGAACATGGGCAAGTATAACTCCAGGGAGAACCGGCGTTGATGCCGGTGTTACAAGGAGAAGTGCTACAATACAGTCAGGTGCGTCACAGGTACCAATATTTGCGTTTTACTACCGACTTGCAGAAGGCAAAACTATAAATGATAAAAATATGGATACTTTCCGAATATTAGACGGCCGAACAGAAGGTAATGTGCTAAGTGTGTTAGGTCCACTAGCAGGGATAATCATAGCTACGGGAGGTTACGGCTCATTAGCAAGCGAAACTTGGCATTGGGGCTCTCGTAGCCCTGCAGGAAATAACATAATTGCAGATAATCAAATACAGCTTAATCACACGAATTCAACCCGCCTTCCTCGCCCACACATATCACTTGCGGGCTCTGTCGTAGAGTGGAGCAGTATAAACGGTGCAAATGGGTACCGATTATACATTGATGGATTACCGATAGTTACCGTAAATGAAAATAGCGTAAACTTGTCAGCAATCAGGCCAGCATCCCCGGGAGAAAACAGAGTTATAACTGTTGTGGCAATTGGCGACAACATGTTGTTGGATTCTTTACAAAGTAATGAGTTAACTTACCGTATGTTTATGGGGCCTAGAATAGAATATACAATACTAACGCCAGCTCCGGGTGAATACAGGAATGGCATATTCAACTTTACTACAAGAGAAGAAGGGTATAATGTCAACAACACTATTTTAACAATAGAAATAACCAATACCGGGGATTTGCCGTTACAAGGGGTAACGCACCGCTTGCAACGTATTGGTAATATGGAAAGTACAGCATTTACTATATCTACAGCATTAACGGGGGGTGTAAACATTCTTCCTGGCTCGTCAGTAACTTTTTCTGTCGCACCAGTTGCTGGCCTCAACGTTGGTGTCTATAGAGCGGCTATAGTAATTAGCAGCAGTGATACAACACAGCCATATGTTATTGCAATAAATTTTGAAGTTACAAACACTACCGAAACTCTACCGAACACGCCGCCAGACTTGTATCAACCGGACCAGCCGCCAATGTCAACATATACTCTTACTATACCGCATAATGCTGTGCCAACGGTAGCAACAATTCCTACAAACAATGGAACAGTAACGACAAACGTTAGAATTTCAGGTAATCAAACATTTGCAACCCTACAACCAACATCAGCAAACATAAACAGGATTGTTTATGGCATTGGTGGCACTGTGTCATTTGATTTTAGAGACTTGGCATCTGTTACAACAGTTAATATGCAAAGATCGTTGTTGCATAGAATTGCTAATGTTGGAAACTCGGTAAAGTTTGTTTTTAAGTCTGGCACGGTATATTTGAGTACAGATGCCGCTATGTCGGTTGTGCAGCAAAGCCACAGCCGAAATATATCAATATCGTTAGATAATGTTGATGCAAACAATTTGCCTGTTGATACTAAAAATATGCTGAATATGTATAATGCAATCGTTTACAATGTTACGGTACAATCCGGTAACCTGAGCATTACAGACCTCAGTGGCATCGCAACAATTATAGTTCCGTTTAATGACTACCCATATCCTAATGTAAATGTGTGGGGTATAAATAGCATAGGAGAGCTATCACTTTTGCAATCAGAAGTGGACATTGATACCGGTACGATAACATTTTCAACAGAAGTACTTGACTTATTTACTGTAATATCAGCCGAAGAAAGAAGTGCGCAGCTAGTTACTGCGGATATTTTGTTGCCTCCTGTACCATTGGCATCGATTGCGCAGGTTACTGTAGTTCGCCTACCAATAAGTTGCGGAGCAACTATAGGCGAAGTATTTATAGATCCAATGTATAACCGTACAATGGCGCCACTGCGCACTGTTATAGAAATCTTTGGTGGGCAAGTTCGCTGGATTTCGGAAACACGTAGCATAGAAATAATCGTTAACTATCACAAACATTATTTAGCTGTTGACACTCCGCTGCCAGATGAAATGGGGGTGCCAGTAATAATAATTGGGCGTACATTTGTGCCTATCAGATATGTTGCAGAGTTGTTGGGTGCAGAGGTACGTTGGGATAGAGACAGTTGGTCTGTATATATTTATATATAAACCAGCATGATGTGGCTTATGCTGGTTTATATTGTTGGTACGTGAGTGTTATAGTATAGAACGTTAAATTTCTGAAAGGGTCTTTCTCGTCAAGCATTACACATGAATAAATATGCATATACAATACGTTATGGCGGACTAGACCCGCCATCTCTCCGAGACTTGAGATTCCGGGCCATGCCTAGAGTGACTAAATCATGCATAATATTCATGAAAAATGCTTATCGAGACAGGCCCTTTTACATAATGCCAACAAAGGCAAATATCTGTAAAACATTATTGCCAATAACGAAATATTCATATAAAATGCACAAAAACAAACATAAGGAGGCAATTGTCATGAACAAACCAATAAAAATAGTTGACAATACACCTATATATTTTTCTACAGACAAAAAAAATACAGATCCAGTGTTAAAATACTCTCGCATAAACATGGCTTTCCCAAAAGAAAGCGGTGTGGAAAAAGTAGTATTTAAAACCCCACATCACGTAAAAGAGTTTGCGCAAACATTTATACACCAACCAGCACGGTTTGTGTATGACATTCATGGGTACGAAACTATCGAACCTATAGGGGAAGAAATATTATGTATACGCTATACACCAGATACCGTAGGCCAATACGAGTACAGCGTGATAGGAAATGGACAAACAATAAAAACCGGCATATTCACATGTGTTGAAAGTGGCCACAGAAATTCCGGTTATGTGCAAGTATCCGCAAAAGACCCGAGGTATTTTCAAACATCTGATGGTAGCGCATTTTGCCCGATTGGCTTAAACCTTGCAGCCCTGGATTCCTATAGGTTGCCGGCAGGGACAGAGCACTTTGCCACATCAAATGAAAAAGTGTACATGGGCATGGAAGAAGTAAGACGGTGGTTTAAAAAATTGCATGAAAGCGGGGCAAACTTTGCAAGAATTTGGCTGACCCAATATTTTGATGTGGAAAAAGAAATTTACGGCGAATTAGACTATGCTGCATTTGCAAAAATTGATGCAATTGTAGAATATGCAAGAAAATACAACATACGTCTAAAGCTTGTGTTTGAACATTTTAGAACAGTCAAGCCCGGTTCGTTTGCTACAAAAAACGCTACTCATCCGGATGGCTCGCAACTAAGCTCTATGCATGAATGGTTTACGGAAGAAAAATGGCAAAGTTTATGGTGGAACAAAATAAATGCATACATGCATCGCCACGCAAACGACCCTACAATTGCAATGTGGGAACTATGGAACGAAATAAACGCCGTTGCAGAAATCAAATGGGAAGAACTGCGTGACTGGACATTTGCCACAATTCCAATGGTAAAAGAAAAATCTCCAAAAAATTTGGTAGTTAACTCCCTAGGTAGCTACGATTCCGATTGGGCAAAACCACACTACGAGGAGTTTAAACACGACGTAATAGACTCTCAGCAAGTTCACAGGTATTTAGACCAAGGTGCGCCATATGAAATATGCCATTGCGACCCGGTTGAGTTTAGCATAGATGCAATAAACGCAGCAAAACGGCCGGACAAACCTGTGCTCTTAGCAGAAACCGGTGCCGTAAACAATGTGCACACAGGCCCATTCCGGTTTTACCGTTGGGATGATAGAGGAATAATTTTCCACGACACAACATATCCTGCGTTTTTTGCAGGTGCAGCTGGAAGTGGTCATATTTGGCATTGGAATGATTATGTAGACAATAAAAACTTGTGGCGATACTATACACCGCTAGTTAAAATTGTGGAAGATGTGGATTTGGCGGCAGAAAATTTTGAGATTGTAGATTATTCTACAGCCAAAACATATTTTCTTGGGCTAAAAGGGGAAAACACGTTTCTTGGCTGGATACGGAATAAAGGGGACACGTGGCAGAACGAATTTATACACCAAGAGCCTGTGCCTGTAGTGGAGAGTGAAGTTTATATAAATATTGGCATCTGTGATGCGAGTGAGTTTACCATGGTGCATTGTTGGGAAGATGAAACAGCGACGCTGGAGCTTAATAACGGGAAGCTAAGCTTGCAGAAGTTGAAATATGGGCTGGTTTTTAAAGCAAACTATGGTTGATTGCAAAGTGTCTCAGTGTTAATTCTATTACAAAGCTACAACAATCGTTAATTGAAAATTGTATCAAAAGCTTGAGGTAGAAAGCAGTTCTGATACGTGCTTCTCACAAATCAATTGCCCGGCAAGCAAAAAAATACTTACAAACAAATGTAGAATATTTATTTGTGTTGGGTTATTGGCCACAGAAACTAAAAATAAAAGATTTTGTCTTTACGTTATACGCAGCGCAAAAAAAATGCAGGAATTAGGGTTTATGACAAGCATTGAGTTTGTATTCAGGCTTTAGGCTGTAAATGTGTTCTGGCATGGTGTAATGCACTCTTAGCTGAAGAGGGTATGCCTAGTGAAGATGATTAGATAACATAACTTATCCACAAAGAAGTGCGATATTGCCAATTGTACTACTTGTGGCGCGTAAAAATACAGCTTTATGGCAAAAGATGACTAGGACGTTTACAAGTTATACGTGGCGTTTTCGGGTTAAATGATTATAGTACGATATAATAAAAGCGTTCACGAGGACTAGTCATAGTCCCAGTGAACGGTTTTATTATGCAGTTATTACCAACATTAGATTAGCATTATTAATCATTTACACTAGCATATTTTTTTAACTCTTCCTCCAACTCACAATAAATCGTGCTGGTGCGCAGCGTATCAAAAGCACTACCGGCGATAGCCTGTAATAACTGTTCTGCCAAGTCTGCTGCACCGGAAAAATTAACGTCCTTATATCCTCTAAATACAAGAGATGTAAGCACACTTTCATCGCTGTCGTTTATTGCATACTCTGTAAAATATTTTGTAGTTAGCTGCAGATGCTTCAATGCAGCATCTGTATCTCCATTTCGTGTATAAAGGAAAGCAAGTGTGCTGTGGATATCAGCAAAACGCCAAATTAACCTATGACCAAAATTTCCGTCTTCGCACATAATATTAGCTATTTCAAGTGCCTTATGCGCTAAGTGTATTGCCTCATCGAATGTGTAAGGGTTTGTACCATCATCTATTTGCACAAAAGGCAATACGTATACATGGTTCATTAAAAAATTGCAAGTAGAGTACAGAACGCTTTGCCAGTGCCTGTACCGCTGTGTGCCGTGGTACACACCAAGAAGTGTTTCGCTTCTGTTAGAGTCTGGCATTGTGTTTGCTAATTCTAATGCCTTGTCGTTATTTCCTAAAGTGGCATACATGTGGCACATCTGCTCAATTACACGGTACCGGATTGCATTATCTGTACATCCGGCCAAGATTTTTTCGCCGATATCAAGACATTCACGCAGCATGGAGTGGTGCTTTGCCATTCCCTCTTCATCGTCTAGTTGTGGATGGGATGGGGCGGTAACCCACGTGTAGATAAAAAGATCCCTCATTAGCTTGTAGCTGTTGGGGTACTCCTTTAAAGCATTGCGAATCATATTAAGAGCCTCGTGCTTTTGGCCTGCCCAGTATTTAACAGAAGCATCATTGGTGATAGTGTCTATGCGAGCTTCTTTTGTGTCTACATCTATGCCAAGTAATTGGTCTGAGGATACGTTGAAGATATTTGCCAGTGCGGGAAGCTGGGCGATATCGGGTAAGGCTGTGCCTGTTTCCCACCTGGATACGGCTTGTGCTGTTACGCCTAAAAATTCTGCCAACTGCTCTTGGGTGATGTTTTGCTCACGGCGTAGTTTCTTTATTGTTGCACCTATTGTCATAATTTTTACGTCCAATCTTCTAAAATTCTAGTGCGCTCTAGTAGTTACATATTGCCATATGTTTTGTTGGTGTGCAATGTAGTGTGTCGTGGAAGAATATCACGCCTAGGTTGATTTTTTCAACTGAAGTAGGACAATATAAAAAGCACCTTTGCGATAGATAACGCAGAGGTGCTTTTTAGGTATTTATTTAAGTAGAAACACACTAGCTAACTTTTCGCTTAAAAGAAAACTTATTTTCCGTACCAGATAACAGCCGTTTTATGTTATCCCGGTGAAGGAACCATACAAAAGCGCAAAGTGCAGTCATTAACCATACACCTTCTACAGGATTACGGAAATATGATTGCAGGTCTGGCATTGTAAACCCGAGAGAATGCCATTCTTGTGGAGATATACCGTTTACAACAACAGGGAAGTTAAGTAAAAACATTAAAATTGGCACCGACAGGGTAATTAGTAAAGATGCTACGGATATAAACTTTGTAATTAAAACAGCTATAAGTCCTATAGTAAAAGAAATTAATGTTATGCGCCAATCTAGCATTATTATTAACCCTAAAGCGCAAGCTACACCCTTGCCGCCCCTAAACTTTAAATAAAAAGGAAAGCAATGCCCCAGTATAGCACCTATCCCAGCGTATAAACCGGGAAGCACGTGGTATGATGCAAAAAATGTGCCGCCCGCAAATAACGAGTACGGAAAGTGTGGGCGGACGACATAACCATCAGAAGTTACAAAAGAAAAAAGTTCAATAGCAAAAAAATGATTATAAACCAAAGTTGCTACAACAAACGCTGCAATAGCCTTAAATATATCAATCACAAAAACAATAATACCCTTTTTCATACCAAGCACACGGTTTGTATTTGTAAAACCGGCATTCTTGCTACCATGCTCACGGATATCAATTCCGTTCATTCTCCCTACAATATATGAAGTCTGAAACATGCCGAATACGTAACCAATTAATAAACAAATAATGCGGAACATACATATCACGCTTTCTTTACCAGATATAATAAACTTGAAACGACGGGGCGTATTTGTAAATATAAACAATAAAAAATTCAAATGGTTGCATTCCCGTAGTGGCTACACGCCCCAGTTGCTTTTACCGCCCACGCTCACTACTCTCCCCACGTTCACGGGTAATAAAATGTATTGGTGTGCCATCAAAGCCAAATGCTTCTCTAATTTTATTCTCCAAATAGCGGGTATATGAAAAATGCATCAACTTTTTATCATTAACAAACAACACAAAAGTCGGAGGTTTAACCGATACTTGTGTAGCATAGTAAATACGCAAAGGTTTGCCCTTGTCCGACGGCGGGGAATGCATGGCTGTTGCTTCTATTATTACGTCGTTAAGCACGCCGGTACCTACACGCAGGGCATGGTTTTGATATGTGGCATAAATAAGTTCGAATAACTTATTCACACGCTGGCCAGTTAAAGCGGAAATAAACAACTTTGGCGCATAAGCCATATACTTTAGCTCCATTTCCAGCGTTTTTGTAAATTCACGCATGGTTTTGTCGTCTTTTTCTATTTTATCCCACTTGTTTACTGCAATAATTGCGGCACGACCGCTTTCGTGGGCAATGCCGGCAATTTTTGTGTCTTGTTCAGTAATTCCTTCTTCAGCATCTATTAACAGGACACATACATCGCTACGCTCTACAGCGGCTATGGTGCGTAACATACTATACCGCTCTATATTTTCTTTTATCTTACTTTTTCGGCGTAAGCCTGCAGTGTCTATTAAAACATAGTCCTTGTCATCACGGGTAAGGTATGTGTCTATTGCATCTCGGGTAGTACCTGGTATGTCGCTTACAATCAGCCGCTCTTCCCCCAAGATTTTATTTATAAGAGAAGACTTGCCTGCATTTGGCTTGCCCACAATGGCAACACGAATACGCTCCTCTTCCTCTTGCCCCGCATCGTCTTTTAAGAAATGGGCAACAATTTCGTCCAATAAATCTCCCAAGCCAAGGGCTTGTCCGGCAGAAATGGGAATAGGCTCGCCAATGCCAAGTTCGTAAAACTCGTAAAGCTCGTGGTTGTCTTTTGTTGGGGTATCTACTTTATTAACAGCCAAAACTATAGGCTTTTTAGACTTGCGCAGCATATCTGCCACATGCCTGTCTGCATCCATTATGCCAGACTTTATGTCCAGTAGAAATAAAATAACATCGGCACTTGCAATAGCTGCTTCCGCCTGGCGGAAGATATGCTTTGCCATAATGTCGTCTGTATCTGGGTCTAGACCGCCGGTATCTATTAGAGTGAAGTTATAACTCAGCCATTCTGCGTCTGCATAAAGCCTGTCTCTGGTTACGCCGGGGGTGTCGTCTACTATTGCAAAGCGTCCGCCAACTAAGCGGTTGAATAATGTAGATTTTCCTACATTAGGGCGGCCTACTACGGCTACTATTGGTTTTGGCATTAGGTAAAGCTCCTATCTGCCCATCATGGGCGTGTTCATCACCAGCCCCGCATGAAAAGTGGGCTGGGTAGTTACTTTCAGTAACAGTTTGAAGAATAAATCCATCGCCAAGCTTTAGAGTAACTTACATTATTGTGGCAAATTATAAAAACATAATACCATTTAATTAAGCAAAGCGATACACCACGGTAATCATATAATAATTCTAGTTGAAAACAATCTGATTATTGCGGGCGAAATATGATGAATTTTTCAGCTTAAATTACTATATCACATTTTCACCAGCCATGACAGTTCCGTGACAAATATATGCTACAATAGCCAGTAAGTCTATAGAGGAGGTTTAAAATAGCGCACATATTAATCGTCGAAGATGATATAGGAGTAAATAAACTAATTGCTCGCAACCTAAAGCTTGTCGGCCACACTTGCTTTCAAGTTTTTAATGGTAATGAAGCAGTGAGTATAGCTGAGGGGAGCTCTTTCGGCCTAATCTTGCTGGACGTAATGTTTCCTGGAATAGATGGATTTGACGTAATAAAAAAAATCGACTACGTGCCGGTTATCTTCATGTTGGAACAATAATAAAAATCGAATTTACAAATCCGTGACATATCAGAGCCCTTTGGTGACATGCAGGGGTTAATATAGTACTTGTGAGGTAGCCTATGTACTATGATATAGCCATTTAACCCGAAAACGCCTATATATGAACGCCCTGCACCGACATGGTGAAGCGAAGGGGGTGCAGGCAGCAAACAAAAAGACCCTCGTTTACGAAGGTCAAATTTTTGTTTTTGCTTATGGTCTTAACTTTATAACACTAGCTTAATTACTTTTTTATTTGCGATACTTTCATTAAAACAAATTATCACTGGCTTGCGTGCTACCCTTGCTGGGCAAACTGCCATATGGAAATAGTGCACGCACTTCCTCACCGGACACACGTTCTTTTTTCATCAATAGGTCTACAATTTTGTGCATTATTTCCATGTGAGTTTCTAGTATCTTAACAGCCTCGTTATAGCCGCTTTCTACTATGCGCTTTATTTCGCTATCTATAACAGACGCTACTTCTTCCCCATAATTACGAGTGCTGGCAATATCACGCCCTAGGAAAACTTCTTCATTGTTATTGCCAAACTGAACAGGGCCTAGGGCTTCACTCATACCAAACTTCATAACCATATTGCGAGCCATGGCTGTTGCACGTTCTATATCATTGGATGCGCCGGTAGATATATCTTTTAACACAATTGCTTCCGCAGCCCTCCCGCCAAGCAGGGAAATAATGTGCTGCTCCATAAAACGTTTGTTCATTGTGTTCCTGTCTTCGCCGGGCAACGGCATTACATAACCACCTGCATGTCCTGTGGGTATTACAGATACCATATAGGTAGAATCCAGTTCCGGTAAAATTTCGTGACAAATTGCATGTCCCGCTTCGTGGTATGCAAACATGCGGCGATCTTTTTCACATACGAAGTTGTTTTTATTGTACGGTGCATTATCTATATAAATAAATAAAGAAAAAATAAATTCCATGTCAATTACCTGCTTATTGTAGAGAACGGCAAA
>Ga0123355_10000996_pt1 | contig 39306 bp, 35 predicted proteins | sample TergutEmb28metaG_3_FD_89872 | JGI IMG/M metagenome (GOLD analysis project Ga0123355, IMG submission 89872) | Embiratermes neotenicus P1 segment gut microbial communities from Petit-Saut dam, French Guiana - Emb289 P1 | ecosystem: Host-associated > Arthropoda: Insects > Digestive system > Gut ...
GCATCTGTTGACTTGATGGCGTCTTGGTTTGGTTCTTCTGTTGCTTCGGTTATTATCACGCGTGGTCAGCATGAACGCGGATTTTATACAGGGCGCGAGGCGGCGGTTATCGCGGTAAACTTCTCGTTTGTATCGTTACCGTTTACTTTTGTTGTTGTTCGTACAATTGGTATAACGGAGCTCTTCTTCCCGTTTATTGGGATTGTTTATTTGGTTTGTATTATCCTTGCGCTCTTTATGCCGCGTATTCCACCGCTTAGGAATTTACCCGATACATATTTAGAAGAAGTTGGAAAGCAAATAGACGAAGAATGGCCAGAAGGTGAATCTAGATTTGACCATGCACTTTCCGTGGCGACTAAGCGCGCAGAAGAAACAACAGCAAAAGGTATAGTCAAAGCTGGTTTGAACAACTATTTAAGCATCTTTATGGATCTTATTCCAATCGTTTTAGCTTGGGGCACATTAGGTCTTATGGTCGTTGAACTTACGCCATTCTTTGATGTTGTAGCTGCTCCTATGGGATGGTTTTTGAGTCTTTTCCAAGTTCCATATGCGATGGAGTTTGCGCATGTTGGTCTTATTGGTTTTATCGACATGTTCCTACCGGCACTGTTTTTAGGCGGCGCACCTGTTGAGACTCAGTTCATCCTAGGTGTTCTCTCAATCGTGCAAATCGTATACTTGGCAGAGACTGGTGTACTTATTATTAAATCGAAAATGCCTTTGGGCATTGGCAAGTTGTTTATAATCTTTTTGATTAGAACGATTATAGCACTGCCGTTGATTGTTCTGTTTACTAGGTTGTTCTTGAATTTATAAGATAATTGTAGAATATTGAAAGCCCGCTGTGTGCGGGCTTTTTATCGAAAAAATGGCACTGCCATTTTTTCGAGGTACTTAGTGTGCGAAAAATTTCCCTCAGCTGGGCTCACAATTTTCGCCTACGGCGAAAACCGCCCTATGGGCGTCTGATATCTTTCGATTACTAAAGCAGCCCAACTTGCGGATTTTATTCTCGCGAAGCAGTGAGCAGAGCGTCAAAATGCAAGCGCTTTTGCGCTCTGCGAACGCCGTGGAGTGAACAGGTTTAATACAGAGTGGCTTGCCGCGCTGTATTAAACCGATGCCCCGTTGCTTGCAGCGGGGTAGTTCACTCAGGAAACCAAAGGTTTCCCGAACCCTTCCTTGCCATGCAAATGGGTTTGTCTACAGTCTCAAAGCCCGCTGTGTGCGGGCTTTTGTTTTATGTGTGTGCTCTTTTTTCGATTTTGCTATAAGGTCTCTTTTAAAGTGAGAAATGACTTCTCGGTGGAGAATTTTTGCAGGAGCGGTTTGCAGTCGCTTATTTTTTGGGATTGGGTGGGGAATTTGACTATACTAGCCCATATAAGGTATAATGTCTTAAGTAAATCATTATAGCCCAACAGGAGGATGCCAATTTGAGCAGCCAAGCAAGATATAATTTAACAGAAGGTCCGATTTTTAGTAAGTTACTAAAGCTCTCTTTACCTATTATGGCGACGTCTCTAATGCAGTCTGCGCATAACCTTACGAATATGTTCTGGCTTGGTTGGCTTGGTGAGTGGTATGTGGCGGCGGCTGGGCTTGCGGGGCAGTTTATATGGATGTCATTTTCTTTGGCGTTTATGTGTCGTATAGGTGCTGAGATTGGTGTGTCGCAAAGCATGGGTAAAAAAGACCCAGCTAGCGCTAAGTCCTATGCGCAAAATGCATTTATGGTGGCTATTTTCGTAGGGGTCTCATATGCCGCTTTATCTATCATATTTAGGCGTTCACTTTTAGGCTTTTTTAATATCGAAAATCAATATGTGTTTGAGATAGCACAGCAGTATATGGCTGTTGCGGTATTATCTTTGCCGTTTATGTTTGCCCACTTTGTAATAACGGGGGTATATAATGGTTTTGGTAATACAAAGATACCGTTTTATATAAACTCCGGGGCATTACTTCTAAATATCGTGCTTAGCCCTATCTTGATTTTTGTAGTAGACTTAGGTATTATTGGCGCAGCTATTAGTATGACAATAGCTGCCGCACTCAATCTTTTGGTGAAGATATGGGCAATGACAAGGTATAAAAATCGTCCGTTTGAGCATTATGTTCCGTTTGTGAAAGTGGCCGCGGATAAAGTCAAGCAAGTTTTGAAATGGGGAGTCCCTGTAGGTGCTGAGCAGCTCTTGTTTGCGGCATTGTTCATGTTGATTACACGCCTTATAAGCAGCTTTGGCGAGGGCGCGGTTGCAGCACACAGCGTGGGCGTACAGATAGAGTCGTTGTCGTTTATGATTGGTGGTGGGTTCGCGAGTGCTATCACTGCTTTTATCGGTCAGAACTATGGTGCGAAAAAGTGGGGCAGGCTGCGTGATGCGTACAGGGTTGCATCGCTATTTATGGCGGTGTACGGCATTATTATAACACTTACACTATTCCTGTTTGCAGTACCGCTTGTGTCTATATTCCTCACAGAGCCTGAGAGTATAGCGATAGGTGCAAGCTACCTCCAAATAATTGCCTTGGCACAGTTTTTATTCTGCTTAGAAGGCGTAGCGACAGGTTCATTCAGGGGACGCGGGCTTACTATGAAGCCAACTATTGCGGGAGTCTCTACAAATGTATTTAGGGTTATTATTTGCTACGCTTTAGCAGCTACTGTGCTAGGTACTTCGGGAATTTGGTGGGGTATCGCAATTGCGATGACACTTAGAAGCCTGTGGATACTTGTTTGGCACAAGATTAGCATCAAAGGTATGCCAAAAGCGGATGAAATTCCCGAAGTACAAAGTTAAGTTAATGATTAGTCCATCCAATAAAACATGTTTAAGTTCATAGCTCCTGTTGGACCGATTTCAGGAGCTGAGAGTCTTGCGTTAAAGGCTCTAATTGCATACGCTAAGTGAGTAGGGACAATTCCTACATACTCATTTGCAACTACAGATGCTGCTTCAAAGGCGGCATCTCTTGCGTCTGGGTCTATGGTCGCTACGGCTTGAGTGATTAAGTCGTTTAGCTCAGGATTGTTTATGCGGCTTCTATTTTCCACACCTCCATAAAAAACACCTCGCATGGTAGATATAAGAAACGATGCGCTCCACATACCAAAACCCGTATCATAGTCACCATCCAGCATCCTTTGGATCGTGGTCGCGTGGTCGTTTAGGGTTATCGTGGTTGGTATTCCTATGTCTAACATTTGAGCCTGCACGACCTCTGCTAAACGCCTTCTCTCCTCACTGGAGGCAATCATGTCAAACGCTAAAGTCTCAGGGTCGATATTATTTTCGGCAAGAAGTGCCCTTGCACCTTCAGGGTCAAATGGGAGTACTCCTTCATATGTCGTGCCGGAGAATATGATTGGAACTTGAGCGCGAGTAGGTACGGCAAGCCCATCAAACGCCACAGCAACAAGTTCATCTTGATTAATAGCCATATTAATCGCTTGCCTGACGATGATATTTTCAAATTGAGGGCGAGTAGTGTTAAGTACTAAGTGGTGAAACGCTGTACCTGGGCGCATAAAGACTGTAAGCTCAGGATTTTGCTGCATTCTAGCGATGTCAGGATAAGGAACCTCAACAATAAGGTCAACCTCACCAGTTTCTAAAGCTATTGTTCTTGAAGCACCTTCAGGTATAATTCTCCAAACAACATTTTCGATATTGGCTGCTCGCTCAGGTAAAAAATAATCCTCGAAAGCACTAAAATGCAAAGAGTCGCCAAGTCTCCATTCATCAAACACAAACGGACCTGAACCTATAGGAGAGGCTGTAAAGTCATGCCCTAACTCTATCAATGATTTTGGCATTATAAAATTTCCATGACCAGTTAGGTCAAACATCAGCGAAGCATTAGGCACACCTGTATCAATTATCACAGTGTATCTATCAACCACTTCAATGCCTACAGCGCTGCCGTGCGCAAGCATTTGCTGCGGGTAGTTTCTTACATAATACCAAGACGCGACTACATCGTATGCCGTAAGTTCCTCCCCATTGTGGAAAAGGATCCCCTCGTGGAGCCTGAACTTAAACAATGTATCACTTAACGCTACCCATTCAATTGCTAGATCAGGGATAGGCTGAAGAGTGTCAGGGCATAGTTTAGTAAGCCCATTATGTGTCATAGTGTTTTTAAAAGAACCCGCTGCGGCTGTATGTCTTGCCGGGGCGATGGACGGAGTTTCATTTGCGGTAGCTATTATGAGAGTGTTGTTTGTACTGGGGCTCTCGGTTCGGGGGTTGCCATTACTTGTCGGTACAGCAACCTCTGTAGGACTTAGGGGTGTGGGATATTGCGACTCATTAACAGTGCAAGCCGCAATAATCCCTAACGATAAAGCGCATATAAGCGCAATGAATATTGTCCTTTTCTTTTTCATGTTCATGGGATTCACCTCTTTTAGTTTTTGGGAAACAAAAAGACCTCATTAGCGTTTAGCTAATGAGGTCTCGTAAAAGTTAAAAAACTTTTAGATCCATACATTATCACCACGCCAAATAACATTGCTTTGTTGAGCAATGTGCTGCTGGTGATGCATTGTAGTTGCGATGTTTGGACAAAGAGCTTTCATCATTATACTCCTGTATTTATGGATATTAGTGCCTAGGCCTAGGTACTTTTGCGTATGATATCATAAAAAATATGCCCTCGTCAAGTTTTTTATAATATTATCAAAAATTTATTTCACGAGAACTCTTGAAATCAGGTAGAAAATAACGTATAATTAGCATTGCACATAGAATATTTATTATTGTTCCACTAACTAAATATATAAAAACTTGGAGGTATAATAATGGCTTACGTAATTAATGACAATTGCATCAGCTGTGGCGTTTGTGTGGCAGAGTGTCCGGTTAGCTGTATTTCAGACGGTGCTGGGAAGTATGAAATAGATCCAAATGCGTGTATCGACTGTGGCGCGTGTGCTCCAGTTTGTCCTGTGGACGCTATTTCGCAGTAAACTCAGTAAAAGCTAAAGTCGCTGCTCCATGTGGGCAGCGATTTTTTCTATGATGATAATAAGTGAGGTAAAAAATGTTAATAGTAGAGAATCTATCGCTGCAATTTGGTGGCAGGAAGTTGTTTGACAGTGTTAATTTGAAGTTTTCACCTGGGCATTGTTATGGAATTATAGGGGCGAATGGCGCGGGGAAGTCCACTTTTCTACGTATATTAAGCGGGGAGCTTGAGCCGACCAGCGGCGAGGTGTTTTTGGAAAAAGGACGCCGAATGTCCGTGCTAAAACAAGATCACTACGCCTATGATGAGTACAATGTGCTAGATACGGTTATAATGGGCAACTTGCGCCTATACGAGATAATGAAAGAAAAAGACGCGCTGTATACGAAGCCTGACTTTGACGATGCGGACGGGATAAAGGCTGCGGAGCTTGAGGGCGAATTTGCAGGAATGAATGGATGGGAAGCGGAGAGTGACGCGTCTAAGTTGTTGCAGTCATTGTCCATCTCTGAGGACAAACATAGCCTTATGATGAGCGAACTAGACGGTCAGGAGAAGGTGCGCGTGTTTTTGGCGCAGGCTCTTTTTGGCAATCCGGATGTACTTGTGCTTGACGAGCCGACAAATGACCTTGACATCAAGAGTATCGCTTGGTTTGAGGAGTTCCTCATAAACTATGAGGGTGTCGTTATTGTTGTGTCTCACGACAGACACTTTTTGAACAATGTTTGCACGTATATCGCAGATGTTGACTTTGGCGCGATTAAGCTTTTTACGGGGAACTATGATTTTTGGTATCAATCGTCGCAACTGATGCTCACTCTGATGCGCGATCAAAACCGTAAAAAAGAAGAAAAAATCCAAGAATTGCAAAAGTTTATACAACGCTTCTCTGCGAATGCGTCTAAGTCGCGTCAGGCGACGAGTCGTAAGAAGCTTTTGGACAAGATTGTCATAGAAGATATTCAGCCATCAAACAGACGCTATCCGTTCATTCATTTCAAGCCTGAACGAGAAGCGGGGAACGATATTTTGAAAATTGAGGAGCTATCAGCGAAGCTTGGTGATGAGGAGTTGTTTAAAAACTTTGACCTCACAGTAGCCAAGGGTGAAAAGATAGCCTTTATCGGAAACGAACATGCGATAAGCGCTCTATTTCGCATACTTGCGGGTGAGGAAGAGCCTGATGTCGGAAGTTTTAAATATGGCATTACTATCACAAGCGAGTACTTCCCCAAAGACAATACGCCGTTCTTTGACGGATGTGAACTTAGTCTAGTTGACTGGATGCGTCAGTATTCGCCAGATGATTCGGAGAACTTTATCAGAGGCTTCTTAGGAAAAATGCTGTTTTCAGGCGAAGAGGCATTAAAGAGTGCGCACGTCCTATCAGGTGGTGAAAAAGTGCGCTGTATGTTCGCAAAAATGATGATGACAACTGCGAATTTCCTAATATTTGATCAACCAACGAACCACCTTGACCTAGAGGCGATAACAGCTTTGAATAATGCTTTGGTGGATTTTCCTGGGAACATTTTGTTTACAACACATGACAGGGAACTTATTGAGACTGTGGCAGATCGGGTTTTAGAGATGTAGGAGTGTAGACTTAGGGCGGATGAGAATCCGCTCTGTTTTTTTGCTTAGAGTAGTTGTGGATGAACGATTTTATTGACATTGCATATGCTTTGTCATATGATTATGGCAAAGGAGTTGATTATTTATGAAAACTGCAAACTACAATATACGACTTGACCCAGCAATCAAAGCTAAAGCGAGGCGACACAGCATAGCCGAGCATGTGAGCTTTGCACATGCCTAGCGCTTTAGGCGGCTTTAGGCGCCCCTATGAACCCACCGCCTTTAGGCGGTGGTGGTTGAGTTGTGCTAAAATTAAGTGAAATTTTTTTGTCTTGTGGCTTAGTGAAATGGCAAGGTGCATTATTTATACTTTGAACAGGAGTTTAGAATGATTAAGATAATATTAGAATGTAGCGATTTTATGAAAGACTGTGGGTTTTCTTATGCCATTTGCGGAGGATACGCACTCGAATTGTATTATGAGAAGAAGATACGACCGCATGGAGATATTGATATAACCGTGTTTGAAGATGACCGAACCAAAAGTGTCGAGTATATTTTGAATAAAGGCTGGAATGTTTATGAGCATAGAAGTGATTGGGTTGATAATAAAAATAATAGTTGGTTACGGCGAATAACAAATCCCCATGATGAAAGGCTTGCAAAACTTAATGTGGTATGGGCATTAAAGCCTAACTGCACACTTATTGATATTAATCCGAAATCCTGCGACAATCATATATATAGCTATGAAATAACAAGTACCGAACAGTTGCATTTTGATTTTTTTGAAATAAATTTTAACAAACGAGAAAACGGCAATTTTGTATTTGATTCGTTTAGTAGCCATGGTATGTACATAACAAGAGAACTTAATAAAGCGGTGTTATATACTGACGATGGTATACCGTATTTATCACCAGAAGTTAAACTGTTTATGAACTCTCATCCCGCATATCTAAAAAGTGATTATCACAAGGACAAGAGCATACTTGATTTTGATACGATTGCTCCTTTGTTGGCTAAGGAGAGCAGAGAGTGGCTTGTAAATGCGCTTGAAACAGTGTATCCTAATGGGCTTGAACGGCTTACTCAATTAAAAAAATGGATAACATAACAATTTATCGTGGGTGACAAAACATTTCGCTGTTTCATGGGTTATATTAGGAACAGGCAGAGGTGATGAAAGCAATATGGTTATAAGAGTATTTGAACAAAATGATATTGATGATTGCGTTATTGACTTTATACAATCGTTCAACTCGCCACCTTGGAATGAAGGGTGGAGCAAAAAACGCGCAAATGACTTTATCAACGATATATTCAGCACCCCTAAATTTATCGGATTCATACTGTCAGATGGTGATAAAAATATTTCGTATGCCTTGTGTTTTACGGAATATTGGTGGAATAAGGATGACCGTTGCAATTTGTATGTGGAGCTGTTTTTTACAAACTCGAATTATCAACAAAAAGGATATGGCACTATGCTACTTGAACATATCGAGAAATATGCTCAAGATAATGGATTAAGAGGTATTATGCTTTTCACAAAAAAGGATAAACCTGCTTATAGTTTTTACGCTAAAAGTGGTTTTGTTGAACTCAATAACCTGCCCAATATATATAAACCGATAGATTAAACAACGTAGTATAAGCATTAAGACAGTTCATGTAGATATTTGTTTGAGTAGGGAGAAGTTACTTGAATCCAGCGCGCTACAGACAGTTGGAATAAAGGGATATGACGGCTTTACATTGAGCGTGGTCAAATAGACATGATAAGCAAACAAAAAACGGCGGTGGACGCCGTTTTTATTTTGCTTAAAGCCTGCCCCCCCTACATCTCCTTATCATACTTAAGCCTCAAAATAACATGCACAATAACTTTTACTGCCCAAGCTGCTAGAAAAACCAGCGTCACCACCAACTCCACTTGCATAACCATCAAAAATATGAGCAATGCCGCGTCTATCCATCCTGTGTAGCGTAGGTGGCTATGGGATGTTTTTTGAGCGAGGGTGATATTGCGCTCGTCACTTTCTAGGATATCTATCTCTTTGTCGCTAAAGGTTATTTCTTTAGCAAAAGGCGAGCCTTTTCGTGCCACAAAGCGACCGATGAGCATAATAAGCCCCGTTATCGCAAGGATGCCCCCAAAGCCAATAAGTGCAATTGGCAGGACTAACAACATACCTTCTATCCCCGCTTGAAAAAACAACATTACAACTCCTACCAAGGTAAATAACAACCCACTTCTAAGAGTGGTAAACCCCATTTTTATAGATTTTTTCATTTTCCTTCCTCCTCATAAATAAAAATATCTTCAATGTTCATGTCAAAATGCCTAGCTATTTTAAATGCTAATAAAATGGACGGGTTGTAGCGTCCGCTTTCTAGTGAGCTAATCGTTTGCCGCGATACCTCTAGTGTCACAGCTAGCTCCTCTTGTGTGGTGCCGCGCTGTTTGCGGATTTCTTCTAGGTGGTTTTTCATGGAGTGCTCCTTTCTAGCTTTGCCTTATGTAAAGTCGACTTTACATAAGCATAACATGATAAAAACAAAATGTCAAGCTAACTTTACATTTTTGCATGACCTCACCCCAAGAATCATACAATCATCTAGAATACATATTGCTCCACCGAATGAACTTTGCCGAATCTTTTGACAAAGTTTATTCGGCGGAGCAATATCCAAAGAAAGGAAACCACGAAATGCAAAACAATAAAACGAATACAAATACAATCGCCCTAACAATGGCAATAATCTACGTAGGTATAATCCTAGGCGCAGGGTTTGCATCTGGTGCTGAGATTATGGCATACTTTGTTGAGTTTGGCGTGGGGGGTGTTCTTGGGCTTGGACTTGCGTGTGCGCTATTTGGACTTGTGGGATGGGCTATATGGGATATATGTGTGAGGACTGGAGTTAATGACTATAAGAGCTTCATGGACATTGCTATGGGTAAGTGGATGGCTGTTATGATGGAAATTGTACTCGGATTGTTTATGTTTATATTGTTTTCGGCGATGCTTGCAGCGTTTGGGGCATCTTTACATGAGAGCTTTGGGGTCAATTATTTATTTGCTGTGTGCGTTGTTGCGGCGGTTTGCTTTGTTACTTTTTTGTTCGGAATTTTTGGAATAATAAAGCTTAATGCATATATCTCGCCGATACTCATTATTGGGTGCGTGGTTATTGCTGTTTGGACTTTTGTTATGCGGGCTGAGCCCGTGTTTGCAGTAGCCGAACGCACAGCGGATATGCTTAGGACGAACTGGTATGTGTCTGCGATAACTTATGTGGGCTATAATATCGTGGGCGCGGTGGTTATCTTGCCATCTTTAGTCAAGGCGAAAAGAGAGCCAAAGGGTAAGTCGAAAATGATAAAGTCGGGAGTTTTTTCGGGGATTATTCTTTTTATTTTAGGGTTTTCTTTGTACCTTTCTCTTGATGCAAATTTGGCTCAGGTCGAAGGTGTGCAGATTCCGATGCTGACGCTTGTTAGAGGGCATGGTCGTATATGGAGTTACAGCTTTTTGCTGCTGTTTTTAGGTGCGTGCTTTACAACAGCTGTTACCAATGGTTATGCAGTAGTTGCGACCATAGGTGCAAGGACGAACATGACAGACGCAAAGAAAATATGGCTTAAGCTGATCATTTGCATAAGCGGGATAGTGGCGGCGCTTATGGGGTTTGCAAACTTTGTGCGGGTGATATATCCTTTGTTTGCCATATTTGGGATAATTGAAATTGCTTTGATAATTAAATCGTTTATTGCCCTTAGACGCAAAATATAGTATGATTAGACAAAGGGTAACAGACTTAACCTAGGGGAATAAATAATGCGTAAACAAACACTAGCCATAATAACAACAATCCTTCTACTAGCTACGGCGGGAATTTTACATATCAACTGGAGCGATGATTTTAATTCAAATTTTGGCGCAATAGGTGCGCCTCGTTTTGGTGTGGGGAACTTTTACATCAATTTTGATGGAAATATCATATACCAAAGTGTGTCGGACGAGCTAGGATTCTATATCCTGGAACGAAGAAGCGTAAGGCGTTACGATGTGTACGGACAAAGGCTGTGGGAGAGAACTATGAGTCATGCAAATCCTGTATTTGTCCAGGGCGGGTACTACATAGGCGTTGGTTCACACCTAGCTCGTGCTTTTTATGTATTTGGACTGGATGGGTTAGTGTATACGATTGATTTTGACAACGACATACTTAGCTATCATATATCTTGTAATGGGTATGCGGCTGTTCTTAGCGTGAGTGAGTATGGCAGTTATTATATCGAGGTTTTTAACGCGAACGGGGTACGTGTTATGCGGCGTGTCTTGGAAGAGAGAAATTTGTTCCCGATAAGTATGGCGATATCTCCGAATGCTAGTACTTTGATTGTGAGCTACTTAGATATGTCTGGACATGGTATGCTTAGTTATATTTGTGCGTATGATATATATGATGGTGGGCTTTTTGCATCGTTTAGACAAATTGAGGACGAGGTTATATCGAGGGTTTTGTTTATTGATGCGGATTATTTTATGTTTAGCTCAGTTGGGCAATTGGGCGTATACAGACTTAACGCAGAGTCTAGAATAAGTCATGTATGGTCAAAAGAGTTCGACACCCAGGTGGCGTTTGTCGAAGTGATTAGTGGAATAGGAATTGCGGTCGCATATGGTCAAAGTATACTCGGCACAGAAAGTGCGCTTGAAGACAGCTTTGTAATATACAGTCGAGGGGGAGATAAGCTTGCCGAATACTTTATGAGTGGTGGAATAAGATATCTATCGACTGGATCGGGTGCCGCTATCATTGGCGGCGGAGCACTGAGGCGTGACTTTGTGGCACTCAATTATAACAATGAAGTCGTGTGGAGATATACTGCGACATCGGATGTGCTTGACTTTGTGATATTAGACACCCCTAAACGCGCACTTATTACAACGCCTACGCGTATGCAGATAATGGAAGTAAACTAAGGAGACTAAACCTTCATGCTTGGATTTAATGTTTTAGATATTGCCACTGTGATTGTCTTTGTTTTGTGCCTTATGATAGGCGTTGGAAAAGGTTTTTTGCGGATGACATTTAGTTTTGTAAGCATTATTGTTTCGCTTTACATAGCCAGAGCTATTTATCAGCCTATAAGTTTGTTCCTACGAGAAAGTACGCCTATTTATGAAGCCTTAAAGGTTCAGATAATATTGAGACTTGGAATTCAAGAAGCTATAGAGAGTTATATACATCAAGGTGAGGGCGCAGTGTTATCAAGCTTACCCCTGCCGCAAATTGTGATTGATAGACTCGCAGAAAATAATACACAGGTAGTACGCATGATGATGGGCGTGACTACATTTGAAGGCTACATTGGCTCGTTTTTGGCGAGTATGAGTATTAACATAATATCTTTGATACTGGTATTTGTCGCAACTATAATTTTGACAAACTTGTTAGCAAATGTTTTGAAAATTATTTCACGCCTTCCCGTTATACGTACATTTGATAGGCTTGGCGGATTCTTGGTAGGTACACTTGTTGGGAGCTTTGCGGTTTGGGCTATGGTGACATTGTATATTACCTTGTTTGCAAGCATGGGCTGGTTTGATTGGGAAGTTTTTAGCGGCTCGTATGCGGGGCAGTTTTTATATGAGCATGGATTTTTGGTGATGAGATTTATAGAATTGTAATTATTATTTTTTGGGGAGGCTGCTATGGACAAGCTTTGGGACAATGAAGAGGACAGTGAAATGTGGGATGAAAAGCCAAAAGAGGCATGTGGCGTATTCGGTGTCTATAACCCGAACGGTGGCGTGGCTCATGCGGCGTATTTAGCGTTAGTTGCGCTGCAGCACAGAGGACAGGAGAGCTGCGGTATCGCTGTCAATCGCAATAGAGACATTTTTTACCACAAAGGCATGGGTCTTGTGACAGATGTTTTTGAAGATCGGAAAATTTTGGACGGATTGGCGGGGACTATGGCTGTGGGACATGTACTTTACGGTTCATCACAAGAGATACGCCCTGAGAATGCTCAGCCGCTGATTGTACGCAGATATATAAAAGGTAACATAGCACTTGCCTATAATGGCAGACTTACAAACACAAAAGCACTTGAAGAAAGATACGAAGGCGAAGGCGCAATATATCAAACAACATCGGATGCTGAGATTATAGCATACACAATAGCAAGAGAAAGAGCAAAGTCAAGCTCAATTCAAGAAGCACTATCAAAGAGTATGAGCGTGCTTGAAGGCGCATATTCAATAGTACTTATGAGTGCACAAAAGCTAATCGCTGCACGTGACATGTGGGGATTTAGACCGCTCTGTATGGGCAAAAAAGGAGACGCTTATATGTTTGCCTCAGAGTCATGTGTGTTTGACTCTATTGGAGCTGAGTATATAAGAGAACTTCTGCCTGGTGAGATTGTAATGATTGAACATGGTGAGGTAACGTCGATTAAAGACCATGTAGGCAAATTGCCAACAAGCCTTTGCATATTCGAGCATATATATTTCGCAAGACCAGACAGCGTGCTGAATGACACCATGGTGTATGAGTCAAGGCGAAGAGTAGGGCAAATCCTGGCAATAGATAGCCCAGTTGATGCGGACGTTGTAATAGGCGCACCGGACTCGGGGATTCCTGCTGCTATGGGTTATGCCGAACAATCGGGCATACCATATGCCGATGGCTTTATCAGGAATCGTTATATAGGCCGCACATTTATAAAGCATGGACAGTCTGATAGAGAACTTGCGATAAGCATGAAGCTAAACCCCTTACGTTCAAATGTGGACGGGAAGAGAGTTATACTCATTGATGACTCGCTGGTCAGGGGTACAACTTGTACAAAAATAGTCGCGCTATTAAGAAAAGCGGGAGCAAAAGAGGTGCATCTAAAAATTGCCTCTCCGCCGTTTTTATGGCCTTGTTACTACGGTACTGACATACCAAGCCGCGAGCATCTTTTGGCGTACACTCATACAATTGAGGAGACAAGAGAGCTTTTGGACGCGGACTCTTTGAACTATTTGGCACTTGAGCGACTGAAAGAATTAGTTCCTGGTGAGTATGGGTTTTGTGATGGGTGCTTTAGTGGGAGGTTTCCTGTTGGGGGTTGATAAACTATTGAACATAACCTACAAACAAAACGCCCTAACCCCAAAAGTATTCGCAGACATGCGAGAGCTCGCAGGCTGGGGAGTAACATCAATACAAAAAGCCGAAACAGCAATAAAAAACACCCCCTTCTCAATAGTCGCCTTTGATAATGATACCGTAGTCGGTATAGGACGAATCATCGGCGATGGTGCGCTGATTTGGTATATTCAAGATGTTGTTGTATTGCCCAAATATCGTGGGCGCGGCATAGGGACTACGATAGTTAAACATTTAATAAATTACGCAAAAGCCAACAGCCTCCAAGGCGAAAGGTTTACGATAGGACTCATGTCTACGAATGGCAATGAGGCGTTTTATCAAAGACTTGGGTTTCGGACTATGCCTAATGAGGATAAGGGGCATGGGATGGAGATGTATGTATTCGCGTTTAACCTATAAATTGATTGAGAGGTGTATTCCATGGAGTATTTCGACGTATACAATAAATACGGTGAAAAAACAGGCGCAATAATTGAGAGGAAAGATGCGCATAAGAGCGGAGTACGCCATAGAACCGTATATTTATGGCTATTGAACCAAAATAATGAGATACTAATCCAAAAGCGCAGCGCAAGTAAAGAAGCGAATCCTAATTTGTGGCATGTATCAGTTGCTGGACATATATGTTCACAGGAGACAGTAGAAGATACATTAATCCGTGAGACAAGAGAAGAACTTGGGCTAGATATTTCACATTTGATGGATGAGGTAACATATCTTTACACATTTGCAGAGTGCAGTGTGTTAAATGGTGGCGAATATATTGATAATGAAATTTATGATGTGTTCGTACTTAAGTCAGACTTTGACATCACTCAAGTAGTTATGCAAGAAGAAGAGGTTCAGGCTATTAGATATATAAAGTTTGATGAGCTGAAAGAAATGATAATTAGCAAGGATGCATCATTTTGGATAGATAAAGTTGGAAGCAAAATGTTGATAGTTGCACTAGAAGATTTTTTCGCTTTGGGCTAGTCCAGTCTTTGTTTTCCCCACAAAAATCAGTATAAATCCCCACACCCTCCAGTATACTATATGGATGAACAAAATCCAACAGTATGTATATGGAGGGATTTTTTATGCAAAGAAGGTTGTTACAGGTTCTGATGGGGATTGTGTTGGCGGCGGTTGTTGTGTCGGCTTGTTCACTGCTCCCTGCGAGAGAGGATGGAGGCGGAGTATCTGCGTCAACTTACGAAAGAATCCATGAAGCACTGATGAATATGCACTCTTTTAGTGCGGAAGCCACGATAAAATACATATCTAACAAAAACACAAATGAATACATAACTCTCCAACACGCGAAAATGAGCGGTGAGTACAGGATTGAAGTCATGGGACCTGATGAACTTGCTGGGAATATTACGGTGTTTGACGGCACAACGATTTATCAGTTTAACCCGAATGTCTCTAATCAAATAGCCATCAGCGTGAATGAAACACCAGAGCGTTCTCAAGTATTTTTGACATCGTTTATAAGAAATTACATAGCCTCTGGGCAGAGCGCGGCGGAGGTGGGTTCGTTTGAAGAGGGTGAAGCAACTATATTCGAAGCGACTATCCCTGAGGAGCATCCGTATATGCACATTCAAAGGTTGTGGATGTGTAACGAGACACTCAATCCGCTTCAGATGATCGTTTTTGACGCGGGAGGGGTAGAGCGAATAGTGATTACATATAATAGCTTTGAGTATGACCCTGAGCTGGAGGCGGGATTATTTGAGCCGCCTTTGGGGTAAGTTATGCGCATTGATTTTTATGTAGTATTTTGCAAGAAACTTAAACATGATAGTCACGTATACGACAGGTCAATACGGAAACACTAAAGACATAAACGTACAGAGGCAATGATATGATACATAACAATTTACATGTAATTGCCCTCACCTGTAGTATGCGGAGTGGATAGATGTGTTAGTAAAACGAGGCGATGTTTTTTATGCTGATTTAAGCCCGGTTGTGGGTTCGGAGCAGGGTGGTATACGACCGGTTTTAATAATTCAAAATGACGTAGGCAATCGCTACAGCCCTACAATTATATGTGCGGCGATAACCAGCCAAATTAATAAAGCCAAGTTGCCAACCCATATAGAGATTGACTCGCAGCATGTGACCTTGGTAAAAGATTCGGTGGTACTTTTAGAGCAAGTAAGGACTATAGACAAAAAGCGGTTGAAAGAAAAGATTTGCAGACTCTCGGACGAGGTTATGGAACGAGTCGATAAAGCCCTGATGATAAGCATGGGACTTAAATAAAACAGAGATACATATAGCCAGATGAGAGAATGGTGGCTATATAGTAAAGCCGCCCCCAAACCAGTACCATAAAGCTTGTCTTTTTCTCACATAGCTTCTCAAGATTTTTGCCTACGGCAAAAACGGCGTAAACGCCGCCGATATTTTTCGGTCACTGTGTCTTAGGGTACGACGGGAACCTGACTCATCGTTCTGTGAGAAAAATCCTGCGCTTATTGTTTAGTGTTTGGGAGTAGCTTTATTATAGCACGAAACGCCCCTGGAGCATTGATGCTTTTGGGGCGCTTTTGTACTTATGAAGATGAGGATGAGGTCTTTGGAGATATCACCATCAAGACTCCGATAATAAATCCGACGATATAAGCATTCCCTTCTTGATATCCTGCCACTATCAGAACATCTCTGCCAATTAGATATAAAAAAGCATTCGCTGGGGCAAGCATACCATGAACCAAGCCCCACCAGAACCCCCGCTGGGTCATATGCCGTGATGCTCATTGGAGCTAATACAGGGAATAGATATTGTATAAACCAACCAAATACAGCAGGCGCGAGTATGCCGAGTATTAAAAATAAAACTATAAATCCAAACATAATATCTCCTTATTGGCTAAGTGGAACTATTTTATAAACTCACCCATCAAGCCATACCCCGCATCAATATAATCAGCCGTTTCAGCCGCATTCTTCTCATCAAAAGTTCTCCCAGACGGCGTAACACTACCGTCACTCCTATAATAAGCAAACGGTACTGGCTCATCCGTATGTGTTCTAATACTGATAGGCGTTGGGTGGTCTGGCATAACCATTATACTATACGTCCAGCCGCGCTTATTAAGCCCTTCAATGATAGGTGCAAGTACCCTTTGGTCAACATATTCTATGGCTAGGAGTTTCTCCTCAATATTTCCGCGGTGACTACACTCATCAGGTGCTTCGATGTGGACGTATACAAAGTCATGACTCTCAAGTGCCTCAAGGGCTGCGGCTACTTTACCTGCATAGTTTGTATTAAGCGTACCGGTTGCGCCCACAACTTTAATGGAATCAAAGCCCGCGCAGAGTCCAAGCCCCTTTATCAAATCAACAGCGGATATGACTGCCCCTTTTTTTGCGTATTTACCATAAAACGAAGGTAAAGAAGGGGCTGTGCCTTCCGCCCAGATCCATATAGAGTTCGCGGGGTTTTTGCCATCGCTTATTCTCTTTTGGTTTATTTCATGTGTAGCTAAGAACTCCTGTGACTTTTTCATCAAATCATTAAAAAGTTCGCGGTGAGTGCCACTTGGCAAGATATTTGTCCACGCTTGTCCTATGTAGTCATGGGGTGGGTGGGTGATAGCCCCTGGCGTAGAGTCCCGCAGTATGAGGCTATGGCGATAGCTTGTTCCCGCGTGGAGTTCGACACCTGGAATGCTGTCTATATTCAGTTCCTTCACCAAGTCTTCGATAAGTATTTTTGCCTCATCCGTTGTAATTTCCCCCGCTGAATGATCTAGCATAATATCATCTTTAATAGTCAACAAGTTACACCGATACGCCAAATCATTTTCAGAAAGTTTTAACCCAAGACTTGTCGCTTCAAGCGAAGAACGGCTTGTATAATACAGCTCAGGATCATAACCTAAGACCGAAAGATTAGCAGTGTCGCTACTTGGCGCCATCCCTTTAGGAATAGTTCTCACAAGTCCTAATCTTCCATTTTGTGCGACAAAGTCCATGCTCGGAGTCTTTGCCTTTTGAAGCGGTGTAAGCCCGCCTAGTTCGGGAATAGGCATGTCAGCCATGCCGTCTCCTAATACAACTATATACTTCATATGTAGTACACCTCTTTTATCTATAAAATTACAAAAGCCAATCCAAAATTTGCCTTTTCATCTCGCAAGGAGAGCAAACGGTTTTATGCAACTCCTCTTTTTGCGAAAGATCTCTCAAAACATGTGGAACGCTTATTCCGCTCATTTGCGAAAGATGCTCAAGTCGCTTGAAGTCATCACCGTTTGCGTGCCCGCCAAGTGCTAAGATTGCACTGTCAGCAAACTTAAACGGACTTGCGGTACTTGCTATTATCGTGTGGGTAGCATCCCCTGTTTTCTCGGCATACTCTTCGTGGACTTTTATACCAACTGCTGTATGTGTGTCGCTCAAATAACCGCATTTACGCCAAGTATCAGATATGCACTTGAGAGTCTCGGCATCGCTTACATATCCCGCATAAAAGCTATCTTGCATCGCTTGGAGTGCCTTATTGCTAATCTTGTAGTACCCACTACTCATAAGTTGATTCATCAAGGCTCTAACCGCACGGTCGTCATGCTCATGCATCTCGAATAAAAGCCGCTCAAGGTTTGACGAGACAAGTATGTCCATAGACGGAGATGCTGTTATATGAAAGGCGCGATTTTTATCATATTCACCTGTTTTTATGAAATCACTAAGCACATTATTTGAATTCGATGCACAAATTAGCTTATGCACAGGAAGTCCACATTTCTTTGCATAATACGCAGCCAAAATATTTCCAAAGTTACCGGTGGGTACGGTTATATTTACACTTTCGCCTAAAGTAACTTTCTCAGTACGTACGAGAGTTGCATATGCCCAAAAATAATATACAATCTGTGGAACAATCCGCCCCCAGTTTATCGAATTTGCCGAAGAGAAGATATAGCCTTTTTCGCTTAGATGTGCCGCAAGTTCTTTGTCTGAAAATATTTGTTTAACGCCGCTCTGCGCATCATCAAAATTACCCTTTAACCCGATTACCTTCGTATTTTCACTATTTTGGGAGGTCATCTGCAATCTTTGCACATTAGATATCCCTGATTGTGGGTAAAAAACACATACTTTCACTCCATCCACTGAGCCGAAGCCCTCAAGGGCCGCAGAACCTGTATCTCCGGAGGTAGCAGCCAGTATAACAGACGTTTTATCTATTCCCGTTTTTTTAAGTGCCATTGTTAATAGGCGTGGCAAAAATTGCAGTGCAAAATCTTTGAAGGCAAGTGTTGGACCGTGGTAGAGTTCAAGAATATGAGTGCTTTGGCCTAAACTGACAAGAGGTGCTGCACTTTTAGGGAAACCTTTGTATGCGGATGCTGCAATTGTACTCAATTCTTCCTGAGTAAAGTCCGATAAAAACGCCGCTGCTATAAACCCCACAAGGTCACTATAGTTCGAAATTCCTACGACATCCTCCAAAGAGAATCTCGGAAAGCTAGTAGGTGCAAAAAGTCCGCCATCTTCTGATAACCCTGCTACGATAGCCTCAGCGGAGCCAATTTGTTTGTTTATGTCTCTGGTGCTTACAAGCTTCATCTTAGCCTCCTACCTACACAAATATTTAGGGAACTCTACGCGGACAGTTTTTTTAGGGTCAACTACTTGACAGATCCTAACATCCGCAGTCATAGACATAAGCATCGCGACTTCTTTTGGGTCAAAGCTATACTCACAGGTCAAATATTTTGCCATGTCAGATACAGCCATCTCCATGGCAATGTCTAAATCCACATGAGAAGCTATTGTCATTATATGTGTATCAGAAAAAAGCATAGGGTTCTTAATATGCTTCTTGTCTTTTATGATATCAACACTAATCGTAACCTTGCCGGGAATCTCAAGTCCGCAGCCGCAGATCTCGCCGTCAGCCATAACCGCATGCAAATCACCGATCGCAAGCAAAGCTCCGGAGACATTTACAGGGAGATGAAGCTCTCTACCTTCTGTTATCTCTTTGCAATCCATATTGCCGCCGTGGTAGTCTGGTACTCCTGTGGCGATATCTTCACCATCTTTTGGCGCAACTCCTATGACTCCTATCATTTTATTTATAGGTAGCCTAATTGTATCATTAAAAAGCGCCATATCATTTTCAACAGGGATAACTTTTATTGTATAGCTATCAAGCAAATCAGCGATAACACCCATACTGTTACTCGCGACACAAAAACCGTGGTTTGCAACTTCGATTTTCTCAATTTTCACAACTAAAATGTCGCCAGGTTCAGCTCCCTCGATATACACAGGACCTGTTGCAGGGTTTACCCTAGAAAAGTCAAGCCCGCCAAATTCGTCGTTTTCTGAGCTAATTTGATTTTCAAAACAGTCGAATGTTTCAAACTCAATTTGACTTTTAGCAGGGACTCTCAAAACGGGAGTATTTCCAGCGTTCATGGAATAAATAGAGTACTCCTTAGATACTTTAAACATAAAATCACCTCTCAAAAATAGTTGCAGGGTGTTTCTTGTGCATATTTTAACATAATGATACACAATATACAATATCATTTAAGTTTAGTGACAATATCTAAACAATATTAGTGCTTTGTGGAAATTTGTGGATATATGTCAGAAAAAGTGGTTTAAGTCATTGACAGATATATATTTTTTGTGTACACTTGTGTATAGAAATATCTAGGACTGTATGTTTGTGCAAAATGATGCATGTTTTTCATGATATAATATTTTCATGATAAAATTTAATGCTTTAGTTATTAAGCGCAAAAATATAGGGACAATTATAGGCAAGACCAAACTTAGAATAGGAGAGAAAAAAGTGACTACTTTAACAAGAAAAAACATGGAAATTATCGGAGCTAATATTAGACGCGAGAGGCTTTTACGCAGAATGTCAATGGAAGAACTTTCTGAGATTTTACAATTATCGACAGCATTTATTGGTCTCATCGAACGAGGACAGCGAGGCGCAAAATTAGCGAATTTAATGAAGATTTCTGAAGTGTTTGGCATCACGGTAAATGATTTGATTTACAATAGAGAACCTGAAGTTCTTGAAGTTAGAGAAGAGTGGGAAGGTCATGAAAAACCTATAGAACAAGAAGAGCTTTTTAGACAACAGAAAAAAAATGCTATCATGAGCCTTGTGTATGACTTTAATGTAGCAGAGATGGAATTTGTGATTGATACAATTAAGGGACTTAAAACACTTAAGAGAAATAACGGGAAACGAAATGGCGAGTTTGAAGAGCTTTGTGAAGTCCTTGAGGGTTCTGTAAATTACTAATAGCGATTGATATGTTAAAAGGCAGGAGATAAGTCATTCCCCTGCCTTTTTTATTGCACTATAGTCGCAAATGATTACATATACCGCTACACCATTCGAGCGATTTCTTTTTTAAGTCGATTGATAATTTTCTTTTCGAGCCTTGATATGTATGATTGGGATATGCCTAATAAGTCGGCTACTTCTTTCTGAGTCATTTCCTCGCCGCATGCTCTAAGCCCAAAGCGAAGTTCGACTATTTTTTTCTCACGGGTTGAGAGTTTTTCCATCGCTTTGGCTAAAAGCTCTCTGTCTACTTCTTCTTCGATATTGCGATATATAATGTCAACATCTGTGCCTAGTATATCTGATAATAAAAGCTCATTGCCCTCCCAATCAACATTAAGCGGCTCATCTATGGACACTTCACTTTTTGTTCTTGTATTTCTGCGCAGATACATTAGTATTTCGTTTTCAATACACCTTGAGGCGTAGGTTGCGAGCTTTATGTTTTTATCTTTCTTGAATGTATTTATTGCTTTAATTAGCCCAATTGTGCCTATAGAAATTAAATCTTCAACATTTACTCCTGTGTTTTCAAACTTTCTAGCGATATAAACGACAAGTCTTAAATTGCGTTCTATTAAAATCGCTTTTGCCTCTGTGTCTGAGTCGGTTCCCAGTTTGTTTAGAAGCACTGCCTCCTCATTAGAATCCAGTGGCGTAGGAAGTACGCCGCTTCCTCCGATATAATAAACACTATCTGTATCATCGCCACTCACTTTTAGTTGAATTTTTCTTACCAAATCTTTGATATTTAAATATGCACGTTTGAAATAAAGCATATCGTCCCCCCTGTTTTAACAAGCTATATTAACTTGCGGCACTTTCTAGTACGCACGGACTTAACAGCCCTTGGTAGTCACCATTTTTTGTCAAGCTAAGGTTATATATACCTACAATTACATCGCTAAGCGTTAAAACTTCGCTCTCTTTAGTTATCAAAACGCTATCAGGTTTGAAACCTATCAGCATTCCATTTTCTGTTCCTAAGCTTCTAAATGGTATCATTCGTATACTCTTTTCGATTTCTTCACCCGAGACGGCTGAAATTACGAGAGAAAGGTCATCTTCTTGCCTAGCGGCATACAGCTCTCTCATTTTTTCTGGCAGAAACTCGTAGATATGTTCAAACTCAGCTATTATTACGGGGGCTTTGCTTAGTGGGTCAATCAAAGAGTTACCAGTATCTACTAGAGCTGAGAACTCGACACTGCGCTCACCGTTAATAACTTTGATGTTATAGATGGCTTGCTTTTTTATCGCTACTTTGTTTAGTGTCATCAAAAGAATTTTGATAATTATGTATGATAGACACGCAGCTGCAATCAGAACCCTGAAAGAGAAGTAGTTTACACTAAAACCGACTACATTACCTATAATATTGCCCATATTTGTTGAAAAGAAGAGCGCGCTTCCAATTCCCCCCACAGCAAAGGCTGATATATGGGCAAAGACTACAATTTTGCCGAGTTTCCTCAGTTCAAGAATCCCAAAAGTAATCAAAACTCCAACTAGAAGCACAATGAGTGCCGAGAAAATATTGTAGTATGTACTTATTGCAGGTACAAATATCAGCAGGCAAAACAGCAAAGCCGATGCGCCAGATCCTGATATAAGCCGCCACAGCTTAGGTTGTTTTTTTACAATCATTGCAGTTATTCGAAAAATCAAAAGATTCATTATCCAGTTTATTATGAAAACTACGTCCGCATAAATTTCAACCATTAATAGCAAGCACCTCCACAAGAAACAATGCTACGATTCATCAACTATATTATAGAATTTAATGTGTGTCATATTTTGTAATAAAATTTGAATACAGGTAAAAAACAAAGTGACAGAATGTTACAAAAAAGTGTGATAGTCGTAGAAAGCGTAAGTATACTCCTACAAAAACAATTTGCTATTTGCATTGTTTAGGTATAAAATAGAGGCAAGGTTATTGACTATAAAACACAAGAAAGGATGATTGCTATGAAAGAGATATTATTTCAAGAGATTGATAAGCTAAAAACCGAACTTGCAGCACTCAGTACAAATATTCATCAAAATCCTGAGCTTGCCTTCGAAGAGTATAAGTCAGCGGCTTTTGTGGCAGAACTTATGAAGACGCATGGGTTTGAAGTAGAGTTCCCGACGGGCGGACTATCTACCGCGTTTAAGGCGACTTTTAATGGAAGTGGTGATGGACCTACAATAGCGTTTATGGCGGAGTATGACGCATTGCCTGAGATGGGTCATGCGTGTGGACATAACTTGATTGCTATGGCGTCTGCGGGGGCGGCTATTGGGGTAAGTAAAATCATGAACAAGCTGCCAGGAAAAGTAGTTTTGATGGGTACTCCAGCGGAAGAACTTGGCGGCGGTAAGATACATATGATAGCAGGCGGTGCGTTTGACGGCATAGACTTTGCGCTTATGGCACATCCTGGGCGTGAGAATAAAGTTGGCGGCAAGAGCCTTGCAATTACTGATGTGACAGTAGAGTTTTTTGGCAGACCAGCCCACTCATCGCGCCCAGAAGATGGGATAAACGCACTTGCTGCAATTCTTCACACCTTCTACTTAATCGACTCACTAAGAACAGCCATGCCAATAAAGACCAATATAAATGGCATAATAAACGAGGGAGGCAAGGCAGCGAACATTATTCCCGAATATGCCAAGGCGACCTTTGCCGTGCGGGGTGCTACAGTAAAAGATTTACAGACGGTGCTTGAGATGGTGAAGAGTGCTATTCGTGCGGCGGAGAGCTTCACAGGGGCTAAGGCCAAGGTTGATATTGACGTACTCTATGCGGAGTCGTATGAGAATATGGAGATGTCAGAGGTGTATAAGAACCATATGGAAGAGTTGGGTGAAAGCGTCAAATATCAAGACCCGAATATTAAGGCAGGGTCATCAGACACAGCCAATGTCCAAATAAAAATGCCAGCCATTCAACCCAGCTTTAAGGTATGCGACTCTCATGTAGTAGGGCATACTCTTGAGTATAGGGACGCATGTCTCACAGACAGGGCGCACGAGGCAACAATAAAGGCGGCAAAGGCTCTGGCGGCGACCTGTTATGAACTATTTACTAATGAGAAGCTGCGCGAAGCGACAATCAAAGAGTTTAAAGAGAGCGTCCCTGCATATACTGATGAGGATACGAAAGTAATTCCTTACTAGAAGTCTAAAAAACAAAAGGAGCGTACTTGTATGAATATCATAAGAACGGCAGCAGTAGAACTATCAACAGTCCCAGCGATAGCGTATAAGCAAAAGCTTAAAGCGGGAGGCGCTGGCGTAAAAATCATTAGGCTTGATTGTGAGTCAAGCGGTGTTGCTTCGATTGATAAAAGAAGCGGCGAGCCAGTGCCTTACAAGGCTTGTGACGAGAACTTGTTCCCATACGAAGCCTTTAGTGAAGCAATAGAGCTAACCGTAGGGCTTCCTTTCTCAGCGCGCGGTAAAATCAGCCTTAACATTTCGTGTGACGCAGAAGAAGAGGACATCGTTGAAGAAGAAGTGAACAAAACAGACATGACACTGAGCGACGAGTACATCGCAATAGTTGAGCGTTACAGCGACGAAAAAGGCAAGATGAACTATCAGCTCATGAACAGAGACTTCATGTCATTTGCCTCAAAGAGCAAGGTTGTGTCTGAGCTGGTTGGTAAGATGGCGCATACTGATGAGATACTTACGCATGTAATAAAGAATCGCGCAAGCCATATCGCCAATAAAAAAGAGAGCCTCACTGATGAGGATACAGTTGCGCTTATTCAAGTATTGGATGAGATTGACCCAAGGAGTGCTTTTAAGGAGCTTAAGGCTTATATTAATAGACAGTTAGCGGGGAATAGAGGTAGGTAGGTATGAAAAATATAGTCAAAATATTTTCGATACTATTGATAATATCCATTTGTGTCTCGCCTATGGTGTTGCTTAGTGCGAGGAGTGCCTTTATTAGGGACTCCTCGCCAGCTGTGGAAAGTGCCACTGCTGTTGATGTGGAAGAATTTTGCGAGCTTTTGGACGGGGTAGAACATCACATTTATTATGGCGAGATATTCTTACCGATTAGGTTTGTTGCGGACTATTTGGATATGCCTATAGAATGGGATGAGTACACCTCTACGGCATATATAGGGAGGCGAGGACTTCCTAGACACCTACAGACAAACTTAATATTTGCGGCAGAGGGCTTCCCTTGGACATTAGACCCGATACAAGCAACGGATGACACAACTGCCCTTATTACTAGACAAGCCTTTGACACATTGGTAGAGCTTGATTATGAGACAATGGAAGTTGTGCCGTCACTTGCGACAAACTGGGACATGCCTGATGCGATGACTCTCAACATGGAGCTTAGGCGAGATGTAGTTTTTCACAATGGACATCCTCTTACGGCGCGAGATGTAGCGTTTTCTTTGGAGAGGGGGGCGTATATAGTTTCTGCTTCTCGTGAGCTTGGCATGATTGAGTATGTAGAGATTCACGATAACTATAATTTTACGATTCACCTAAGTAAACCATTTGCACCTATCCTACGCAATTTGGCTTTGCCGCGAGCGTCAATAATCAGTGAGTATGCACTTCTCGGTTATGGACTGTGCCCACTCGAGTTTGATAAAATCACTGACTACATAGGTAGAGGACATATGCCAGTGATAGGCACAGGACCTTTTGAGGTTGATGAGTTTATACATCGTAGCATAGTGCAATTTATCAGAAACGATGATTATTGGGGTGAAGTTGCACAAGTGGAGAGTTTGACAATTGTAGCTACCCCTGTCGGAGCAGATAGACTCAGGATGGTTGAGTATGGCGAGGCTGATATTGCGCCTGTAAATCCACATATAGATGTTTTTAATAGAGCAAATACGATGGTAGAGCGTGTACCGACTTTAGTAATGTCCGACTATATTGGCTTTAATGTGAGCAGATACCCTTGGAATAACCCTCTTGTTATGCAAGCGGTGATGTATGCATTGGACGCCCAGCGAATCTATGACATTGCATTTGAGGATAGCGCCGTGGGTATTCCTGCCACAGGATTTGTTTCCAGCCGAGCTTGGGGATTTTATGAAACAGAACCATTTGAACATAACCTCTTGAGGGCGAGAGAGCTTATGGCGGAAGCGGGTTATGCCGATGGATTTAGCAGAGAGGTTACAATTTTAGTGAATTACTCTAACCCAGAACGCTTACGGAGTGCACTCGTAGTACAAGCGGATTTAAGCTTTATTGGTATTGATGCTCATATTGAGATACTTGATCTTGCATCATTTGTTTATGCTAGATGGCATGGCGAGCCTGATGTGTTTTTGGGTGGCTTTGTTAATCATATAGGCGATATAGATTATGAGCTGTTCGAGGGGTTTCATTCATCGGGCAGACATAATAGCACTAGACATAACGACCCTGTACTGGATGCACTCATAATGCAAGGCAGGGCAGAGATTGACCCTGAGTTACGCCGAGAAATTTATATTGAAGCTCTTAGAAGGCTTAGAGATAATCCATCTACGATACCGATCAGAGAGACCGAGCGTCTATTTCTTGTTTCCAGCTATGTACAAGGGCTTACGGTAAATCCTTTAGGACATCATAGATTCAATAGTGTATACTTCGCATTTCCAAATCAGGGCGAAGTGGTTAGCATAGTTGTAAATGGGCAGCGTCAAGATTTTCCGAATGGCACAGGACCGCGAATCTTTGAAGACAGAATATTTTTGTCTGTCAGTGACGTTGAGCGAATTTTTGGCGTGAGCTTGCAGTAGGAAACGGGGTGGAGCATAAAGGGGATGCTGTTCTTTGTGCCGATTATACTAACAAAAGAAAGGCAAGCCCATGTTCGAGCTAATAATTAGGCTATCTAGGTACCTATTCGTCTTTTATATCGTATACTTCCTTTGGCAGGGCGTGCGCTATATTGCTTATGAGCGTGGGTTTTGGCAGGGTAGTTCTTATTTGGCTACTGCTAAGCAGCGGATAGTCGTTATTTTTATGCACATTACGGCGTTTTTGATTTTGGCTTATGAGCCTGGGGCTTTTACGTTTGATTATGACGCTTTGATTTATGCGGCAGGGTCTTTGGTTTTGCTCATTGCTATGAATGTGGGGGCTGGGCGTATTTATAAAGGCAGCTGCCCGCTTATATGGAATGGGATGTACTTTCTTTTGACTACGGGGCTTATTATGTTGTGGCGACTTGATCAAAGCCTTGCGTCTAGGCAATTGATATGGTTTTTTGTAGGGGCTGCAGCTATGTTTTTAATGCCTTTGTTTCTCAAGCTTATCCCTAAGTTTGAAAAACTTGAGCCGCTGTATCTTGGGGCTGGGTTGGGGCTTTTGATTCTGCCGTTTTTAATCGGTACGCCTGAGTATGGTGCGCTGAGGTCTGTGCGAATAGGTCTTATGAACTTTCAGCCGTCCGAGATGGTGAAGTTTTTGTTCGTGTTTTATTTGGCGAGCGCGTTCCGTAAAAATAAGGAGCTTAAGCATACGATAATGCTCTGCGCGGTGAGCGCGGTGTATGTTGGTATTCTTGTTTTACAGACGGATTTGGGTTCTGCACTTATATTTTTTATGACATTTATGGTTGTTATGTATGTGTCTACTGGGAGCGAGATATTGTTCTTTTCGGGTATGGGGGCTATGAGCTTAGCGTCTATGGTTGCGTATAGACTGTTTGGACATGTACGAATCAGAGTTGCTATTTGGCAAGACCCTTGGGCGGATGTGCATGGGATAGGTCATCAGGTGGTGCAATCGCTCTTTGCGATATCAACGTGGGGACTTTTGGGTTCGGGACTTACGCTTGGTATGCCTAACCGTATTCCTGTAGTGGCGCGTGATATGATGTTTGCTGCGATTTGTGAGGAGCTGGGGTCACTTTTTGGCATTGGTATAATCGGAGTTTATATCATGATATTTTACCGAGGGGCGCATATCGCGCTTAGATGTAGACGGAAGTATTACAGTCTTTTAGCGGTTGGATTTACTGCGATGATGGCTTTTCAGACGTTTTTGATACTTGGGGGGACGATTAATCTTATCCCGCTTACGGGTGTGACTTTACCATTTGTTAGTTATGGCGGGAGTTCGGTTTTGGTTAGTTCTTTGATGATTGGAATTATTCAGTGGATATTTATGTATTATTCGGAAAGTGTGGATGATGGGGAAGAGGATTACGGTAATGAAGATATAGATGATGAGATAGATTTGGGTGAAGTGTTGGATGAGGCTGAGTTGGAGGAATAGGTATGGATTGGTTGTTTGAGGGCGAATATAGATGGGTGTTAGTGTTTCTCCTCCTTGGACTTTTATTTCTAACAGGGGCTATTGCCAACGGTGCTCTTTTCTATTGGGCTAGAAGGAAAATTGGGAAAAGTATTCAAACCACAGCTACGGTTATAGATCATGTTATGCGCATTGAAAGGCAAGGGCATAGTCCTGGAATAAAAGTGAAGGTCTATCATGAAGTTTTTGAATGGGTAGCAAATGGCATTAGATATGAGCAGGTGAGTGAAACAAGATATGAAGTTGCTCCCAGACACGCTATAGGCGATAAAGTTGAAGCATACTATAGTTATGAAGAACCAAATAAGATATTAACAAAAACGGATGATGAAGCATATAAGACTTCATTTACCTTATGGTCTCTCGCATGCGTTATATTTACACTAATAGGGCTTGTGTTCAAGTTCCTAATCTAACCGAGGTAAACCCCATGAACGAAATGAAAAAAAATATAAGAAGAGTTTTCTGGCTATACTTCACGATGTTTATCGTTGTTGTTGTGTACCTTGCCCATCTTATCTTGATAGGCAGTGGGGATATGATAAACAGCTCGTTTAACCCACGCCTCAACCGCCATGACGCTACGATAAGGCGCGGCTACATTTTTGATGCAAATGGTGAGGTTTTAGCTCAGAGTATTCCAGCGTATGGTCAGTTTAGGCGTGTTTTTCCGTTCGGTAGCGATTTTGCACATACCGTAGGCTTCATCAGCGTGACAAAATCAGGAGTTGAGGCAAGATACAACTTCAACTTGGACAATATTGATTTTGAAGTCATACAAAGAATACAGCGTGAATTTATAAACGGTGAGCCGCTACGCGGGGACAATGTTCATCTGACTCTTGAGCGCGACATGCAGAGGCTTGCCGCTGAGAGCTTGCAGGACATACGTGGCGCGATTGTCGCTATGGAGCCAAGCACAGGACGAATAATCGCCATGGCATCCACTCCAGGTTTTAATCCAAACTATGTGGGACAACAGTGGCGTGACCTAATCGCCGATACTGAAAATAGTCCATTGTTAAATCGCGCGGCACAAGGGCTCTACCCACCAGGGTCGGTTTTTAAGCTCGTCACAGCGGATGCGATAATGAATCACATGCCGAACTATATGGACTTTTATGTGGAATGCCATGGACTCATAATGTTCGACGGTGTTAGGCTTAGCTGCTTCGACGCGAGAGCTCATGGCAGAGTCAACTTAAGCTATGCAATGAAGTATTCTTGCAACATATTTTTTGCAAAAGCGCTTGTAGAGATAGGTTATGAGTACCTTTTGGAGTCAGCTGAGAATATGATGTTTAATAGCCTCCTTTCTTTTGACCTAGAATATGTCAGGAGCAGATATAGTATGGAGAGCGGTGCGGATATGTGGGAGATTACGCGAACTGCTATTGGTCAAGGCATGACACTTACAACGCCTTTGCACATGGCGTTAGTTACATCGGCTGTGGCAAATGACGGGTTGATGCCGACTCCTCATGTAGGCGAGCGGATAAGCTCGTATACGGGTCGAACTAGATGGGAGCAGCGGCGGCAATCGCCCGTAAGGGTAATGAGTACTGAAAATGCCGCGGAACTAACAAATATGATGGTGCGAGTAGTAGAGAGTGGTACAGGAACACTCGCCCAAGTGCCGAATATAACAGTCGCAGGGAAGACAGGTACAGCGCAGGTTGATTCGGGAGAGGCTCATGGTTGGTTTATATGCTTCGCGCCAGCGGATAATCCCGAAATTGTCATAGTAGTAATTACTGAAAACACAGGAAACACACGACGCGCCCAACAAATTGTAAGAAATATGTTAATTGCGTATTTTGATAGGTAATAAAGGGTAAAATATCGAGGATATACCATAAGATATAGCATAAGCCTTCCGCGTCATTTAAAAATGTATGGCAATGTGCATAACTTGTTTCGAATCATGTTCTTGTCGCTTGCTTGCTCTCACCGTTTCGTAAAGCCTGTGAAATGGTTGCCGCCGCAAATCTGCCTACGGCAGATTACACTCGAGAAAATGGACTCAATAATAGTTATGCACTATTGCCTCTTGAAAAAAGGATAATAATGGTTTATAATCTTATTAAACAAGCTTAGAGTCTGTATATTTGATAAACGACTCGGAGTCGGAGGAATTAAATGTGGTAGAAACAGTGAGCTGCGGAGGCGTTGTTTTCCACAAAGGTAAAGTTTTATTGCTCTATAAAAATCAAAATGGGCGCTACATGGGTTGGGTTATGCCCAAAGGCACCATCGAGGAAGGCGAAACTTATAAGCAAACAGCACTCAGAGAAGTGAAAGAAGAGACAGGGGTTGTGGCTAAAATTATCAAGTATTTGGGTAAGACCGAATACAGTTTTAGAGGCAATGAAGATACAATTTCAAAAACCGTTCACTGGTATCTTATGAGTGCGGATTCGTTTTATTGCAAGCCTCAGGCGGAAGAGTTTTTTGCAGACGCCGGCTTTTATAAACAACACGAAGCGTATCATCTGCTTAAATTTCACGATGAGAAACAAATAATGAAAAAGGCCTTTCATGAATACAATGATTTGAGGCGCAATAAAGATTGGGTGGATAAGCCTTATCGCAAAAGTAATGTGAAATGATAATATTATAGTCAACAAAGGAGGATGTACAAAAATGGGTGATTTAAAAAATTGTGTGAGCAAGACTTTGAAGAAAGATAATTCAAGTGCTTTAGTAGCTATTATTGCTATAATTGGTATAGTAGCGCTTATAGCAACAGTGGCAGTAGCCGTTGTTAAATTATCAAACAAATATAGCGAAGAGTTCTTTGATGATTATGACGATGACGATGACTTCTATCTTGATGATGATTTTGAAGATGATGAAGAGTAGGAAATAAAAAATTTGCCTGATGCTTTGCAAAGAAGTGTCGGGCAATATTTTTAGGGCGATTATATAGCTATCCCACTGTTATAATGGGTTTTGACTCCAATCTTCTAGAAAGGAACTTCAAAAAATGAATACTTCAAACAAAACCATGTGGATTACAAGAACGGGTGCGCTTATTGCAGTTCTTATCGTGTGGCAAATGTTTATGGGCAGCGCGACAGGTAATAATCAATTAATCGTAGGAAGTGGCGTAAACTTAATACTCGCCATTGCAGTAATGACAGGCGGGCTTTGGTCGGGTGTTGCGGTTGGTATGTTGTCTCCTGTTTTTGCAAGGTTTTTGGGAATTGGTCCACTTTGGGCGATTGTTCCTGTGATTATGGTTGGCAATTTTGCTTTTGCGGTTTTATGGCATTTTATTGGTAATGCTAAGATTGGGAACAAGGAGTTGTACGCCCATGTGCTGGCGGCGTTTAGTGCGGCATTTGTTAAGTTTTTAGTGATATCTTTTGGGGTGTCGAGAGTTGTTATACCTATGTTTTTGGATATTACAGAGTTTCAAGCGAATGCGCTTTCTAATGTGTTTGGTATTCCGCAGCTTGTAACAGCCTCAATCGGCGGGGCTGCAGCATGTATGATACTGCCTTTCTTAAAAAATGCACTTGGGAAAAAGTAAGAAGCTTCCAGTAACCCTCCAGCCCTCCAAAATCGAACAAAACATTAAAATTACATTAATAAAGCCTTGTTTTGCTTTAAATGCGAATAAAAACTTGGTATAATTGCGGTATTGAGCGTTACATACAGCTTTTTGGAGGAACAAGCATGAATTATTCAAGACAAAGTAATAGAAACCGCAAAAAAACATCTAAGCAAAGAGCAAAGAAAAGCCGCAATAAGATAGGCGTGCTTCTTTTTCGTGTTTTCATTTCTTTGATGATTATTGCTGGGTTTGGCGCGGCTGGACTTGGCATGGGTGTTTATATGGGTATTATTGAGAATGCGGATGTGTTTGACGATTATAGGGCGGTTCTTCCAGAGGATTCTATTTCGATTGTATTTGATAGACACGGTAATGAGATAGAGAGGCTTATCGGTACTGAAAATAGGGAGTTCGTGACCCTCGATGAAATTCCTTTGCATATGCAGCAAGCTATTGTCGCTATTGAGGATGAGCGTTTTTTCTATCACAATGGAATTGATATTAGATCAATTGCGCGTGCACTTTATCAGACGGCTATTGGTACTCAGCAGGGCGGGAGTACAATCACTCAGCAGCTTATAAAAATGAGCAGAGGCTTACAAGCTAACGACTTGGAGTCTAAGCTGCAAGAGCAATATATGGCAGTCCGCTTCGAACAGCTGCTCACTGAGCAGCTTGGCTCCAGAGAAGCGGCAAAATATTATATACTTGAGGCGTATCTGAACTCTATTCCGATGCACCATAATATATCAGGAGTTCAAGCAGCGGCACATTTTTATTTCGGCGGCACAGATATTTCGGACATTTCTTTGGCACAGGCTGCTGTTCTTGCGGGAATAACGAACAGACCGACTTTTTACGCACCGACCATAAACCCAGAAAATAACAAGCGCCGAGCGGAGCGAGTTCTGGATAACATGCTTAGACTTGAGTTTATAAGTGAGCGCGAATTTAACCAGGCGATTCGTGAGCTTGATACGCTCTATGATAACATTACGCAGTTCCGACCATCAGCGGCAGGTACGATAACTGCTGGCGGTCAGCATATTCAAAGTTGGTTTGTAGATGCGCTTATTGAGCAGCTCATCGAAGACTTGATGGCGATGGGTTATACGAGACCGACTGCTTCACACAGAGTTTTTAATGGTGGGCTTAGAATTTATACGACTCTAGATATGGATATGCAGCGGATAATGGATGAAGTCTTTTTGGACGACTCGTTCTTCCCACAGCGTGACTTTTATATTGATGTAACGTATTTTATCTCGATTAGAAACAATATAACCGGTCAGATGTACCACTTTGAAGAGAATGTGCAAGTCAACAATGTTTATGAAAAAGAGGCGTTCCTCGAAGCGACAAGGGCTGAGCTGCTTACGGCGAACATGACGCTTGTAGCGGATCGTTATATAGCCCATGCACAGCCTCAAGCGGCTATGATCATAATAGATCAGCATACAGGCTTTGTAAGAGCGGTTATAGGTGGACGCGGAGAAAAGACTACAAATCGTGCCTTCTGTAGAGCGACCCAAGCGACAAGGCAACCGGGTTCTGTATTTAAAGTTCCTGCGGCATTTGCACCTGCTATAGACTTAGGTCTTATGGGTGTTAGTACCGTGCTTAGGGATGAGCCGTTTTCCGTTGACATGGGCGGTGGACATACTTATACACCGAACAATTGGTGGGGTGCATCATGGAGAGGTCCTGTTACTGTCCGTCAAGCCATTTATGACTCTATGAACGTTGTTTCGGTTAGAACACTGGTTGAAACCGGGATAGATGCGGCGTTTGATTACTTGCTCAACATGGGTTTTACCACACTGGTAGATAACGAAACAAGGCAAGGGAGAGGCTTTTCAGATAGAGTACCTTCACTTGCTTTAGGCGGCTTAACAGACGGTATTACCCAGCTTGAAGTAACCGCATCATACGCGCTGATGGCTAACGGTGGTATATATAGACGTCCGATGTTCTATACAAGAGTCTATGACCACCAAGGTAATGTTCTTCTTACTTATGACCTTGACAGAGACTCGCGCGTGGTGTTAAGAAGTACAACTGCGTATATGCTTACTGATGCGATGAGAGATACTCTAACTCGCGGTACAGGTACACAAGCAAGGTTTAGAAACCTAAATATGCCTACAGCAGGAAAGACAGGAACAAGTCAAAATACAAGAGATTTAACTTTTGTAGGTTACACTGCCCACCTTACGGCGGGTATATGGCTTGGACATGATAATTATAACGTTTTGACCGAGCGCGGTAATCCTCACTTAGTTATATGGCGCACTGTTATGGAGCGTATACACACGGAGCTTGAGTTTCCGTTTAAGGATTTTCAGCGTCCTACGGGATTTGCTGAGATAACAGTTTGCAGAGATTCGGGTCTGCGCGCTGTACCTGGTCTATGCAATAGTGATATTCGCGGATCACGCGCAGCAACTGACTTTTTCGCGGCAGATCTTACGGGAGGTCGCTACTGTGATATGCACACCAGAGTTACTATCGACACGTTCACAGGGCGGCTTGCAGATTCGCAAACGCCATATCATCGCCGAAGGGTTATTGTAGGTATTATTGTTCCTGATGAAGAGGCTGCCGAAGAGGGTGGTGTTCACAGAATCCCTGCATCTATGGCAGCTGGGAATACGAGCGTCAGGATTAATTATGACTTTGTGGTTGAAACTCCACCGCCTGAGGAAGGCGGGGAATGGGAGATCAACCCTGATACAGGGGATGCTGTGTTTGTGCCGAATGAACCTGAAGTTGATGATATCAATGAAGAGATCCCAGAAGATGCGGACACTACAGATCCACCATCTATTTTGAATCTATTCCCGAATATAGTCCTGCCGGGACAAGTGCCGCAACAGCAGCCACCAAACACAGTAATACCTGAGGCACCTCCTCCTACGCTATTAGATAATGAGCCAGACCCAAATGATGAGGCTCCTTCGGTAGATGATGATAGTGATGGCGATGGAGACGATGACGATGATTAGGATGTTGAACGATTATAAAAAAGCTGCCTTGTGTAACGGGGCAGCTTTTTTGTAGGTTGTTTAACGACTACATATTCCTAAGCCTTCACAAACTCAATCATACCACACATCGGATCAAGCTGTGCAAACATTTTACAAATTTTCCCATCAATATCATAGTCGAACTTGATAGGCGCGCACGCCGAGTATCTTGTAAACTCCACATAAAAACTATCGTAGCCTGTAGGCACTAAATCAAGCTCGTTTCCAGCGACATTCATTTTAAGGGTCTTGCCGTCAAAAGTGACGTTCATACTACCATAGCCGCCGTGCTGATAAGTTCCCACATATTCTTCAAGCTTGCGGGGCGAAGGAGTTGCGCTAGCTGCCCTTTCCTTAAACGCATCAAGCGTTTTTTGTGCGTTGACTTTATTAGTTTTAGCAACATCGAGGAAACGAGAACCCCAATCAATTTCAGACAAACCAAGTGCCAAGTCGCAAATATAATAACCGAGTGCCATTGGAGTTTGGTTTAGATTCATATTAGTAAGCACAGAAAAAGCCACGCCATTATTAGGTAAAAAGCCAACCAAAGTCTTATACCCATCAATGGTACCGCCATGATGTACGAGCTTATGCCCACGGTAGCTCTCGATGAACCAACCCTGACCATAACTTGTAAAGTCAACCTCATCAAACTCGTATGGGGTCATCTCTTTAGCTTTTATAATCATTTGAGGGCTATGCAAATTTTTAGCCATCTCTTCGGAGAAGATACGCTTGCCTTCAAACTCGCCTTTATAAAGATTCAGTCTCGCCCATTTGTCGAGGTCACGCACGGTGGAACTTAGGCATCCAGCGCAGCCCATATTGTCCAAAAAGTTAAACGGAAGTTTTTCAAACTTGCCATCGGTGTAGTTGTACGGTTGCGACATGGTATCTAAGTTTTTATGACGATATTCGCTTGCCCCTGTGTATGAAGAAGTCATGCCAATCGGCTCGAAAATACGCTTTTTAACAAAGTTCTGCCAAGATTCACCAGTGATCTTCTCGACAATAAACGACGCAAGGGCAAACATATGATTTTGATAATGCATTCTCGCTCTATGCGGGAATGCTAACGGCAAAAACTTAAGTCTATCAATCATTTCTCCAAGTGTAAGCTCAGGAGTGTTTAGCCATGTCAAGTCGTGGCGCGGTAGCCCTGATCTATGCCCGAGCGCATCGCGGATGGTTAAATTGTTTGTTATGTACTCAGTATTCATTTCAAAGGTAGGCAGATGCTTTTTTACAGTGTCGTCTAAAGAAAGCTTGCCATCATCGACCAAGATACAAAGAGCCGTCGCGATAAAAGCCTTTGAAACAGAAGCGATGGCATAAATCGTATCGGGAGTAGCCTCAAAATTGCTTTCTACATCAGCAAGCCCACCGCCACTGAAGAAAGTCTCACCGTCCTTATAAACACTCACCATAATGGAAGGTACATTAAAATCTTTGCGAAGTTTCTCAATAATCTGGTTTAATTTTTGTTCCAATGTAATCACTCCTTGGTTTAATTTTTGTGGTAGTTATATTATAGTGGAAGTATAGCGTAGTCTTGGGGGTATGTCAATTCGGTGGAGGTGGAATTATGGTGGATTGGATATTCTCTGATAAGCCATAAAGAAGATTGCGAGTCGTAGCCCGCAATGACAGAGGATGGGTGGGGTGGTTTATCGGATGTTATCACAATGGGTACTATGTGCGGGCGTACTACGTATTATCGTAATATTCGTGTATCACTCCCTTGCCCCTAAACTCTTACGATAAAACACCGCAAAACAACATAACGCAATAACTGTAGAAATCAAATCAGCTATCGGAATAGCAAAAAGCACCGCATGGTGTTGATTTTCAAATATCATTGGCAGAATGAAAATGAGCGGCGTAATTAGCAAAACTTTTCGCAAAATAGCAATAGACGCTGATTGTTTCCCCTGCCCAAGGGCAATAAAAGTCTGCTGGCAAGCGGTCTGCGCGCCGAGTATAAAAAAACCTAAAAAGTACACCCTTATGGCGGCTGATGTGGCTGCTATTACTTCAGGTTCATTATTGAATATCCGTATAAACATCTCAGGAAAAACCATAAGAAGTGATATGGAGACAAGATTAAACGATATAAACCCAATGAACATGATCTTTACAGCTTCTCTTACTCTATCATAATTTTTAGCACCATAATTAAAGCTCAAAATGGGCTGAACCCCTTGAGCAAAACCGCCGATAGGAAGGGTAATAATTTGGACTATGCTAAGCATAATCGCCATAGAAACAACGGCCATATCCCCACCAAACCTTAGCAGCTGAATATTGAGTGAAGTAATGATGACACCCTCTGTAGCCATTATGATAAATGGAGTAAATCCTAAACCAACAATTTTAACAAGTATGTATTTATCCAAGCGTAGATTCTTTCTTCTGATTTTTACCCTTGTCTTGCTTCCATACAAAAATCTCAAAATCCACAGCATAGAAAAGAACTGGGCAATCACACCCGCAAGGGCTGCACCACGCACCCCCCAGTTCAGATACAGAATAAATAATGGACTCAAAATCAAATTAATCACAGCACCAATAGTGATAGAGATCATACCAACATGTGTATAACCCTGAGTGTTTATGAAAGGGTTAAGCCCCAGAGTTAGCTGCATAAAAATTGTGCCCAATAAAAAAATGCCTAAAAAATCAGACGCATATCCTAAAGTTGCATCAGATGCTCCAAGCATTGTCAATATCGGTATTTTTAATATAGTAAAAAATACTGTTATAAAGACGCTTATGAGAACAAGCATGATAAAGCTATTACCCAGTATCTTCTCGGCTTCATCATCGTCTTTTTTGCCGAGCGCTATGGCGGCAAGTGGTGCGCCGCCGTTTCCTATCAGCGCGGTGAGCGCAGCAATAAGCATAGTGATTGGAAAAGTTATACCAATTCCCGCCATAGCAAGAGTACCGTCAGGCGTTTGCCCAATAAAGATTCTGCCGACTACATTATAGAGTAAATTGGCAATTTGGGCGAGAACTGCGGGAATGGATAGTCTGAGTATAGTTAGTTTTACATTTGGGCTGCCAAGATCCAGTTTAGTTTTCCACATGAGAGGTCTCCGATTTTATCTGTGTTTACTTAGCTTAATTATATAACATCTATTAGCATAAAACAAGGGAAACAGGGGTTGGAGTGTTTAGGAATGGTCAATCTATCGTCCGATAACCCCAAGAAGATTGCGGGTCGTAACCCGCATGACAGGAGGTTGAGGTGATTTATTGGATGTTATCGTAATGGATACTATGCGCGAGAGCCAGTGTGCGTGTCATACACTGAACCCACGCAGGAGCGGGGTCTCCCCATCCGCTTTTGTTGAGACAAACAAATGCGACAAAAAGGATAATCAAAAATGTTGCAAAGCAGTATATTGACAAAATGGGGGGGGGTGATAGTATACATTTAGTCGATGGAGTTAGCTTGTTTTATGGGCTTTGAGTGTGCTTTGCTGACTTGATTTGGCTGAAAATATTTTATGGAGGAGAGTAGTTTATGAAGAATGGAAATTTAGTAAAGATGTTTGTTGGTCTGGTTTTGGCGTTTGTGGTTTGTGTGGGAATTGTTGTTCCTGTGTTGGCGAGTAGACCGACAGTTAGTACTATTGATAGTGTAACGGTATCCCTCCCAGGTCTTGATGGATTTACAGTTACGATGACAGACGCACTAGACCATTTTGTGTATATGCCTACTTGGGGACTGCGTTTCTTTGTAGACTCAGGAACAATTACTTTTAACAAAGACATAGAATATGGTCCTTTCCAAGGGTATTTCCATAGAGTTGGAGCAGGTGAGGAGTTCGATTTTAGCCAACACCCTAACTATGCTGACCAGTGGATTGGAGACTTTATTCATGGAATGAGGGTTGTTTATGTCAATGGAATTAACCTTTATGCAGAGTACGATATTATTTTTCATGAGTTTATAGACATTCGCAATCTTCATAGAGATCCACGATTTAGTGACCTACCTACTCATTCGGAGAGATTGGAGCTCTTTTTAGCAATGTATGCAGACCCTTCTAGATATCATACTCTATTACCGATTTCGCAATTGGTATCAGCAAATCAACCGCCCTCACCCCAAGCCCCACCAACCCAGCAACCACCAGCTCAACCAACCACCCCACAGTTCACTGCGCCACCAACATCAACAGACAATGGCGCACTATTAGAATTTAACACAGTGCCAAACAACAGATTCGGATACCGTATCTTTAGAGCCACATCTGCAACAGGCGATGGTACATCAATAACCGACTTCCCAATAATGGTAAACCCAGCACACAGTCTAGAGCGTATCATCACCTTCGACCCGAACCTAA
>Ga0123355_10000997_pt1 | contig 39270 bp, 34 predicted proteins | sample TergutEmb28metaG_3_FD_89872 | JGI IMG/M metagenome (GOLD analysis project Ga0123355, IMG submission 89872) | Embiratermes neotenicus P1 segment gut microbial communities from Petit-Saut dam, French Guiana - Emb289 P1 | ecosystem: Host-associated > Arthropoda: Insects > Digestive system > Gut ...
ACGACGCGTGTACGCCAACACACGCGTACGCGCAAATTCGGGCTGTGTAGCACTTATGCGGGGCCCTATTGTGTATTGCCTGGAAGAAACAGACAACGGACACGACCTTTCGGCCTTGCGCCTACCCCGCATAAATGTGATTACCGCAAAGCATGAAAATGTCGAATCCATTGGCAATATAGTTGTCTTGGAAGCCGAAGGCACCCGGATGCAATCCTGCGAGAGCCTATACAGTGACACACCACCCGAAGGGAAACCCGTCACGCTGCAAGCAGTCCCCTACTACGCCTGGGGCAACCGCGAAAGCGGCGGCATGCGCGTCTGGATACAGGAATAGACCATAATTTAGGTTTTGTCATTTTTGCCAAAAGCGATCCTTTACCGTTTGCGATATTTTGCATTAAATTTGCTTTGTTTATGATAATCCTGCTGTTTTTAGCCACATGATGCGTTTGCATAAATGTTTAATGGCTAGCGTCCCCAACGTTGGCCATTAACATTTATGCTTCCAGATGAGGTGCTAAGCTCCATCCTGCTTTCGTCTGTCACATTAGTTATATTAATGCTGCCAGACGTTGCCCTCGCGTTAATCCTACCGTTGATAATTGAATTTTCTAGGGTAACACCGCCCGAAGTCGTTTCCATAGAAAGATTACCAGATACAGTTACATTATCGGCAGTGAGCCTTGCGGAAGTAGCATTCATGTTAAGGTTCCCGTTCACATCAAGCCCATTAACCCTAATTCCCCCAGAAGTGGCTCTTGCGCTAAAATCTCCGGCTGTTGTATTGCCATTATTAATGGATATGGCTCCGCTTGTTGCACTTAGATTTACACTGTTTGCAGTAAAGATATCAAGCGCTAAACTACCTGATGTGGATTCTATTGAAATGTGACCGTTAGCGGCAAGTTCGCCAGCCCTAATCCTGCCAGAAGTCGCGTTTACATGGATATTCCCGTTAACATCCAGGTTGTCGACTGTGATCCCTCCGGAAGTGGTACGTACAGTAATATCACCATCTGTTGCAATGAGTCTATTTACGCCTAACGCACCGCTTGTAGCTCTTACATCAATAGACCCTGCCGTTAAATTTTCTGCCTGCACACGGCCGCTTGTAGCGCTGATTACCGCACCATTTGCAAGCCGGTTGTCACTGTCACCTTGGATATCTATCCTGCCGCTGGTTGTAGAAATAACTATATCCGCAAAAGCGCCATCTATGTTTTGCGGGACTAATATAGTTAAGACGCCTCTTTGGTTGGAGGTGTTAAAATTAAAAAGGCCAGTGCTAAGTTCTTCAACAATGTCTAGCCGCATACCGTTTAGGCTGAATGCGTATACAGGACGGACAAAGTTGCCCCTTGCCGGTGGTGCAAAGTCTATTTGGAAATAGGAGCTATTATGGGTTTTGACTACAACGGAGCTGCGCGCAAGCCTTATATCTAACGCAACCCCTGTTTGGTTAAAGGTTATACCACCATCCTGTATATTTGCGCCGTTAGCAAGTGTAGAAGAAGTAACACGATTAAACACCCTTACAGCTAAATTACCTCCTGCACTTATCGCAAAAATCAATAAAACTACTAGTATGACGACCCAAGCCTTTCGTCTCCTTCTTGGCATTGGGGGATAACCTGGGTATTGAGCGGGATGAGGGGTATTGTTATTTTGCTCTGGTGTTTCACTCCAGTTTGTAAAGCCACTGTGATGATTGTTATTGTTATTATTCTCCATATTTTAATTCATGCCTCCTTTTAATTTTTATTGTTATGCCCAAATAAACCTACGCAGCAGTATGAAAGGTGTCTGAAACTTAACTTATGTATTTGCTAATAAAATGATGAAGCCCCGCCACATTATTTGAACATGGCAGGGCTTTCACAATGCAAGAGCTTTTAATTTTTATCACGAAAACGGGTTAAGAAACCTCCCACCATTAACAAAGAACAAAGCTATAGCAGCACCAATCAACATTACACTCCCGATAATAACTAGATAATCCACCAACTTAAACGGCTTAGCGCGAAACCATGTCCTACGCTTATTTTTGCCAAAGCTCCGCAGCTCCATGGCATTGGATATCCTGTCAATTTTATCGATACTAGTAATTATCAGCGGGAAAAGAATCACCAGCATCCCCTTCACCCTTTTGGTAATCCTCACATTCTTGGAAAGGTCAACACCTCGGGCCTGCTGGGCTTGGCTTATCTCAAAAAATTCCCGCTGGACAGCAGGGATATATCTTAGTGCCAATGTTACACTATAGGCAATTTTATAGTTTACACCTACAGCATTAAGAGAAGACGCAAACTCGCTGGGTTCCGTTGTCACAAAAAAAATCAGAGCAAGGGGTACAATAGCCATATACTTAAGTGTCTGGTTGCCTTGATAAACAACTGCTCCCAAGTCAAATAGTATCGGCCAAACAAATGCACTATTTCGGTCCGCGTACCGTAAATCCTAACGCCCTCTTCCGGCGCAAACAGATATGTCACAACAATGTTAATAAGCATGATTACCCCAATAAAAGTAATAATCATCTGCATATTGCGCCATGGGACTTGAGCCATAGCAAACATCACAAAAGACAATAGCACAATAAAAGCCAGTAGCCGTGTGTCAAAAGTAATCATGGCCGCAAAACTGATAAGCAGTGTCATCAGTAATTTGGTAGCCCCAGACAGCCTATGTATGGGGGTGTTTTTATCCACATAGCTTAGTTGCGTCTTTTTGGATGCCATTAAGCTCTCCCCTCATAATCGATAAAACGCTGGGTAAACGCCGCCGCATCGTTAATACCAGCTTCCGCCGCCAAGTAGAACAAACTAGTCTCCTTTAAGCTGGCTTTAGCAGAAAGAGCTGGGTCGCATAATAGCTCCGCCGATGGTAAATCGGCAAGTAGTCTGCCATCAGAAAATACCAGCGCCCTGGGCGCATATTCCAACATCAGATGCATGTCATGGGTAATAAGCAAAATAGTTACACCACGGTTTTGCAGATTACGCAAAAACTCCATAATCTCTGTGTAGTGGCGATAATCCTGCCCGGCAGTTGGCTCATCCAATATTAGTATTTGCGGCTCTAACACAAGAACACTTGCGATAGTCACACGTTTTTTTTGGCCATAGCTCAATGCGGATATAGGCCATTTGCGAAACTCTCTTAGGCCGCAAATTTCCAAAGTAGCATTAACACGCGCTTCAATTTCTTTTTCGCTTATGCCTTGATTAACTAGCCCAAAGGCCACTTCTTCGAAAATAAATGGCTTACATATCATTTGATTGGGATTTTGCATAACATATCCGATATGTTTTGCGCGATCTGCTATGCTATTATTAGTTATATCTTTACCGCTTAGCTCTATTAGACCATGCTCGGGTGTTTCAAAACCGCTTATTAATTTTGCCAGCGTACTCTTTCCCGCACCATTGGTACCGACTATTGCAGCCATTTCTCCGGATGATACAGAAAAACTTACACCATTGATTACAGGCCTTTCTATGTCATAAGAAAAATGCAAATCTTGCACCCGCAGCAATGTTTTTTCGGATCTTGTGGCTATAGGTGACGGCGCGTCATTATGCCAGCGGAGCAAAGTATCTTTATCTTCATCTGTTAAGTTTAATGTTTCTATAAGCCCGGCACGATGGGTGACATCTATTTTTATCCCGGCATATTTCATCGCAGATATATATAGCGGCTCACGCAAACCCGTTTCTGGGAGCATATCGCTGCAAAGCAGCGTGTCCGTAGGCATATCCGCGATAATCCGCCCGTCTTGCATTATTATTATCCGGTCTACTTCTTTATATAATACATCCTCAAGCCTATGTTCTATAATTACTACGGTAGTATTTGTGTCTTGCTTGATACGGTCTATAAGCGCAATAGCTTGCTTGCCAGTAGCCGGGTCTAAGCTGGCAAGCGGCTCATCAAACAGCAACACCTGTACCGCGTCCACAATAATACCTGCCATACTAACACGCTGCTTTTGCCCCCCAGACAAGTCAAAAGGGGACGCTTTTAAAAAAGCGTCCCCGAGTCCGGTCATCTCGGCAGTGGCTCTAACCCGGGGCAGCATTTCATCCAGAGATACAATATTGTTCTCAAGAGAAAACGCAATATCCTCACCGGCGGTAAGCCCTACAAACTGCCCGTCTGTGTCTTGCAAAACAGTACCTACAATTTTGGATAATTCAAAAATGCTTTGTTCTCTGGTTTCTATGCCGCCTACAATGATCTTGCCTGTAATTTCCCCTTTGTAATTAAACGGTATCAGCCCGTTTATACAGTTGGCTAATGTGCTTTTACCGCTACCTGAAGGCCCGGCAATTAATACTTTTTCGCCGGGATAGATAGCTAAGTTGATATCCATCAGCGAAGGCTCTGCCTGCGCATGGTATTGAAAAGAAAAATTTTCAAACAAGATTATAGGTTGTGACATGTTAATCCCCTAATTACTTTTCTTTAGACAGGCTGCCTTTTTTGGGTTTTATTTTGCTGTAAGCAATAAGTAGCAATGTACCCACAATAGCAGTTGTAAGGGCGTTGCCTACAAACGCAATCAACCCTTGTGTAAATACACGGTTGGCAGGCTGCGCATAAATTAGTATGTCAAGGATAGGCGCGATTAAACCCCACGCAATAAGATGCGCAATAGTGGTACCCACTACAAACTGTATAATCGCCTTACTGGTTTGAAACTCGCCTTCCTCGACATTAACACCCCTTAGGACAAAGCCAAAGAAGAAACCTACGATACCGGATACAATTATCCAGCTCCACCATAGTCCCCAGCCAAATGCCAGGTCTGTAAGGATATGGCCAACCAGGCCAATAAGTAACCCGGCAATAGGCCCAAAGAGTACAGCAAAAAACGACAATAACGCATACTGAAATGTTAATGTGGTGTTAGCAAACACCGGGATTGATGCAAACCTGGCTAACACAAAAAACAAGGCAGTACCTATGCCTATAGCCACAATGGTTTTGACGCTTAAAGCTTGTTTCAACATACGTCTTCTCTCCCTTAGGAATAATTTGTTGTTTCTTGGTGGAAATATAGCATAAGTAATTGTGCAAGGCAAATGTTTACTCGGCTTCCTTTTTTAATTGGCAGTGGTGTATAATCAGGCTAAACAAACGTAGCAACTGCCTAATTTTTTCCATGCCGAGAGTCGTATAAGCCCCTGGCAAAGCGCACAGCATCGGCTCTACTGGTGTATAAGTGCGCACGCGATTGCGCTGTTAGTAAAGTATGAAGGAGGAAAACATGTACACAGTAAAAGCAATTTATGATGGAGTCAATTTCAAACCCAAGCAGCCAATTTCTGTGCGCGGAAAATACGAAGTAGTTATCACTTTCCTTGAGCCAGTGGAGGATGGGGCTGTTGCGGTCGAATCACAAAAAAAACGCCCACTTTCCGAATTGAGAGGATTTATGAAAGGTAAAGTATGGATGGCCGATGATTTTAATGCTCCCTTGGAGGAAATGAAGGAGTATATGTAATGAAATATTTATTGGATACACATGCATTGATATGGTATTTTGAGGATTCGGTGGACATGCCCGTAAAGATAACGAACCTTATTGACGACCCCATATACCAAAAATTTATCAGTGCCACCTCATTATGGGAAATTGCTATTAAATCAAACATAGACAAACTTAACATGCGGCTGTCTTTTGATGAACTTCTGGATATTATAGAAAGTAGCGAGTTAGCTGTAATCCCAATAAATAGTGCCCATTTGAAAGGGCTTTCAAAATTACCTTTTATTCACAAAGACCCGTTTGACAGATTGCTCATTTCTACGGCCATTGCTGAGAAAATGACACTTATTACAATAGATGAAAACATCCAAAAATATGATGTTCTTTGGGCTTGGTAACAGTTCAAAGAGTTTATTTCTAGAACCCCTTGATGGTACTATAATTTGACTGCACCATAAGGAGTGTAACCAAGATGGAAAGCGCAATTGTTTTCAACATCCAGAGATTTTGCTTGCACGATGGTGACGGTATACGTACGACCTTCTTTTTCAAGGGTTGCCCACTAAGTTGCAAGTGGTGTCACAACCCAGAGGGCCGGGCATATGAGCCGCAAAATATGTTTTTCGCGGACAGATGCCGCTCTTGTGCTAATTGCAGCAATGACTGCATATATGGCGCCAATGAAATCACAGGTAAAGCCTATACCCCGGACGATTTAATTAATATCGCTAATAAAGACGCAGAATTCTATAAAAGCTCAGGTGGCGGGGTTACTCTTTCCGGTGGGGAAGTGCTGGCACAGCCCCGGGCTTTTTTACGTTCGTTTACAAGCGGGCTAAAGCGTGCAGGGTTTCATGTGGCTATAGACACCTGCGGGCATGTACCCTTTGAAGCGTTTGAGAATGTTTTACCGTACACCGATGTCTTCTTGTATGATGTGAAGCTTATAGATAACGCACGGCATTTGCAGTTTACTGGCGCAGGCAATGAGCTAATCCTGAGTAATCTTAAAATGCTAAGCGATATGGGTACTAAAATTGAGATACGCATTCCTGTTATTGAAGGGGTCAACAATGATGATGCCGAAATAAACGGGATAGTGCTATACATAGCGCAAAATATACAAGCCAAAAAGGTGAGGCTATTGCCATATCACCCAATCGGCATAGATAAATTTGAGCGCCTTGGGATGGAGGCGGAAGGTGATTTTTCCGCACCATGCAACAAGAGGATGCGTGAGTTAACCGAAAGATTTAAACAGAGCGGCTTGCCTGTGGATAACTATTAAGGGGCTCGTTAATTTCTGAAATATAGCTAGTAACGCCAAAACGAAAGGAAACCCCCATGAAACGTGGAATGAATGAAAGAACCCGTCGCCTAAGAGAAGAAAGCGAAACCACCCAACCACGCTTATGTATTGAGCGGGCATTGTTAGAAACCGAAGCCTACAAGCTATACGAAGGGCGTGTATCCATACCTGAGTTAAGGGCGCTAACTTTCCGCCATATCATGGAAAATAAAACCCTTTGGATTGGCGAGGGCGAGTTAATCGTTGGCGAAAAAGGAAGCAGCCCCCAAGCGGCGCCCAGCTTCCCGGAAATATGCTGCCATACAGTCGAAGATCTAAAGGTTATGAACGAGCGCGAGCTAGTATCCTTTAGCGTAACATCGGAGGATATCCGTGCCCAGGAAGAGACAGTCATCCCCTTTTGGAAGGGGCGTGCGCTTAGGGAGCGGATATTTGCCGCAATATCACCCAAATGGAAGCAGTGCTACGCCGCGGGTATATTTACCGAGTTTATGGAGCAGCGCGGCCCTGGCCACACGGTAGGCTCACGCAACATATACCAAAAAGGGTTTGCGGACTATAAGCAAGACATTGCCCAAGCAATAGAGCAGTTAGACTATAAACACGACACAGAAGCATTACAAAAACGAGAGCAACTAACCGCGATGAGCATCTGCTGTGACGCAATCATGATTTTGGGCCGGCGCTATGCCGAATATGCCCGCAAACTGGCGGAGTCAGAAACAAACGAAAAGCGCAGGGAAGAACTTTTGCAAATAGCGGCAAACTGCGATATTGTTCCCGCAAACAAACCGCAAACATACTGGCAGGCTATCCAAATGTACTGGTTTGTACATCTTGGGGTAACCATGGAAATTAACCCTTGGGATGCCTTTAGTCCAGGCAGACTTGACCAGCATCTTAACCCGTTTTACGAGACAGACTGCGCCACTGGTATACTTGACAGCGAAAAAGCAAGAGAACTTCTAGAATGCTTATGGGTAAAGTTTAACAACCAGCCAGCCCCGCCCAAGGTAGGCATTACGCTAAAAGAAAGCAGCACTTATACCGATTTTGCTAATATCAATACCGGCGGCATAGCCGAGGACGGCAGTGACGGCGTTAACGATGTCAGTTATCTGATTTTGGACTGTATGGACGAGATGCGTCTATTGCAGCCAAGTTCCAATGTGCAAATAAGCCGCAAGACACCTCGTGCATTCTTAAAGCGTGCTTGCGAAATTTCCCGCAAGGGTTGGGGGCAGCCAGCGTTCTATAATACCGAAGCGATAATACAAGAACTACTTAACGCAGGTAAAAGCATGGCCGACGCAAGGCAGGGCGGCGCAAGCGGCTGCGTAGAGACTGGCGCTTTTGGAAGCGAGGCATATATCCTCACCGGGTATTTCAACCTACCAAAGATTCTTGAACTTACGCTTAACAACGGCTTCGACCCAATGAGTAAAGAGCAACTAGGCCCCAAGACCGGTGAAGCCTGCGGTTTTACAAGCTATGAGGCATTGCTAGACGCTTATAAAAAGCAAATTGAATACTTTGTGGATATTAAAGCCGAGGGCTCGAACATAATCGAGGCGATATACGCGCGGTACCTCCCCGTGCCATTCTTATCTATTGTGACTAACGATTGTATCTCAAAAGGGAAAGACTACAACGCAGGCGGCGCGAGATATAACACAAGTTATATCCAGGGTGTGGGCATTGGCACGGTTACCGATTCCCTTTCTGCCATAAAGCATGCCGTGTATGATAAAAAAAGCATCTCGATAGAGCAGATGCTTTCGGCTTTGGCTAGCAATTTTGAAGGCTTTGACGATGTACATGCCATCGTAACCAACAAAACGCCTAAATACGGCAACGACGACGATTACGCCGACGCCATAATGCAAGAAATATTCGACCATTATCATAAGACCGTGACCGGGCGGCCCAATGTTAGAGGCGACAGTTATAGGGTAAACATGCTTCCAACAACCTGTCATATCTATTTTGGCGATGTTACTGGCGCACTGCCCTGTGGCCGCAAGTCAGGCAAGCCTGTGTCTGAAGGTATTTCGCCATCCGGGGGTGCGGATGTTAACGGGCCTACTGCCGCGCTAAAATCCGCCGCAAAAATGGACCATCTTATCACCGGCGGCACCCTTCTTAACCAGAAGTTTACCCCCAATTTGATTGCAGGTGAGCAAGGGCTTGAGATTATGGCCAGCGTTGTTACATCCTATTTCAACATGGATGGGCATCACATTCAGTTTAATGTTATAGAGCGGGATACGCTTATAAAAGCCCAGGAAAACCCGCAAGAGTACCGCGACCTGATTGTAAGGGTGGCTGGGTATAGCGATTATTTTGGTAATCTTAGCAAGGCGCTTCAGGATGAGATTATTGGGCGGACGGAGCATTCATGAGGGTCAGTAGTTCGTTCATGATAAGGGGGACTTAAGCCATGAGCAATGAGGACACAACAAAGCATATATTTATCGAGGGCCAAAACTCATCAATCAGACCAAACATAATTATGCTCGTTGCATTACTTTATTTTCAGTTTGGCACTACTTATGTTTTTAGGTATATAGGGCGCCCCTTAATTACTGCGCTAGGATTTGACATTAACAACTTGAACTGGGTTTTCGAGCGTATATATGGGCTTTTCGTTTTGTTTGGGGTGCCCATAGTAATTTATATACTATATCTTATAATTACCAAGCAGCGTATATCTCCAGTGTTTTACTTCAAAAAGATAGATATGAAAAACTTGGGGTTTATTGTAATCCTTACTTTTGCGTTTTCATTTATAGTAAATCCATTCCTCCTTGATACGCCTTCCATTTTGTCCTCGACACCTCAACACATTCCAAACCGAACACCTCTGTATACCTTTATTTCGGGAATGGTCTTAGTTTCTATTTTTGAAGAACTCATGTTTCGTGGCTTCCTTATCAGCGAATATAAACGTCACAGGGTAGCTTTTTGGAAAATAGCTCTTGCTACAGGCTTATTATTTGGGCTTATTCATTTTGGACTTCAACCGGTTATATTTACGGCGATAAACGGCATACTGTGGGCCTACATGTTATATCTGACGCGCTCTATGTGGGCGGTTATGCTATCCCATTTCATAGCAAACTCCGGTGTTTTTTGGCATCCGGCAGTATATATTAATGATTTATCCACTTATCAAGCGGTTATGCCTGTATATGCGATAATTATGATAGTTTTAGCCGTGGCTTCAATACCAGCATTTATCATATTTGTTAAGAAGTTTGTTGCTTACAACAGTCATAATCGCATTAAAAAAGAAGATTTACCAAAAGAAACAATGGCTTTCGCTTGGACCTATTGGGCCTTGATTATTGTATTACTTGGTGTAATAGTGATATTTAGAATATAGCTTGGAGTATATATCTGGGCTTTTTAAACGAAATTGATGAATGGTCTAAGCAGCACCCGATTGGGGAATAACAGATTTGAAACTCCTAAACCTAGGCTTCCTAGCCCATGTAGACGCGGGCAAGACCACAACCGTAGAGCAGCTCCTTTATCACACCGGGGCAGTCAGGACTCTTGGCTCGGTAGACAAAGGCAGCACGCAAACAGATTTCCTACCCATAGAGCGCGAGCGCGGTATATCCGTAGCGTCGACGGCAGTAATTATGGAGTGGGATAATTTGCGTGTAAACATAATAGACACACCGGGTCACATGGACTTTACAGGCGAAGTAGAGCGTGCCTTATCCGTACTAGACGCGGCGGTATTAGTTGTGTCGGCGGCAGAAGGGATACAGTCCCAAACCGAGCGTTTTTGGAAAGCCCTGCGCGAGATGGGCATCCCTACAATAATTTTTATTAACAAGCTAGACCGCCCGGGTTGCCGGCCAGATGTGGTGCTAGAAGCACTCCGTACTCAGCTTAGCCCACAAATAATCCCGATAACCTGCTATCAAAATGCCGGTGACGCGGCTGTATCGGTGGAGAGCTGCCTAATATCAGAGGATTGCATTCTCGATTTATGCGAAAACGACGATAAGCTGGCTTCCCAGTACTTAGAAGGGCAAGATATGGACACAGAAACCAGCTTAATGCGCCAGACGGCGACCGGCACGGCATTCCCATTAGTACATGGCGCGGCAATTAACGGTACCGGTATTCAAATACTGGCCGAGACCATAAAAAAATATTTGCCCAACATGCCACTAGCCCCGGCAGGGGAACCTTCCGGGGTGGTATACAAAATAGAGCATGATAAAAATCTAGGCAAGATTGCTCATGTGCGGCTATATTCCGGCAGCCTTAAAAACCGCGACACCATTACAATCCACCGCCCCGGTAATGATTCATTCCAAGAAAAAATCACCCAAATCCGGAAGGTATCAGGGGTAAAGCGTGAAGATACAGGCCAGGTAAGCGGCAACGAAATTGCCGCCATATGCGGCTTAACCGGTGCAAAAGTTGGGGACATGGTTGGCCAGGTATCAAAGAGGCGTGGCTCCCGTATATCCATGCCGCTTTTTACTGTACAAGTAACCGGCCCCGCCGGCAATGAAAGCCATCTGCTGCAAGCCATTTCAGAGTTGTCCAGCGAAGACCCGCTAATGGATTACGCCTGGCACCGGGAAGAGCGCGAACTGGTAATTAGTATAATGGGTAAAATCCAACTTGAAATCCTAACATACTTGCTGCAAGAGCGTTATGGCTTAGCTGTGATGTTTTCGACACCATCGGTTATATACAAAGAAACCCCAGCAAGCCAAGGCATAGGGCTAGAGCGGTATACAATGCCCAAACCCTGTTGGGCCGTGGTTAAATTACAGGTAGACCCTTTGCCCCTTGGCAGCGGGTATCAATATGAATCCATAATCGACGGCCATACCCTTCAATACCGTTACCAAAACCATGTGGCTACCGCCACAGCAGAGGCATTAAAACAAGGGCGATTGGGCTGGGAAGTTACAGATTTGAAAGTAACGCTAATCGATGGCGGGGATCATAAATTTCACACCCACCCGCTGGATTTTTTCCTAGCAACACCTATTGCCGTGATGAAAGCCCTAGAAAACGCCGGCCCTACTTTGCTGGAGCCTCTTGTCAAACTTAGGCTTACAGCCGACGAAGCCCTTTGCGGCAGGTTAATAGGCGACATAATAGAAATGCGGGGCGAGTTTGATACCCCCGTAATAGCTGACGGGAAAGTAGAAATGGAAGCAATAGTACCTGTAGCAACTTCTATGGACTATCCTATACAATTTGCTTCGCTAACATCAGGCAAAGGTATTATTAACCTTGATTTTCATGGATACAAAAAATGCCCATTAGAGCTTGGAGCCATATCAAAACGCCGAGGAATAGACCCACTGGACAGAGATAAGTGGATCCTTCATAAACGTGGCGCGATTGGGTAAAAAATTATATGAAGCATAGCATTGTTTATGTCCCAACCTGCCATCCCACGCCAAACTTATCAATAACAATAAAAAACAGCTCGAGCCACGGGCTATTTTTTGGCTCATCAACAATTTTTTTTGCGTCCATTTTCAAAACCTCGTATGCGCTGTATACAGCTTCCTTTGATAAGCCATAAATGCCAAAACCGGCTGTACCCGGCGTGGCGTCATAAGGCTCGCGGGCTTGCTCTTCGCTTATAACATGGCGTCTTTCTGTCATTGACAATATTTCTTTATCGCCATGCATCAAAGAAAGATGGGCATATGTTCCGTCATCATGTTTAACGGTTAAACCCGGTTTTAAATCAAGGGCGTTCATATACATTTCTGCCGCTTCAATTGTGTCTTCTATTACAAGCTGCGTTACCACTCTCATTTGTTTTCCCTCCAACACATGATATACTACAGCAAAATCAATGAGAAACAGTCTCCGCCCGAGCTGAATACCTTGAGTGGAATCGCGTAGCGATTATGCGAATGAGAACGCATCAATGCAATTTTGGCGACTGGCGGGGCTGTTTTCGAATTATTTTGCTATACGATAGAATACTACCCCAAGCCCGACGCCATATCAACTATGATATTTACGGTAGTAATAATAAACAATCATAAGCAAAGTGATGGTGATGGCTTGGGTAAGCGAAGAAGAATGGAATCAAAAGGGCCTATAGGCTCAACTCTTAAATATCCGCTGGTTGTAATTCTTGTGGTTTGTGCCATTTCGGTCATTTTTTCTTATTTTACTATAAGGGCAAATATCGAATTCTTGGGCATAGGCACTGCTATTAGACATACAAACGAAGCGCAGCGATACATAATGTTGCTGACAATAATACTCTCACAATGTATTCTTCTGCTGGCTTCGATACCCCTAGCAATGATTCTGGGTGGGAATAGTGGCGCAAGAAAGACCAGAAGGGAACGGTTAACCTATAAAGCAACCCAGGGGATAGATTATCTGCGCGAAACCTTTACAGACATAAACCCCGCAACGGCTAGCCTTCTAATGGACTTGCAAATTGACTACAAGAAAGATATAAACGCAACTTTACTGCGTATGTATCACAAAGGCTCGGTTGATATTAGTGGGGATAACATAACCCTTCTTAATCATACCCTTTGTACAGAGCCTTGCGAGGCAGAACTATTCCATATTTTGAGAAACGGCAGGATAACTGGGCAAGCCATGTGGCAATGGGGAGAAAACAGAAAAAGGGAAGCCGTACAAAGAGGTTTGCTGCAACATAAAAAATCCAGGGGCATCAAAGGCTGTTGCATTGGATGCTGTATTTCTGCTTTTATACTTTTCGCAATTGTTTTTATCTTACCCGGGATTATCGCGGCAACGGCACATGGCTTTATGGCAAACGGAAGATATGAAGAATCTTTTGAGAACATAGTCCGCAGGTTGGAATCTATACAGGGTATGGCCGACTCTCTTGACACGGCAATAGAGCTTCTGGAGCGGACATTTCTGCAAGGTAACAGCTTAACAATCGAAGAGCTTCAAGAGATGAATCGACTCTTCCGTGGGCCAATTATAACGTTTATGCTGTTGATTTTAATATTTTTTGCTATTCCATATATGTTTACAAGGTCTTTGTCCTACCAAACATCTACTGATGGGCTGGCAAGAACAAAAGAAGGACATCGTCGCACAGAAGAAGTGGCCGCGTTAAAACGCTTTATCCGGGATTTTGGTAATTTCAGCATGTCAGAAAAAGAGCATGTTGTGCTGTGGGAAGATTTTTTGGTGTTCGCTATCGTCCTGGAGGAAAACACATCAATTGTAAAGGATATTGGCCGGATAAGCAAAAATGGTATCAGAGACATGGAGTTTGTATCTGTAGCAGAAAATCAGTATGAGGCCGGCATGGAAACATTCTAAAATAAGAAGCTATGTTCATAGGATTCAATAAAAACGTATAATTAAGGAGTGATTTACATGGCAATATTGGGCATACCATTGGGAGCAATTATAGCAATTGGGGTGGTTTTGCTTCTACTTATTTACATTATTTCCGTTTACAACAAATGTACAAGGGCACAAAATAAAGTAAAGAGCCAATGGGCGCAAATTGATGTCCAATTAACACGCCGGGCAGAGCTAATCCCTAACCTTGTGGAGTCTGTAAAGGGTGCAATGCAACACGAACGCGGCACATTGCAAGAAGTTATGGAAGCCCGCAACAAGTTCCACGCAGCCCGCTCCGAAGGCGCGGAAAGCGAAATGAAGGCTAACGATGTCCTGGCATCCAGCCTTAATAGACTAATAGCTGTGGCTGAGTCCTATCCTACATTGCAGGCTAACCAAAACTTTATAATTATGAAGCAAGAGTTAAGTAATACAGAAAATAAAATCAGTCATGCTCGCATGTTTTATAATGATGTTGTGCTAAAGTTTAATAATCTTATTCAGGTTTTTCCTACGAACATTTTTGCCGGAATGTTCGGGTTTAGAGAGCAAGCGCTTTTTGAAGCAGACGCGGGAGAAAGGATTGCGCCAAAGGTTAGTTTTTGAGAAGCTGTATTCAACTTCCGCGCTTAGATCGGTATAAGGTTTATAAATCAAAGAGCCGCCGCGCTATCCATTTGCACGGCGGCTCTTTGGCGTTTAAGCGAGGCTTATATCTAATAATCCATAAACGGGTATCCAACAGCCTCTGCCGGTACAAATGTTTCCTTAATAGTACGCGGGCTGGTCCAGCGTAGCAGGTTTAACACACTACCGGCCTTATCATTAGTGCCGGAGGCGCGACCGCCACCAAAGGGCTGTTGCCCAACCACAGCACCGGTTGGCTTGTCGTTAATATAGAAGTTACCTGCGGCATCGGATAAACGGCATTCCATTTCGGCAAGCACAGCCCTGTCTTGCGAGAAAATCGCGCCGGTTAGGGCGTAGGGGCTTACGGTACAGCAGCTATCCAGAGCGGCGTCAAACTGATTGTCTGGGTAGATATAAACCGTCAGTACCGGGCCAAAGATTTCTTCGCGCATTGTCACAAAATCAGGGGTCTTGGATAGTATCACTGTAGGATGGATAAACCAGCCTTTGGACTCGTCGTAGTGGCCACAAAGCACTTCCGCGTCAGGGGAATCCTTCGCGGTATCGATGTATTCCACAATGGAGCGATATGCCCGTTCGTCTATAACCGCGCCCATGAAGTTGGAAAAGTCAGCTACATCACCTACGCGCAGTTTCGCAATCTCAGCCAATAACAACTCTTTCACCTGGGGCCACAGGCTTTCGGGGATATACGCCCGTGAAGCGGCCGAACATTTTTGGCCTTGATACTCGAAAGCGCCGCGCACCATAGCGGTCACAAGCGGTACAATTTTGGCCGTGTTGTGTGCAAAGATAAAATCCTTGCCGCCGGTTTCGCCAACCAGACGCGGGTAATTGCTGTAGTTTGCGATATTTTCGCCGACCAGCTTCCAGCAGCCATTGAACACCCCTGTAGAGCCGGTAAAGTGGAACCCGGCCATTTCTGGGTGAGTGAGTACATATTTGCTCATATCTGGGCCGCTGCATGGCACAAAATTGATAACGCCCGGCGGAAGGCCCGCTTCCAGCAAAATTTGATATATCAGATAGTTAGACAAAACCGCCGTACCAGCTGGTTTCCATACCACGGTATTGCCCATTATGGCGGGCGAACATGGCAGGTTGCCGCCTATCGCCGTAAAATTGAATGGGCTTATGGCCACTACAAAACCACTAAGGGGACGGTATTCCATCCTGTTCCACATGCCGGGGGAGCTTAGCGGCTGGTTTTGATAAATTTCTTGCGCAAAGTGGACGTTAAAGCGTAAGAAGTCCGCCAACTCGCACGCCGAATCTATTTCGGCTTGATAGACGGTCTTGCTCTGGCCAAGCATTGTGGCTGCGTTTAAGACTTGGCGCCAAGGGCCGGCTATCAAGTCCGCGGCCTTTAAAAAGATTGCGGCCCTATGCTCCCAAGGCAGCTTGGCCCAGCTATCTTTGGCGGCAAGAGAAGCATCTATTGCTGCCTGTAACTCTTCTGGCCCGGCAAAAGAAAATTCTGCCAAAACATGATTGTGGTTATGAGGCATTTTGCATTGGCCCTTCTTAGCCGTGTGTATTTCTTTGCCCCCGATTACTATGGGTATGTTCATTACCGTTGCGGACTGGCGCTTTAACTCTGCCAAAACCGCGGCACGTTCGGGTGTGCCCGGGCCGTAGGTTAATACAGGCTCGTTTATTGGGGTTGGGATGTTGTACAGTGCGTTGCTCATACGCTTCTCATCTCCTATAGTTAAATTCTTAGGTTTCCGGGTAAATCATAATGGTTTTACGGACAAGTGTAAAGCAAATTAAATGAGAGACAGTCCCCGCCAGAGCCGAATTTGCGAGCGTTTCAACGCAAAATCGGCGATAGGCGGGACTGATTTCGAATTAATTTGCTACAAGCAAAAACATGAAAAATATGGTTTACATAAAATATCACATTTATCTCCAAAACCTCTTCACCAAAACCCAATGATATATTATTATGTCATCATCACGGCATGCATTTTATTGCCTGCGGAAAAACCGCAAGTATGTTTCTGGATAGGTGGTTGAATGAGGATTTCTGAACACCCAATTTTGGATTTTAACCGGGGGACGCCGATAATTTTCACTTTTGACGGCGTACAAGTTTCTGCCTTCGAGGGTGAAACCATTGCCGCGGCACTATATGCCGCCGGTTATCGCACTTTGGCTAATAGCCCAGTCAGGCATAGGCCCAGAGGGTTTTTTTGCGCTATAGGCAATTGTTCTTCTTGCATGATGGTTGTTAACGGGAGGGCCAATGTCAAAACATGCATAGAGCTGGTGCAAGCTGGCATGGTAGTAGAAACTCAAAAAGGCAGAGGTAATTTATGATACATACAGATATTTTAATTATAGGCGCAGGCCCCGCAGGGCTTTCGGCCGCAAAGGAAGCCGGTGCCGCCGGTGCAAACGTGCTTTTACTAGAAAGAAGCCATGTGCCGGGCGGCCAGCTCGTTAAGCAGACTCATATGTTTTTTGGCTCAGAGGAGCAGTATGCGTCTTACCGTGGCTTTGATATTTCGGATATTTTGCTTGACGAAATCAGCAAGCTGCCCAATGTAAAGCTGGCTCTTAACTCCACGGCACTGGCCGTATACGATGACGGCATATGGGCTGCCGAAACAGAAACCGGATATACAAAAATCCAGCCAAAGGCTATCGTCATAGCAACGGGAGCCGGAGAAAAGTCCCTTCCCTTCCCCGGCAACGACTTGCCTGGGGTATATGGCGCGGGCGCGGTGCAAACACTAATGAACCAATACGGCATCAAACCCGCCAGCCGGGTAGTTATGCTCGGCGCAGGCAATATCGGGCTAATCGTAAGCTATCAATTGCTTCAGGCCGGGGTTAAGGTACTTGCTGTGGCAGAAGGCGGCCCTAAAATAGGCGGATACCTGGTTCATGCGGCAAAGCTAAGGCGCATGGGGGTACCCATCCTCACATCTCATTCTGTGAAGCTTGCGACCGGGTGTGGCAAGTTAGAATCTGTAGTTGTATGGGAGCTGGACAACAACTGGCAGGGCATCCCCGGCACAGAAAAGGTATTTCATGCCGATGTCTTATGTGTAGCGGTAGGGCTGTCACCCTTGTCCGAACTCTTATGGCAGGCAGGCTGCGAAATGGTGCATGTCCGCGACTTGGGCGGATATGTGCCGTATAGGGATAGCCAACTTGCCACATCACAGGAAAACATATTTGTAGCCGGCGATGTAGCCGGTATAGAAGAAGCCTCCAGCGCCATGGTAGAAGGGCGGCTGGCGGGGATGTCCGCAGCCAAATATCTGGGGCTTGATATGCCTGATTTTGAAGCAAAACGCCAGGACTGTATGGCTCAACTCTCATCTTTACGCCATGGCCACGCCGGCGCGCGTACATTATCGGCGTTGGCTCAAGCTACAAAAGCTGTATAGCCGGTTTTGATGATAATGATAAAAGCGATAACAACTGTAGCAAAGCAAAGTAAATCTTTGCACAACCCTACAACCAAACGATATAGCCGCACAAACAGTGCGGCCCCGCAGCGAAGCGAGGAAGCGTAGGTGGGCTTTGCCCACCTATGCGGCGGGGGTAAAGGGGCAGCGCCCCATTTAGACGGAGGTATCAATGCTAGAAAAAACCGGTGTACCATCAACCTCAGAAATAGATTCCGTTTTCCCATGCGATAAACGGCTCTCACAAGGCCCCGTTGCCGTTATAGAATGCTTCCAGTCTATCCCATGCGACCCATGCGCGACAGCCTGCCCAAGAGGCGCTATTATACCTTTTGATGATATTAACGATAGGCCTGTCATAAATAACGATAAATGCAATGGCTGCGTCCTTTGCATGACCAAGTGCCCGGGGCTGGCAATAATGGTGGTAGATATGACTTGGTCACAAGACCGGGCTTTGATAAAAATACCATACGAATTCCGTCCCCTGCCAGAAAAAGGCCAAACTGTACATGCTCTGGACCGGGAAGGTACTGCCATAGCTAAAGCCGAAGTGATTCAGGTATTAGACCACAAAAATTTGAACAAAGTCCCGGTTGTGTCGATAGCGGTTGACAAGCAACTGGTTAAGGCAATAAGAAATATCCGCATAATTCATGAGCCTGCAATAGAAGCGACCGATATAACCATCCCAGAAACATCACAGGACACAGGCATAGTCTGTCGCTGCAATGACCTGGATATAAGCGAAATAAAGGCATTAATAGCCAAAGGATACACAACAATCCCAGAGTTAAAGCAAATGGCCCGTATAGGCATGGGTCCTTGCCAAGGCCGCAACTGCCTGCCCATTGTCGCAAATGAGTTATCCAAAGCCCTGGGTGTGTCAATAGCGGAACTTACATCAGGCTCCTTCCGTCCTATGGTAAAAAGTATCGAACTTGGTGATCTAGCAGCCTATAACGAAGGAGGCACAATATAATTGGTTAAAACTGCAGACATAGTCATCATAGGCGGGGGCATATCCGGCGTTTCTATAGGTTATTTTCTTGTAAAACACGGCGCTAAAAATGTGGTTATCCTAGAAAGGGATTACTTGGCGTCTGGGGCAACAGGCCGTTGCGGCGCGGGTATAAGGCAGCAATGGGGCTCTCCGCTTAACTGCATCATGTCCAAATTTTCTTGCGAATTTTTCGAAAACGCTGTTGATGAATTGGAGTTTGAAGGCGACATAGAATTCCATCAAGGCGGGTATATGATGCTGGCCACGACAGAAAATGAACTGGAACAAACAAAAATAAACATAGCCCTGCAAAACAGTCTTGGAATACACACAAAACTTCTTACCCCCGAGGAAGCAAAAACAATTGCGCCACCACTAAACACCGAAGGGCTATTAGCGGCGGCATTTCATAACCGGGATGGGCATCTCAACCCATTTAATACAACCAGAGCGTTCGCGGATGCGTTTAAGCGGCTTGGTGGCAATATATACACCAACACAAATCTCACAGGCATACGCGTAGAGAACGGGCGCATCATAGGCGTAGACACAAGCAGTGGCAACATTTCTACAAATATTGTGGTAAACGCTGCTGGAGGCTATGTTCAAAAGATTGCGGACATGGTGGGTGTCCAACTCCCGCTGTATTCCCAACGGCATAATATCCTGGTAACAGAGCCAGTCGAGCGCATACTTGACCCTATGCTCATGAGCTTCTCTCTCAATTTTTACTGCCAGCAAACACCCCATGGCTCGTTCATCATGGGACGCACTTGCCCAGACCAACCCCAGGATTTAAGGATAACCGCAGACAGCCGTTTCCCCGTAGCTATGGCCAAAACTATCACAAAAGTCCTGCCACAGCTCAAAAACTTGCGTATGCTTCGTCAATGGGCCGGCCTGTACAACATGTCACCGGATAAACATCCTATTTACGATCAAATCCCCGGTCTTAATGGCTTTTATCTATCTGCCGGGTATTCCGGCCACGGATTTATGATGGCACCGGCAACAGGGCTATCTATGGCAGAGATAATTTTGGGGCGCCCCCCTACTTTGCCTTGGGATAAGCTGGGCTTTTCGCGGTTTAACGAGGGCAATTTGATACACGAACCTTCAGTTGTTTAAAACCTTGGGGCTTTGCCCCCAAGCCCCCACAAGCTTTTTGAAAAAAGCTTGATCAAAAACTTTAAAGGAACCGTGCTTTGCGCGGCTCCAGATGATATGTATCAGAAGGGATGGGCTGTGTGAAAAAGATTACGTTGGTGCTAGGTGTTATAGGCGCGGATGTGCACGCTGTAGGCAATAAAATTCTTGACTATGTATTTACTCAGGCAGGCTTTAACGTGGTAAACCTGGGTGTTATGGTTTCCCAGAAGGAGTTTGTTGAAGCGGCGGTTGAAGCGGCTGCGGATGTTATCGTAGTTTCTTCGCTATACGGCCATGGGGAAATAGACTGCAAGGGACTTAGGCAAAAATGTGACGAAGCTGGCCTTGCTGGGATAAAACTTTATGCCGGCGGCAACCTAGTTGTAGGCAAGCAAGACTTTGCCGAGGTTGAAAAACGCTTTTTAGAGATGGGGTTTGACAGGGTATATCCCCCCGGGACAGACCCACAACTTAGTATAGAGCATATAAAGTATGACTTAAAAGATACGAGCAAATAGATATTGATATCATCCTTACAAATATTAGGATCGTGATGAAATGAATCTGCTGCTATGCTGTGATTTTGGCTCGACTTTTACAAAGCTTAGCGTTATCGACCGGGATGCGGGCAAGATTATAGCTTTTGCCAAGGCGTTTACTACAATAGAGTCCAACGTGATGGACGGCTATAATAGTGCCCTTGATGAAATCCACAAAATCTGCGGCAAGCGGGACTTTGAAACACGCCTTGCGGCAAGCTCTGCCGCCGGTGGGCTTAAAATGGTGGCAAGCGGGCTTGTGCCTGACTTGACGGCAAAGGCATCACGTTTAGCTGCCGCAAGCGCCGGTGCCAAAGTGCTTAAAACCTACGCATACGAGCTGACACAAGATGATAAAGCCGAAATCGCAAGCATATCTCCCGATATCGTTTTACTTAGCGGGGGCATAGATGGCGGAAACAAAGATGTACTGCTAAAAAACGCCGAAAGCATTGCGCAAATTAGCGGTGATTTTTGCGTTATCATAGCAGGCAACCGTGCCGCAGCTACCGAGGCCGAAAAACTGGCTATAAGCGGTGGCAAACGTGCCGTCGTTTGCGAAAACGTTATGCCTGAGTTTGGCAAACTTAATATCGAACCTGCCAAAAACGCGATACGGGAATTATTCATAAAGAATATCATTACAGCCAAAGGGCTAGACCAGGTTCAAAGTATCATGTCTGACGAGATAATACCCACGCCACTGGCCGTATACGAAGCGGCAAAACTGCTAAGCCAAGGAACTGATACCCAAACCGGCCTGGGAGAGCTAATGGTCTTTGACTTAGGAGGCGCTACAACAGATGTTTACTCCATGGCAGACGGCCTTCCCAGCAACACAAAGGTATATGTACAAGGGCTGATAGAGCCCTTTGCCAAGCGCACGGTAGAGGGCGATATAGGTATGCGCTATTCGCTTACGCCTATGCTTGCTGCCATTGCGGAAGGCGGTATGCCAGTGTTTTGCAATAGTCACGGCATATCCGAAACCGATATAAACACCTGGTTGGTAATTTGCGCCGCCACCCCTGATGTGCTACCTGTAGGCAAACACGCGGCCTATATAAACGTAGAACACGCCCTAGCCCACGAAGCCATAAGAATATCCGCCGCACGACATGTAGGCAGTTATGAGCGGATATACACACCGCTAGGCGAAACATTGGTGCAAACCGGCAAGGACTTAAGCCAAGTCAAATATGTTATTGGCACAGGCGGCGCTATTATAAACGCAACCGACCCGCAAAACATATTGCAAGCGGCGGTTTACAACCCGCAAGACACCAGCCTGCTAAAACCCCAAAACCCACGGTTGCTTCTGGATAAAGACTACTGTCTGGCGGCGATGGGGCTTGTCGCACGCAAATTTCCTGAGCTTGCGCTAAAAATGATGAAGGAAAAATTAATAAGCATATAAAACTTGATAAGCGAGGTATCCACATGAGTTTCATATTAAGGATTGCAGGGGTAATCGTTATACTTGCAAGCATCGTTATTAGTTTTGTTACGCCTACCAATTTCCTGGGATTCATCATAATTTTTATTGGATGCGTTATCCATTCTATGCTTTTCTTTGGCTTGGCAGCAGTACTGGATAACCAAGAAGACATTCTTGCCAAGCTTCAATCCCAATACGAGCAATTAAGAAAACCTCCAGAAAAAATCACATGTACCCGATGCGAAAAAGAATACGACAATAGCTATTCCGGTTGCCCTCACTGCGCGTTTAAACCCGGAAAGTAACAAGTTACCGCCACCACAATCAAAAGGAGAACAACAATGGCGCTAAAAAACGAAAAGCTACGAGACGATTTCTTCCATAACATGCGCAAAGAAGTACTAGCCCAATGGGAAACAGGCAAAGATGTTGACTTCGATGAAGCAGTAAATTACCAAAAATCCATTCCCAAGGAAAAATGCTTCTCACAAGCTTTAGAGCAAGCAGACAAACTGGGTTGCACCCTAACCCAGCCCAGGGCCGGTGTAGCCCTGCCAGACGAGCATATCGAGCTTTTGAACCACCTAGAAACAGACGGCGAAGCGGATCTTCTGCCCACAACAATAGACAGCTACACCCGCCACAACCGCTACCAGGAAGCCCAGGTAGGCATAGACGAAAGTATACTAAACGGCCGCTCTATGCTAAACGGCTTCCCGGCGGTTAATTATGGCGTAGAAATCTGTCGTAAAGTGACGTCGGCTCTAAAAAGCCCGGTGCAGGTGCGCCATGGTACCCCCGACGCAAGGCTTCTTACGGAGATAAGCGTTGCGGGAGGTTTTACTTCCTACGAGGGCGGCGGCATCTCCTATAACATCCCCTACTCCAAGAAGCATCCTTTAGAAAAAACCATCCAAGACTGGCAATATTGTGACCGCTTGATAGGCCTATACGAAGAAGCAGGCGTGACCGTTAACCGCGAACCCTTCGGCCCGCTTACAGGCACGTTGGTACCCCCTTGTGTATCAACCTCTATAGCCATTATAGAGGCGTTGCTTGCGGCAACCCAAGGCTGCAAATGCATAACTGTAGGCTATGGCCAATGTGGAAACCTTTTGCAAGATGTAGCCGCGGTCAAGAGTATGCGCCAGCTAACCGAGACATATCTGGCAGAACACGGCTTTGCAGACGTAAAAGTCACCACAGTATTCCACCAGTGGATGGGCGGCTTCCCTCACGATGAGAGCAAAGCCTTTGGAGTAATATCCTGGGGGGCAGCGGCGGCAGTACTTTCGCGGGCTACAAAGGTCATTGTAAAAACCCCACATGAGGCAATAGGCATACCCACCAAAGAAGCCAACGCGGCGGGGCTAAAGGCCACCAAGCAGCTAATGTCTATGTTACGCGACCAACCCCTTTTAAACTTAGCAAGCGTGGACGCAGAATGCGACATAATCAAGGAAGAAGTCCGCCTGATTATCGCAAAAACCCTAGAACTAGGGGCCGGAGACATAGCCCAAGGCACAGTAAGAGCCTTCGAAGCGGGTGTGCTGGATGTACCTTTTGCGCCAAGCAAATATAGCGCGGGCAAGATTATGCCCGCACGTGACGATGTAGGCGCAATACGCTTACTAGACTGCGGCAACCTACCCCTAAGCACTGAGCTAAAAGATTTCCACCGCGGGCAATTAGAAACCCGTGCCAAACGCGAGGGCCGTGACGTAAACTTCCGTATGGTTATAGACGATGTATACGCCGTAAGCCGGGGCAACCTGGTAGGCCGGGCAGAGGCTAAATAGATAAAAATAGACCCCAGGGTCTTAAAAAATCATAAAAGGATGATCTTTCGCGATGAAAATCAAAAACCTAGTAGCTTCAGCAGGAAGAACAGGCTTCTTCTTCGACGACCAGCAAGCAATCAAGTCCAACGCTGTAAGAGATGGCAATACATTCAAAGGCTATCCAGTAACTACAGGCTTTAAAAACGTAAGGCAAGCAGGAGAATCTATTTCTGTGATGCTGGTATTGGAAGATGGCCAAATTGCATACGGTGACTGTGCTGCAGTGCAATATTCCGGCGCGGCAGGGCGGGATCCGCTGTTTCTTGCAGAGGATTTCATCCCTATAATTGAAGAAGTCGTGAAGCCCGTCCTGGTAGGCCGCGAGATTACGACCTTCCGCGAAATGGCCGAAGAGCTGGATAACCTGCAGCATAATAATCGCCCTTTGCACACCGCAATCAGATATGGCATCACCCAGGCGGCACTTGACGCGGTAGCCAAGTCTAGGCATAAATTAATGGCCCACATCGTAGCCGAAGAATACGGCACAACGATATCCGACAAGCTCATCCCAATTTTCAGTCAGTCTGGCGATGAGCCCTTTCTAAACGCCGACAAGATGATACTAAAGCAAGCGGACGTACTGCCGCATGCTCTATTTAACAATGTGGATAAACTAGGTTTCCATGGTGTTAAGCTACTAGAATATGTAAAATGGCTTAGAAACCGTGTTTTCGACCTGCGAGATTCTAAGGAGTATCTCCCCCTAATCCAGCTGGATGTATACGGCACAATAGGCACGGTATTCGACTTATCTTACGACAAGATTACAGACTTCATGCGGCAACTAGAAGAAGCCGCAAAGCCCCTAAAAGTATATGTAGAAGGCCCAGTAGATATGGGTGACAGGGATACTCAGGCCCTTGCGCTAACCAGGCTACGACAGGTTTTAGAAATGCGCAACATAGATATCAAGCTTGTCGCGGACGAATGGTGTAATACCCTTGACGATGTTGTGTATTTTGCCAAAAACAAATCCGGCCATATGCTGCAAATCAAAACACCGGACTTAGGTGGCATTAACAATTCCATAGAAGCTGTGCTTAGTTGCAAAGCCTATGATATGGAAGGCTATCTGGGCGGCACCTGCAACGAAACCGAACGCTCGGCACAGGTATGCGCACATATCGCGATGGCCGTCTCGCCTGTACAAATGCTTGCAAAACCCGGTATGGGCATGGATGAAGGGTACATGATTGTTTATAACGAAATGCAGCGTATCCTTGCGCTTAAAGATATAGTATAGGCGCGGCTTTGTAATTTTTGGATTGCGCTATAAGACCAGGAGGTTTGCATGAAAGAGTTTAGAGTTTTAGCCCCCACAGCCATACTGGGCTACGGCTTCCCGGAGGCATCCTTTGTGGAAGGCATGAAAAGAAAGCCCCACGCGATAGCCGTAGACGCCGGCTCTACAGACCCTGGCCCTTACTACCTGGGCGCAGACAAGTCTTTCACAGACCGCGCCGGTGTAAAGCGCGATATGGAGTACATGATAAGGGCAGGTGTAGAGCATAACATCCCGGTAATCATAGGCTCTGCCGGGGGCAGCGGTGCGGATTCCCATCTTGACTGGAATGTGGAAATCGTACGCGAGATTGCCCGTGAGCAAAACCTAAGTTTCAAACTGGGAGTAATCAACGCCCAAATAGACAAAGACGTAATATTAAGGCACCAAAAAGAAGGCAGTCTCAAGAAAATGCATTCCTCTCCCCTACCCTCTGCGGCTCAAATCGGGGCTTCTTCCAATATAGTCGCGCAAATGGGCGTGGAGCCGTTTATTAAAGCGCTAGACATGGGCGCACAAGTAATTGTTGCAGGACGCGCTTATGACCCCACCGTTTTTGCCTGCCTAGCCATAAAAAACGGCTTTGACGAAGGGCTTGCTTTGCACATGGGCAAGATTTTGGAATGCGCCACAATAGCGGCAGTGCCGGGCAGCGGCTCAGATTGCATGCTTGGCACTCTAGGCGCTGACTATTTTATTGTTGAGCCCCTTTCTGATGCCCGCAAATGCACAACTCTGTCTGTTGCCGCTCACACGCTGTACGAAAAAAGCGACCCCACAAAGCTACCGGGCCCTGGCGGCGTACTAGATTTAACCAATTGCGTGTTCGAGCAAGTAAGCGAAAACAGCGTGAAGGTAAGCAAGACAAAATTTGTGCCAGACGATGAATATTTTATTAAGCTGGAAGGGGCCGCCCTAAAAGGCTACAGAACCGTAAGTTTTGCCGCTGCCGCCGACCCGATATTTATCCAAAATATCGATAGCATAACCGCAGCGGTAAAAGAAAGAGTTAAACCCAATTTTGCTAACCTTGACGCAGCCAGCTACTTCCTAGACTTTAAGACATACGGGAAAAATGGTGTAATGGGAATGTTTGAAGGCCATGGGCAAGATACACCCGCCCCGCCAGAAATAGCAATCGTGATAGAGGCAGTAGCTGCAACCCAAGATATCGCCAATACAATATGTTCTTTTGCTCGCTCCAGCTTACTACACTTTGGATACGATGGTCGTAAATCCACTGCCGGCAACCTGGCATTTCCGTTTTCACCATCCGATTTTGAGGCCGCAGAAGTATACGAGTTTAGTGTATACTGCCTAATGCCCTCCCCTGACCCGTGCCAATACTTTCCGATAAGCATAAGCCTTTGCGGGACAAATGAGGGGGTGGCAAAATGAGATATAAACTATTCGACTGCGCGGATGTTATAAGAAGCAAAAATTCCGGCCCTTATGAATTGACCTTTGATATAATCTTCAAAGAGCATGATTTTTTCAAACGTTTTTGCGATGCCAATATAATGACACCGCAAGTATTTGCCAAGCTATACAATATAAGTGAGACAGACATTACGGGTATCATTGCTTTTGCGCCTGCCAAGGCAGTTAAGATAACTATTGTAAGACCCCTAGCATCCGGGGACTTAGGCGAATGTGATGTCTATGGCGCTCAACAGCACGCTCCGTTATTGGGGTTTGAATTTGACCTGTAATTTGGCATTGCTGCAAGCATTTTTGCTATATCCTGCGCGTCTTTAACCTCTAAAGAGCGGTCGCCTGCCAAGCTTTCTAGGTGGTGGATAAGCTCATGATGTAAGGTATCGCGCAGCTTTTCGGTAAATGCTTCCGCATCCAGATATCTAAATGCCACTGCCATCGAGCCGTAGTTTATGGTCACATATCGGCCTAGGCCGTATGGCTCTACATGGTATTGGCCTAGTATCAATAGGCCGTTTGCGTCGTACAGGGTATCTTGCCGTAATGCTACACCGCCGTTTAGGTCTTTAAATATTTCCGGTGGCAGGGCGTCTATTTGCCTGCTTAGGGCTTCTTGGGTTTCTTCGTAATTTAGCATAGGTCACCTTTGGTTGGATTTTTAGTTGGTATCATGATTGCAGTTGTGGCAATGCTTTAATCGCACGAAATATCTCATTTAGCTTGCGATCATCTTCATCGCGTCTGTATAATTCATTTAATAATGCATGAAACAATGCAGGATATTTACTCTTTAAAGTTTCTGTGTTGTTGAGTAACCATGTTGAGTCAGCATGATTTAAGTTGATGAGCCAGCGTACATATGACGTTATTTGTACAAATAACGATTTTACGTTTTTTACCTGTAGAAATGCAAACGGTGGGTAATACGCATTGGCAATACGGATATGTTCAGGAGTTACTATGCACTCACTTTCATCATGTAGCTCGTAGCCACCGTCCTGCTTCCTAGTTAACTGGATTCGACCCTCATATAATGTTTGAATAAGTGAAGCATAGATAGCATCGATTAAACTATCAGGCCTTAAAATTCTATAAATATTTATTGAATCAATCTCTTCTGACAAGCCCAAATATTCACTCCAGCCACCGGTTACACTTAAATCGCTTAATTCGCAAAGCTCATTAGCAGTTATTGAAGGGGAGAAATTCGTTATTGAATGACTCTCTTCATCGAACGGTAAAATGATGAAATCACAATAAGATAACCAATTTTTACGCTTATACAAAGACATTAACTCATTAATTGCTTTACTAATTGCAAGATTTACACCCGACAACATCTCCGGCGGTAACAGTTGCACTTTATCCCGTGCAATGGTTAATATAGGCCGATAAGAGTCATGGCATAACGCAATTAATAACCCATCATACGGCACATTATCGTTGAATGATGGAATTAGGCCTGAGTAACAAATAACTCCATTGTGAACAATTGATGAATAAAGCCTTGAATCATAATAAATATTATCTATGTCTTCTTCATGATCTTCCTGCACGCAGCAAGCCACATATTTTTCATACCAATCAACACCAACACATCTCAAGTCGACATTCATGTCATGCACAAGGACAAGGCTACGTTGAAAGGTATCATAGCCCATCATAAACTCTTGCTCACACTGCGAAAGCTGAATATCACTCCATATATAATTACTCCTTCCAATTTGTATATATAAGCGGTGATTAATGATTCTTAATTTAACACCTGCTTTAAAGTCCAAATCACTAATTTTATCTATATGTTCCTTATTTGCCACAACAAAATCATCCGTAAAATCCAAATAAGCATCCACAAAAAACAACACACCTTTCAACAGATGCTTATTAGGCTCGGTTACATAATCCCCAAGGTTCTTCAAACTTATCTCCACATAAGCACCCTCATGGATAGTCAATCTATGTTCCCGCTTTGCCCAGTCTATGACATCCTGCGGTATTTCGATTTTTATTGGCTCTGCCTTCGCCTTCTCCACACCCGCAAGAAACTCCTCCTCTGTAGGCATAACCTGCATCCCATTAAACAAAACAGGTACAGGAGGATAAAGCAGATATTCCTTCACAATCTTCTCAAAATCCAACTCCACAAAGTGTTGGTAAGGTGCAACCCTGACAGCTATACTCGTACCCTGCCTGTGCCGGTAGCCCGCCTTAGATTCCCCAACCTTTGCAGGCATTTCATCAGCATGTTCCTGGCCTATTTTTCCTTCAAGCTGGGTTTTATAATATTTTACGCCCTTTTCCATACGCAACCGCACAGATGATTTATCCTTGTCTGTGCGGGTCGACAAATCAACCATATCCCCAGCAAGGAAACAAGACAGCACCCCTATACCAAAGCGGCTTATAGGGGTAAAGCCACCAATCTCCTTATGCTTAGCAAACTCGCGGGCTTCATCCTTAAATTCTTCCGATTCATAATAAGACTTACCCGCTTTTAAGAAATATTCACGCACTTTGCGTTCATCCATGCCCATGCCATTATCATCAATGCGGAACCATTTATAATGCTCGTCATCCACCCATGTGGTTATTTTTACTTCTGGTTTATATTCTTCATAAGGCTTATAACGCTTTTCATGTTTTTGGCGGTGCAGCGTGGCATCAATAGCATTTTGCAGCAATTCACGTACAAATACCGTTTTATTTGGGTATAAGTTATCCCCTGTAAACAATTCAATGGCCTTATCATGATCCAGCGCAAACCAATACTCGCCATATTGATAGTCAATGCCATAGCTTTCATCTCTTTTAATAATACCGGGCAAAGACAAGTTGTCCCATTTGCTTTTGCGTTCTCTTTGTAGCACTGCACAGGCATTAAGCTCACGGTCAATGACATCAAGAAAAGCCCGTATATCTTGTTCAACTTCCATACGGTCGCATCTGGCAGAGAAGGGCAACTCATAACCCGACAGCCTTTTATCAGCAGGAAACCGGAAACCTAAAGACCCTAAATGCTTCAAAAACTCCTGTTTGCTTTTTTTCTCATCACCAGTTGTAGCATCATTTAGCCTTAGATACTCGAACAACACTTGCGGCGATCGCGTTTGGTCAAAATCCAATATATCGGCCAACCGCAGCAAAACCGCGCAAAAAACAAAATCTGTTTCATCGCTATCAAAGCCGGTTAGCTCACTGTATGAAGCAATTTTTGCGGCACTTACGCCATGGCTTTCGCAAAGGCGGGCTAGTATAGGTTTAACAGATATCTTGCCTTCAATAACAAAGTCCGGTATTTTACCCATCCGTGTAGGGTGGATTGTACGAAAATACCATGCGGCTATGTCGTCCGACACTTCCCCATTATTCTTCTTAATCTCGATATCGGCATAAGGATACTGCTTGCGAAAATTAACAAACTCCTGGCGGTTAAGCAGGTCATCCTTCTCATCCGGCGTATAAACCATCCCGCTATCATGATAATACGCCGCAAGAATAAGAAACGCCGCCTCCAGTGAGCTTAACATGGCAAGCCCTTCGTCACCCAACAAATCAGCCATTAAATCGCACACATTAAGGCTATGTACGTAGTTATGCAAAGTATATGTTGGGAAAGTATCAGGAATCCTGTCCAGTAGAACTTGGGCCTCTTCACAGGCTTTCTCTATACTAGCAATATCCTCATGCGATTTATTTTTTTCAATCAAAATCTTCCACAATTTTGTATCATGCAAAGTTTTGCTTGCCATTGCCACAACCCCATTCGTTATATTGCTACGATATATATGGGAATATTAGCAAATACGACATGTTTTTTCAAGTTACATACACTCAATTTGTCATGATAACAATACAGTAAAATAATTCCCCTTTTTAGTGATTACCCGACTATAAAATAAGTTTAATTGAAAATACAACCAAAATAATATATTGTATCAACAAAAGAAACAGAGGGAGGCTCTAATGGAATACCGCGAACTAGGAAAGACAGGTAAACAAGTAAGCATAATCGGTCTTGGGTGCGAGTTTTTGGATCGCAAGCCTTACAAACAAGTGAAAGATACGATAGACACAGCTCTTGAATACAAAGCAAATATTTTTGACATTTTTATGCCCGGCACAGAGGTTCGCGAGTTTGTAGGCAAGGCCTTAGGCAACAGGCGTAAAGATGTATTCCTGCAAGGCCATATCGGCTCAACAGACGTAAACAAGCAGTACGATATAAGCCGTGATGTGCCCACAGTTAAGCGGTATTTCGAGGAGCTATTAAAAATTTTCGGTTATATAGATTTTGGTATGATGTTTTTTATCGACTCAGAGAAAAATTATAAAGATGTATTCGAAACGCCTTTCATCACATATGTAGAACAATTAAAGAAAAACGGAGACATCCATCATATCGGCTTTAGCTCCCATAACCCGGAAATAGCCATGAAAGTAATCCAAACCGGTGTGCCAGAGATGATGATGTTTAGTATAAACCCGGCTTTTGATATGCTGCCTTCTGAGCAATATGTATTCGACCACTACGAAAAAGGTTTTGGAGCCGAGCTTTTCCGCGGGCTAGACCCTAAGCGGGCAGAGTTATATAAGCTATGCACTCAAAAGCAAATAGGCATAACCGTCATGAAAGCCTTTGGCGGCGGCAAACTTCTTTCTCCGGAGCATTCGCCATACACCAAAGCTATGACTATCGCCCAATGTATTAAATATGCGCTAGACAGGCCGGCTGTAGGTAGTGTACTCCCGGGCTGCCAATCTATAGTGGAGATGCGAGAAGTAATGGGATATCTAAACGCAAGCGAGGCAGAAACAGATTACTTTGGCATCCTAAGCGGGGCCAGCAACGACTTCAAAGGCAATTGTGTGTATTGCGGTCATTGTCAGCCCTGTCCTGCTAATATCGACATTGCCGCAGCAACCAAGTACCTGGATATTGCGCGGCTTAACAAAGAAGATGTGCCGCCGTCTATACGCTCTCATTATCAGAGCATGGCCAGCTCCGGCGATGAATGCACTGCATGCGGCCACTGCGAAAGCCGCTGCCCATTTGGTGTCCCGGTTATCCAAAACATGAAAGAAGCCGCGATGTTGCTTGGCAGCAAATAGTTTAAGGAGTTGAAATCGTGCATAAAAAATTCAACAATATGACTTTACAAGGTCTCGGGGATGAAATCAAAAGTCTAGACCTTGACCTAGGCTACACAGAGGATATAAGCATACTATCCAAGCCCGTAAAACTTGGCAATCATACCATACCCAACGCATTAGTAGCCCTGCCAATGGAGGGCGGAGATTCGGATAGTTTTGGCGGCCCAAGCGACTTAACTTTTAGGAAGTATGAACGCGTTGCGGCAGGTGGCGTGGGGCTTATATGGCTTGAAGCTGTGAGTATTAACCAGGAAAGCCGCTCTAACAAAAGGCAACTGTACATCAATGATAATTCTCTGCCAGGGTTTAAAGAGCTGGCCGCACGGATATATAAAGCCGCCGGGGAGACGCGCCCCATTACCATTGTTCAGCTTAACCATAGTGGCCGCTATAGCAAGCCCCAAGGCTCCCCATCTCCCATAATTGCCAGCCACAAGCCCGAACTGGATGAGCGCTTAAATATCGACGAAAATCATCCCCTAGTCACAGACGAATACCTGGATGGCCTAATTGAAGGCTTTGTTAAAGCATCACGGCTTGCCCGTGACGCCGGTTTCGATGGAGTGGATATAAAGGCCTGCCATGGCTATCTTTTGCATGAGCTTCTTTCTTGTTACGATAGGGATGGCAAATACGGCGGCAAATTCGAAAACCGCAGCAGTCTAATGCTAGAGATTATAGATAAAGTACGCGAAGCCATCCCCGACCCCAATTTCATAATAGCTTCCCGCATAAACCTGTACGACGCACTACCCGTCAGCAAGGGCTTTGGCACAGATATGAAAGACTATTCAAAAGTAGACCTTACCGAGCCGATAAGACTCGCGCAAGAACTTGTAAAGCGCGGCGTTAATCTAATTAGTACAACCATGGGCAACCCGCATTTTATCCCACATATAAACCGCCCATACGACTTAGGCGCATATTACCCAGATGAATCACCATTAGAAGGCGTATACAGGCTAATCCACTACACCCGCGAGATACAAAAAGCCGTGCCCGATGGGATTTTTGTTGGCGTTGGTTATAGCTGGTTAAGAACTCTTTCGCCATATGTAGCGGCATGGGTACTTAAAACAGGCGGTGCAAAACTAATTGGGTATGGCCGCCAGTTTATAGCGTATCCAGATTTTGCTAAGGACATTATAGAAAGCGGTAAGCTAATAAGAAACAAAGTTTGCGTAACATGCAGTAAGTGCAGCATGTTAAAGCGTACCGTAGGCACCTGCGGTTGCGTAGTGCGGGACACAGCTACTTATTTGCAATTGTATAGGGATACGTTCCCTCGTTAAGGTACAACATGATTTATAGGCATTTTAATAAGACACAGAGTTGTCATATTATGTGTTGTAGACTCTTCTTATGTGCAAGGGTTATCTTATTAAATTGGAGATGATTAAATGTCTACTCAAAATCAAGAATTGACCGCTATTATTAAGCAATTTGCAGAGTGTGGCTGGGATGTTATCGACGCTCCCGCCAAAACCTGGCTCGACGCCAAAGGCGACGAGGAACAAAAAACAGCGACAACAAAATTGGTCGCGGCTATTAAGCAAGCCGACAAAGATTGCGGAAGCTGTGGCTGCGAAATGGATCCTCTTTATAAAGAGGCGCTAAAACTTATCGCATAGTACCGCTAAACAACATACAAATTTAGCATAGCCCTTGCAAACAGCCGCCAAATGGTTTTCACTCTTTGGCGGCTGTTTTACATATCATATACCTTTAACTAAATACAAAACATCGCCGGGGTTGGTATCAATTGTTGCGCGCTTATCGTTTATCACACGGGTATTTTGGCCGTTTACGGTAAGATTTGCCGTACTCCACGGGATATCAATTGTAAGCTGACGGCCCTTTTCGCTTTCTATCTGCACAAAGTCAACCTGCCCGCCCGTAATCGAGGATGAAACCGTAAAGGCCCCATATGCGCGCAAGTTTGTAAAAGCCGCATCGGTGGCTCTATCCCATACAGGGAAGATACGGATAATATCCTCATGGCTTTGCATCATCATCTCATTAATACCAGAAGTTACGCCACTGCAGTCTTCTATGCCGCCGCCACCGTGGAAGATATATTTGTTTTGCATCCCGCGTTTTTGACATGCCCATATCAGTTTGTCATACAATAATTTGGGTTCCCGCCCTACCCTTGCGCACATGACCGTGTACTCGCAAAAAGCGTTGCCGTTATCAAATAAGTTTTCTTTCTGCTCTAATGTATCTCTAGCTATCTGCAATATCTCTGGGTCGGACTCGAATCCTACACAACCGCATGGGTATATAAACTTGACCGGTGTACCATTTACATCTCTCCACGCATAATCCTCTTCGTTGTAGCGGAAGACTGTTTTGCCGTTACGCTCAAAAGTCGGGAACTGGGCTAAATTATCCCGGATGTGTGCCCATTTTTCCCTACGGTTTGCATCCAAGCCCAACTCTTCACTCATTTTTAATATATCCCTAAACACCATTTGTATAAGGCCTAAGGCGTGAGTGTTATTCTTTTCGCCATCTTTTCGGCTATATTCCTCATGCGCGGAGTCTTTTACCACACTGTAGCGGCTGCGCTCTTTTTCCCATACCAGGTCGGCTTCCCAAAAATCCGCGACTTCCCGGACAAAGGGGTATGCGCGCCGTCCCCAGTCTTCGTCTCTTGTAGAGAAGTAATGCATAAAGATATTTGTACAGCAGTATGCGGCGTTGGTCTTTTGGTTATGAAAAAGCGCCGAGCAAACCATACCCCAGGGGCCAATTTCTACCGGCAAGGCTATGCCCGGGCGGCCGAATTTTTCTTTGGCATACATCTGCCCAACCGGGATGATATCAAGCAGCGGCTCAATATACGATTCTGCCAGGTGTTGGCGGTTACAGGTGTATAGGCAGTAAAATGGAGACTCATAGTTATAATTGAGAGTATATGAACCGGTCCACTTTGGGTCGTCTACTGTAATCCAAGGCCCAAACAGCCCAGGAGGGACTTTGCCTGCGCGGACCGCGGAGGCGATTATATATAGGGACGAATAATAATAACCGTCCAGGATATCGCTGCCGGTTTTGACAATAGACCGCGCCCAATAATCCTGCCACCACTTCCTATGAGCTGCTTTGAGCTGCTGCCATCCTGTGCGGGACGCAACACATAGCCTGTGAGTTTCTTCTAGGGCATTGGGGGCATCCAGGTTAGAAAGCATCGTTAGCATTATCCTTGCATCAGCCCCCGGGGCAAGCGTAAAACTACCACCTTTACGCGCCATCACTTCCGGCGTGTAAATGGTTTCGGCGTCCGATGTCACCCCGGCATAAACCCAGCGCCTTCCTGGCAAGCCGCCATATGGCTCTGCTGGATATTCCCAACGGACAGTATCTTCGCGAATCCCGTCTTCATAGCCATATACTTCATTGCCTGCATGATATGTGCCGGGCATTGTCTTAAATTGGATATTAAGCGGTTCTTGGCCAGAGTTTTCAACTTCAACGACCAAAGTGTTTTGCACCGCGCATATAAATGACGTAAAACGAGCATGGGCCTTGCCTTGCTTAAAATCGCCGCGAACCTCTGCCAGATATGGGTCCTGGTCAACCTTGTATGGCGCACCTTCAAGCTGCGGAATAGTGACTTCCAACCATCCAGCCGCAACAATGCGCGAACCTGTGCGGCGCCCTTCTTTGTTAAGCAGGCGGTCTTGATGCTGTGCCGCTGTTTCTCCAAGGTGGGCCTGTGTCCAAAAATCGTTTTTGCCCAAATAAAACACTTGCTTTGCCCCATCGCCGCCTACTGCCGCGCCCAAGTCGCCGTTACCTAGAATAGGAGCGTCTACTACAAGCTGTGTAGGGATATTTTTGGGCGGCGATGTCATATGTGCTATGCCTTTTTCTACAAGGCTGCAGATTTCGTTTGAGGATATTTTCATTTTTATCCCTCCATCAAATTATTTTAACTCTCATTGTGTGCATGATTCAGTCCTGTACATGAGTATACATATTATAAGAGCTTCATTGATTTTATTACAGGAGGTTCCTATGAGCGATTACTCCCGTACAGTTAAATTACGTTGTTACAAGACGCTTAAAAAAATGGCAAGACGTTGGCAATTGTACTTGCTTTTATTAGTCCCGATAGCGTTTATTTTTGTTTTTTCCTATATGCCTATGTATGGTGTGCAAATTGCTTTTAGACAGTATAACTTACGACTGGGCATTAGGGATAGCCCATGGGTTGGCCTAAGATGGTTTAGTATGTTTTTCGAATCACCTATGTTTTCGCGGATAATGTTTAATACCATCCGTATAAGCCTTTACTCATTGGTAGCCAGTATCATCCCCCCAATAATGCTGGCAATTGCTATCAACGAGATGCGAAACAGAGTTTTTGGCAAAACAGTTCAGCTTATTACTTATATGCCGCATTTTCTGTCTGTAGTTGTAGTTACCAGTATCCTGCACCAGGTTCTATCGTTAAACGGTTTGTTTAATCACATTTTAGCAGATCTAGGCTTCGATAGGATTCAATTTTTGGGAAGACCCGGTATGTTCCCGCATATTTTTGTGTGGTCAGAAGTCTGGCAGCACTCAGGGTTTAACGCCATTATTTTTATAGCGGCCTTAGCAGGCATTAATCCGGAGCTGCAAGAGTCAGCTACGATAGATGGCGCAAATATCTGGCAGCGGATACGGCATATTGATATACCCGGCATTTTACCTACAGTAGTAATTCTACTAATTTTACGCTCTGCCGGTATTTTAAGTGTGGGCTTCGAGAGGGCATTCTTGCTTCAAAACCCGCTAAACATGCAAACATCGGATGTCATAGCTACCTATGTGTTTAGGATGGGCCTTAGGAACATGGAATTCGGCCTTGCGTCGGCTGTGGGCCTGTTCCAGTCGGTAGTGTCGCTAATGATGATTTTAATCGTAAACACTGTTTCTAGGCGCTTAACCGAGAGTAGCTTGTGGTAAGGGGGAGGATGATTAGAATGCGAAAAAGGAAAACACAGGACCCTTTTGCCGATAAGATATTTCACATACTTAACTGGACATTTTTAATAATAGTTATGCTTTTGATACTTTTCCCGCTTATGAACGTTGTCAGTAGCTCTTTAAGCGACCCCTGGGCACTGGGCAGCGGCAGGGTTAGGCTGCTTCCGGTAGGTTTTAGTTTAGAGGCATATAGGGCACTGTTTAATCAGCGGACATTAATGACAGGCTTTTACAATACAATTTTTTATACAATTACTGGTACTACGCTAAACGTTATTGTAACAGTAATGTGTGCTTACCCTTTGTCGCGAGACGACTTGCCTGGTAGGAAACTGGTTATGTTTTATTTTACCTTTACTATGCTTTTTTCCGGGGGCATGATTCCAACTTATCTTCTTATCCATTCGCTGGGGTTGTTAAATACCCGCTGGGTAATGATTCTGCCCGGCGCTATGTCTATCTTTAATATGATAGTTGCCAGGACTTTCTTTATGAATTCGATACCCAAGGAACTCACCGAAGCGGCTGAGATAGATGGTGCTTCAGATTTTAAGCTGATAGGCCGGGTGATACTACCTCTTTCCAAACCTATACTGGCGGTGCTGGTACTCTTCTATGCTCAGGGGCACTGGAACGCGTTCTTTGCGGGCTTTATTTACCTGACCGATCCCAGTTTGTTTAATTTACAAGTGGTTCTTCGTAATTTTATTACCAATATCGCCGCAATGTTAGATGCCGGTGTAGAAGCCGGTGGCATTGCAGAGGCACAAGAGATTGCACTATTCCAAGAAGTTGTAAGGTATGCGGTCATTGTATTTACCAGCATACCCATTATCCTGGTTTATCCTTTTGCCCAAAAATATTTTATAAGGGGCGTAATGATAGGTTCGATAAAAGGGTAAAAATTTATTAAAGGAGGAACTTTAATGAAGAAGAAGTTAATTGTATTGTTGGCCATTGTGATGATGTTGCTGGCTTCGCTTATGCTTACAGGATGCACACGCGAAGGGACGCAAGAACCGCCACCAGTTACGGCTACGCCAACACCAGAGCAAACGCAGCCGCCCGCGGATAACCAACAGCAGGAACCGGATCCAACAGGGTTTGTTTCCCACCCAAACCTTAACCCGCCGGGGGTTTTGCCTATCACTATAGAGCGTGAGAATCTAAGAATTGTGTACTCTCACACAGGCGACCTACCAGACAACTATCTCTCTATGCGTATGAGCGACGAATTTGGCATAGACTTTGACTGGCTTAACGTATCTGTAGATGCATTCAAGGAAAGGGTGACCTTGATGTTTGCCAGCTCAGAAGTTATGGATTTAGTAGTTTCGCCCAATGCTGCTGTAGCCAGGTTTAACCGCATGGAAGAGTTCAGGTTTGTGTCACAAGGGCTGTTGACACCCCTTAACGATTTCATAAACTACTCCAGCTATTTTGTCAGGCCCTTGTTTGAAGAGTTCCCGCAATTCTGGGATGCGGGCACCACCCCTGACGGCTACTTATATACTCTGCCTGCACTTGCTATCCCAGGCCGAAGCGGTGCATTCCACGGGACAGCGTCTTTTAAAATGTGGGTCAACTACGACTGGCTTACAAGACTTGAGATGGAGATCCCCACCACAACAGAAGAATTTTATGAAATGCTTATAGCATTCCGTGATTTAGACGCCAATGGGAGCGGCGACCCCAGTACTCAGATACCATTTAGCACCATAATGACCGGCCCGGCGGTGCATCTTGACGGGTTTCTTATGAATTCCTTTACTTATAACGACCCAAGGCCTTACCGCAACGGCCCACGATTGCGGGTTAACTCCGAAGGCCAAGTAGAGGCGTCTTTCATGTGTCCGGGTTATAGAGAAGGCCTGCGCTTTCTTAACAGGTTGTTCGAAGCCGGTTTAATATGGCCTGATACTTTCACCCAAGACCGTGCCTCACAGGCCGCCTTGAACGAAGCAGATCCATGGACACGCATTGGTGCCTTACCAGCCCAGCACGCAGGACTTTTGGTATCAAGTATGGCAAACTCTGACCGCTGGATGGAGTATGTAGCAATCCCGCCACTAAGGGGCTCTGATGGCTTTGCAGTAACCCCTACAGACCATTTGACCGGTAGCCCGCCCGCTAATGGTTTTATCCCCGTTACCGCACGCAATCCGGAGCTTGCTTTCCGTTTGTTGGACACTTTGCATGATGAGTATTGGACTCTGCTGAT